>WNGA01001938.1_pt1 | contig 72237 bp, 37 predicted proteins | sample 5400061 | NCBI WGS metagenome assembly WNGA01 (sample SAMN13153366, study PRJNA577476) | soil metagenome | isolation source: 100 cm soil or saprolite under grassland replicate 2 | place: USA:California | collected 2016-06-15
TGGTCGTGGCGCGGCGCGTGCAGTTGAACACGATGGAAGGCGCATCGAACACGCCGAGGAACGTCGGGACCTGCGTGCGGCGTTGCTGGAGAAACACCGAGCGGGCGAACGCATCGGGCTTCTTTTCGTCCACGATTACTTCGCCCGCGCCATTGCGCGGAGTCGGGACGCAGGGGCCGTTGGTCTTCGACCCAAGCCGGCCGCTGGCGGCGAGCATCGCATCGCGGATGGCCTCGGCGTCGAGCCGATGCACTGGATAACGCCAGAGAAGCCGGTTGTCCGGGTCACGAGCGAGCGCGCGCTCGCGCGGCGCACTGGATTGGCGGAAAGTGGCGGATTGCAGGATGAGCCGGTGAACCTGTTTGAGGCTCCAGCCGGACTCGATGAACTCGGTGGCGAGCCAGTCGAGCAGTTCGGGATGCGACGGTTTGGCGCCGCTGAGGCCGAAGTTGTCCGGGGTGGCGACGATCCCGATGCCGAAGTATTGCTGCCACACACGGTTCACGGTCACACGAGCCAGCAGCGCTGACTGCGTCGAGCCGGGCTCAGTCAACCAGTTCGCCCAGGCGAGCCTGCGGCCCGTGGTCGTCGGCGTCCTGGAAGGGTGGGCTTTTGCGCCAGTGTCGTGGTTCGACTTCAGGAATTCCGGGAACGCCGGTTCCACCACTTCGCCCGGAGTCTTGTGGTTCCCGCGCTTCAGCAGATGGACCTCGGGCGCCTCGGCGCTGGCATCGGTCATCCACGAGATTTTGCCGGGCTTCGGTGAACGTTTGCTCGCGATAGCCTTGGTTGCCTCGCCGAGCTTTTGCTTTCGTTCGCCGAGCGCTTTCTGGAAAGCGGCATTCGCCGCAGCCCAGCCGGGCGCAGAATCGTTCGAGCCTTCCACCACCACATTGTCCACGATAAAACTGCGCCCGCAGCAGTACTCGAAACCGAAACCGCCCGGCAGCAAATCCTTCGCCTCGAGCTTGAGCGAATCACCGTCCACCGCGCCGTCCACGAGATGTTCGAGCGTGAACTCATTCGTTGCCGCGCACGTGACACGGACGCCGTAGTTATGGCCCGGCTTGTAACCCGTCGCGCCGATGTTGCCACAGCTCTTCGAGTCGGCGCCGGGATAGTCCACATGCACGCTGGTCGGGCCGTCAGGGTTGCCATCGATGAGGATGTTGCCGCCGGGCAAAGGCGAGTTGTCATTGAAGTCGTGCGCAGCGATGACGCAGGCGATGCGCTCGGCAGATTTGCCCTTGTCGTCGAGCCGCGACGCAACGAGGTCGAAGGTCACCTGAATCCACTGGCCGGTGACCGTCGGACGCCAGTCAAAGGATTGTTTCGTGCAAAGCCAGCGATCGCCCGCGCCCCCGCCTTCGATGATGCGGAGCGCACCGTCCTTAGCCTGCGCGGCGGGCGCCTTGTCAGAGTCGAGGGCAACAGCGGGCGAGCCTGCGGGGGCGTTGTCGCCCGGCGCCGTGTTTGACCAACGCGCGCTCAACGAGTCGGCAGAGTTGAAGTCATCCTTGAAAAGCAACTGACCGGCCGGCCGATTCGTCGCGAACCAGGTGTTGAACTCGCCCTTCAGCGCGGCTTGTTCGGCATCCAGCCGCTTCTCGACCGCCTGCCACGCTTCCAGTTCGCCCGGCAGATTGGCCTGCACAATGCGGTCATTCGGCTTCTTCCATTTCTCGATGTTGAACGCCGGATAAAGAAACGCCTGGAACGCGTAGTAATCCTTCTGGGTGAGCGGCTCGAATTTGTGGTCATGACACTTCGCGCATTGCACGGTGAGGCCGAGCAGGCTGGAGCCGATGATTTGCATCGCGGATTCGAGCGCGTAGTAGCGGTCCGTGCGAACCTCGTCCGGGTTGCCATCGCTTTCTCCGGAGCCGTCCTGGCCGTTGCGAAGGAAGTGCGTGGCTTCGAGCAGTTCGATGATCTCCATCGTCGCACGCTGACCGGGATTCCACCCAGACAACTCATCGCCTGCGAGTTGCTCGCGAACAAATTGATCGAAAGGCTTGTCGCGATTCACTGAGCGAATGACGTAATCGCGATAACGGTAGGCGAGCGGACGATCGCTATCGGCGCTGAAATAGCCGTTGGAATCGGCATATCCCGCGGCATCGAGCCAGTGTTTGCCCCAGCGCTCTCCATAACGCGGGGAATCCAGGTAGCGCGTCACCATCCGCTCGCAGGCGCCGGGCGTCTTGTCGGACACAAAAGCATCGATCTCCTCCGGCGTCGGCGGCAGACCGGTGAGCACGAATGCGACGCGACGAATGAGCGTATAGAGATCCGCCTCGCGCCCGGGCGTGAGCCTGGCCTGGCGCAATCGCCGCGCGATGAAATCGTCGATTGAAGCCTTCCTTGCAGCCGATTTCGCGGCTTGCGATGTGCGTGGCGCCTTCAGCGGTTGAAACGCCCAGTGCATGCTCGCCAGAGTTGCCTTGTCTCCCGCGCGCGACTCCCCCGCCGCTGCAGCAAACACGTTTGCCACCAACGCTGCCGCGGCCGTCGCCACGATTCTCACGCCGCGTGCGCGCGCGCGGGCGAATCCAGCGCAGGCTCGATGACTTCGTGTTGCCGTGTGATCGGCGTTCATGTTGAAGTTTGTCCCAGGCTAGCGAGTCCCGACCAGATGAACAACTCCATTGATGGCTCCATTGGTGGCGCCGGAGCAAGCGGGGGAATCGTCACCACGCGTCAACACGGCTCCTCTTCAAGACTCTGCCCGGTTGACGACAGCCCGGCAGAGCAACCCGACAACAACCAGTTGGAGAAGGCTCCTAGGCAAGTGATGGCTCTTGTGTTCCGTACTCATAATCGCTTCGGCCGTTCCTGTGGTTTCGGTTAGGATGAGCCATCTGGTTCAGGCCCGGCGAAGAAGCCGCTGCGGTTTCCGATTGCGGGCGGAAAGACTCGACCACAGGGAGCAACTCGCTTTCCGCCCAGGCAGCAAGAGTCGTTGGTGTCGTGGATTCGGTTGTTCTCGGCTCGGCGCGTGTGATGCCTTGGGCCAGTTCGGAGAACATGTCGACAACACTGTGCGCATACTCAGCGCTCGCTCCGGCTCCGACCAGCGTTCGAACATACTCTTTCGCGGACGCTTCCAGGTATCGCACCGGTCGCTCCAGAGTTCGTTCCACGATGGCAGCCGCTTGATTGTAGGAGAGGTCTTCTGGGCCGTGAACTGCAACGGCTTCGATGCCATTCCAATCCCGTCGCACCAGCCATCGCAAGGCGACGCCGGCCACTCGCCTACCGCCAGACCGCGCGGTAGAAGCGGTGCGCGTCGTTGGTCGCGCCTGGCGCGGGGAACGTCACCACGCCGCTTTGGTTCGTGACCGTGACGGTGAGGTCCGCGCTACTCCAGTTGGAGAACGTGGTCGAAGTCTCGATGGCGTAGCGGGAGCCTTGCTTGCCGGTCAGGGTCAGTTGCACCTGGCCATTCTCCCGCGTGGCCGCCAAGCGCGGTTCGCCGCCCGGCTCGGTCACGGTGAGGAATTGTTTCGACGCAACGTTCTCCAACTCCTGCACAGTACCGGAAGGCCACTCTATCCGCACGAGGTCCGCATTCGTCGCGTTGCCGAGACAGCGCGCGAACAGCGGACAAGCCGGGAATCTGTCTCCATAAAATCAAAGGCGGGTTTCGGTGAACACACAGTTTCATCAACAAAGCCCGCCGTCCCCTCACCCGAGGAGGAAAGTTTACGGCATGGTGAGGTTCAGTTGAATGTTCCCGCTGTCGCCATTGTAGCCGTCCACCGCGATTTGGTACGTCACACCCGCCACGGCGCTGAAGGTGACTAGACTGGTCGTGTTGCCTCCGCTGTCATCATCGGCGGCGATAAGGGCCAATGCGGCGAAAGAGTTGCCCACGTAAACTGCGAGCAGCGTGTCGAAATTGCTTCTGATGGTGGAGATGGTAACGCTGCCGTTGCTCGGAGCGGTCCACGACCACCATAGTGATTTGCCCCCTGCGTTGCCGAAGTGGTTTGGCTCGTCCGGTTCCTTAGTGGCGAGAAAGTTTGCGGTCGAGACGCTCACAGAAGCGCCGTTGAGCAGTGTGCTGCTCGCGAAATTGTCATTCGTCGGCGAAGGCGTGAGGCGGTAGAAGCGCATGGGATGATTGGTTATGTCACGGTCCACGAAGTCCATCAGGCCGTAAAAATCCGCGGTGCCCATGTAGAGAGTTTCCCACTCGACGAGGTTGCTCGACGCTTGGATCGAGTATTGGGAACCGGGCGCGCCGAGCATGCGAAATTGGAACGCGCCGTCCACGAGGCGGGCTTGCGAGGACAGCGGGAGGTCCGGCAGATCCTGAATGGGCGTGGGCTGCAAAGTCACCTCAGTTTCATCCGGGGCGCTGTCGGACGAGCCGTCGTTGACCACAAGGCGAAAGCGGAGTGTGGCCGGGGCGCCCACAGGGGTGGCGAGGAAACTGGGCGTAGCAAGGTTCGTGTTCAGCAAGAGCACGGGCGGGCCCGAGAGTTGCGCCCATATGAACGTGAGCGGGTCACCATCAGGATCGAAACTGCCGGTGCCGTCGAGCACCACGGTCGTGGCGCTGGTCGCGTTGATGATCTGCCTCCGGCCGGTGTGGGCGAACGGCGGGCGGTTCGCGGCGGGCGGTGCGATACTTCCGAAGTACGCAGGCGACCATGTGGCCGGCTGATTGTCATTAGCCAGCGGTGGCCAATGCGGCGTGCCATGGTCGAGCATGATTCCCGCAGCGTGGTCCCAGCCGCCGAGCAGACTGTCAGCGATGCGGAACTCCGCGCTCCATCCGGTGACGCCCAATTGGATCACCGCCGTGAACCCAAGCTGCGGCGACAAAGTGACCGCCATGCCGCTGCCAGTGCCGGCTTCCTGATAAGGAATGCCGTCGCTGTCAACAAAGAAGCCGATATCGCCGGATGTGCCCAAAGTGTCGCGACTGGCGTCGGCATCCACGCGGAGACCGACAGTTCGGATCGAGCCAGCGGTGGGCAGTTGCAGGTCGCTGAAGCTGACGAAGAGGTTGCCGCCCGAATGCACCAGCCAGGCGCGCGCAAATTTGTCGCTGCCGAGCGGAATGCGCACGAACGTCCCGTGCGCGTAGGCGGCATCGTGGGCCAGACCGTCGAGCACGGGCGCCGGGCCGTCGGGAATCGTGAGCGGCAGAACCTCGAAAAAGCGGCTCGCCGTGGCGAGGTTGCCATCAAAGTCGGGCACTTGGGCGTCGGCGGCATAGCTGCCGGGCGAAAGCTCGGCCAGCGGGAGGCGCACGCCGGTACCGGCGCGCGGCGTGGGGCCAGTCAGGTTCCAGACCAAGTGGTCCCTTGGGCGGTTGAGGTCTTCCGCGTCCTGAACCACGCCCTGCAACTCCGCCAGCGCGCCGAACGCCAACCGTTGGCCTTCGCGCACGCCGGCGATTTCCAATTCCGGCGCGTGTTTGGCGAGAGGAAACGGCTCGCTTACCGCCACCGCGCAATTGACTCCGTCCGTGGCGATCATGCGTACGCGGGCCGCCGGGCCGCCGGGCAAGGAGCGCGTGCTGACGGTCATCGTCAGATTCGGATTGTCGGCGTCCAACGCCGTCCACGTGGCGCCGTCATCGTCGCTGTATTGCACAGTGAAGAGGAGGTAATCGTTGTCCGCGTCCGCTCCATGCCAGTTCAGCACGAGCGTTTCGTTGGCAACATCGACGAACGGCGGCGCCAGCACGAGCGTGGGCGCGTGGCCGCTGATGAGCCGTTCGGCCAGCACCACGTGGTCCCGCACGATTTGGAACAGCCGCGTTGCAGGAGGAAACGGCACGAACTGCATCAACCCAAGTGTGTTCCCTTGCGCCCCATCACTTGACGAGACGAGTACACAGGGCGTTTGCGACAGGACATTCCCGGCGCCATCGACGAGCCGGATTTTGAAGGGCGAATCCGCCGGCAACCGCCCCGCCGCCGCAAAAGATTCTCTCACCCGCTGCAGGTCGGCGACACCGGGCGGCAGACAGTAAGCAGGGTCGAGTTGAGCGCGATTGGCCGTCGGGTCGATCTGAGCGTGGACGAGCAGCAACGGGCCGAACAGGTCTCCGGCGGGTGCCGCCATGCCGGCAGCCGCCAGTGCGGAGGCGCCCCGATTTGGAAACAGTATCTCCCAGTTATATATCGAGATCCATGTGGATCTCGCGTAGGTGAGGAGGTCTGCTGCGGCAGTGGGTAGAATGGGAGTTTGTTTCACCGAATCAAAGCCAAACACGGCGGTCGGTCCCGTCGTCGGCCCCAGGTTGCACACGTTAAAGGGATACGGATCGTACGGGCCGTCCGGTATTTGAGAACCGCAGGCGGTGCCCTGGTTAATGTGATTCCGCCCCCAGTTGTGACCCAGCTCATGCGCCAGGTTGAATCCTCCCCACGGCAGCAGCCAAGGCAGTGTCAAGCCGCCAGCTCCGTTTGGACCCGTTTGCATGCGTGCAATCAGGCTCTGGGCCTTGCCCACAGCAGTGCGGTCTGGATGTTGCCCTCTGCCATTGAACAATGAAGGGTGGCTCTCGTGTACGGTGCCGACGTAGTGAACCGAGTCGAAGCCGCTGGGGTCTCTGGACCAAAACGCCCGCCAGGCAACGGAGTCGAGCGCCAATTGCAGGTCATCGGCGTCCAGATTGAACGGCCGATACTCGATCAATTTGACAGGTGGCAAGCACCAGCACAGCCTTGGGACGAAGACCTTTTTGGAAATCGGATTGTCGTCGTACTTCGTCCCGAACCCGTTGCGATCGATGGGCAGAACTGATACCGCGCGGTCCAGGATGGCAGCCGGCACAACAGAGTTAATCGGCGCGATGGTGTGGAGCGGACTGATAACGAGGCACGGTTCGATGCCTCGGGCAAAGTGGACTGAACCGACGGACACGGAATTCGGCTCGGTCCCTGTTTCAAAGATCACACCGTCGTCGTTGAGGTTCATCAACAGCCGCAGGTCGCCCGGTACGACCCATGAATCGGGCAATTCGAAGAGGAAATTCGTGCTGAGGCTCGAGCGCAACGTGTCGAGATTGCCATCGGTCGTAACGATGCCTGCACTCACGGGACTTGGACTCAATTTGCCCAGCAGCGTTGTTCCGCGGTAACCTTCGAGCGTTCCTTTGGGCATCCAGGGCGCTGTGACACCGGAAGTGTCCACCGTGAAATGGGCATAACCACGGACGAACGTTTTCTTGTTGGCCACCAGACGCGCCGACTGGTTCAGGTCCTGCGCGGCCTGCACCACTTCCAATTTGTCCGCCGTGAGGTCAATCTGGACGGCGGGCGCATCCGTTCGAAGCCTTCGGATGTTAGTGCCGTGGAGAAAATACAGCCACCGGTCATCGCTACGGAGATTGCCGCCGGCGTTTGTTGCCCCGCCCAGTGGCGGCGCCCATCCACTCGTATCCGGCACCGGCAGCGTGTGCCGCAAAATGCGGGCGTCGGACACGGAACATATGCCACCGCTGCAACTGATGACGTTCTCAGTGATATAGATGTTCTTGCTTACGGTGCCGGAGAGGGACACGTCGCTGTCGGTCGTCACGCTGATGACCTGATTCATACCCGCGGATTGGAAGATTCTAGTGGAAACCCCGTTGTCAGGATTGACACTCCGGAGTTCACCGGTGGGCGAGCCGAGCGGCACAGGTGAGCCTCCTCCGATGCCAATCGCTGCGTAGATGCGGGTGGTCGAGGCCGTACCGCCAACAACAAAAGTCGAGATGGTGTGGATGGCAAAATCGCTAACGCCCGTCGCTAATAACACGACACTGTTCGCGGTTATGCGGAACCGGTAGAGCTTGCCATCGGTGAGCAGCACAGCGAGGGCATCAATAGCTACGCCGCTGGAGTTTACGTAGGTGAAAGGCTTCAGTTTTTTCACATGCGCGCCGGCGACGTCAAAAAAGGTAGCGATCCTTTCCGGGGACTCGCTGCCGTCCGTTTTCATGCGGTAGAGCACCAGCCGGTCGAGCGCGGAAGTGTATTTCCCCCAGTACAGCCGGTCGCCGACAAGTTCGAGGTACGTGCTTGACTCGTTTGGCAGCGTTGGAGTCTCGGGCGAAGTGGACACTGTCATCGCGGCATCGCTCAAGAGCGCGTTCACTGCTTTGCGCATGAGCTGGCCGTCGCTGAAGAAGTACAAGTAGGTTTCGTCATGAACGACGTTGTAAACAGGCTCCTGCAGGATATGGCAGGAATCGTGCAACAGCTTGGTCGGGCTGGCAGCAGTGCCGCGCAATTTAATCTTCGCTGAGTGTCTGACCTCGGTCCCGGAGCAATTGCCGCGGCCATTCCACCAATAAAGACCTTTCTGTATAACGTTCACGTATTCAAGCGATCCGCCGCCGGCAATGGCCGCGGTCACAGAAAGCTCAAAGCCGGAGATCGCTTCCGAATCCACCACTACTACGGTTGGATCAGCCTCGAACACCTGCACCTCGGCCAGCGAGAATGAGCCATCGCCGATGCGCGGCACCCTTGCCTCCAGTCGTAAAATCCGCCCGGTGACGGCTGGGCTGATGTCGCGGCAATAGTTCGGAGCCGGTGGACGCCCCGGATAGGTCTCGTGGAACACTTCTGTCCGGCTGCTGTCCAGCACGATCAGCGTGAAATCGTCCTGCCGATCGAAACAACAATCTGTGCGCCACCAGATACAAATGCGACCGATCGGCGTCATCGCTCCAAGGTCCACCTCCCACCATGCGCCGTCCTCGGGCGGTTGGTTGTGCGTGACCGAGTTGTTGGCATAGTTGCCATCCGTATTGCCGTCGATGGCGCGGCTGGCCGAGCCGCCGAAACCGGTGCTGGACTGCGACGCCGTGCCTGAGAGAGCCACGTTATCGCCCGGCGCTCCGACCGCCGTACCCACCAATGCGGCCGCGGGAAGCAATACGAGTGCAATGAGCAATTTCACCTTCGGCGAGAAGAAAATAATTTTCATAGGCCTTTATTGGTTTTCATGTTCCTAATCGTGAAGGGCTGTGTCCCTTCACTCATTTCTGAGGGGTTCCCCGGAGAAGGTGACAGGAAAAGTGGAGGAATGTTTGGGGGCGACCGTACGCTACAAGTAACCGTGGAGGGTTGTCAGGAACCCGAAGAGAAGCGGGGAATATCTCTTTATCGTGTCGCGCGAACGGTTGGAGGCAGAATCTTGACGCGGAGGGCGTGGCCCGGCGGACTTGAGCGCTCCGGCGCAAACGGCGGCTGTTCCCAATCCAGTTTCAACGCGGCGAGTTCCCGACGAAGCCGGCGCAAGTCCCACAGTTGAATAACATTGCCTTCGGTTGCCACGGCCAGTTGCGTGCCGGAGGGACTGAAGGCAAGCCAGGAGATGAGTTGCGGATTGGGATGCTCCAATCTCGCCAGTTCCTTACCATCAGTCGGATCGATCAAGGAAGCCACCCATTGAGACCGGGCAATGGCCATCATCTTGCCATCGCCGGTGAACGCTGTCTTTCCGATCAAACCTGGATTTTGCTCGCGCGGAATTCGCACGCCACGTTGGCCGGTCTCGACATCCCAAAAGCGATACTCCTCGAGTGAACCGGTGACCAACCACCGGCCATCCGGCGTAAACGAGACGTCCGCCTCACCGGCGGTCGGGACGGCGCGCACGAACTTGTGCTCGCTCGCGCTGAACAACCCGACCTTGGCGCCCGCGCGGTAGCTGGCGGCCAGCCACTCTCCGTCCCTGCTGGTCGCGAGATGATAAGCGCCCCACGAGTTGGTCAGGCGGACGAAATTAGTTCCGTTGCGGAATCCACGAATGCTTCCGTCACTTACGGTGGTGAACAAATCGCCTTGGAGCGTAAGACTGCCCTTCAAAAAGTTTTTGGGCGCTTGCGTCGGAGCGCGCGCGAGCGGCGGCCCGAGCACAATTTCCCTTCCCGGCCCGTACGCAATGGGCCATTGCAACAGTTCAGTCTGCGAGCAGGTAATGAGGTTCGTGCCGGGCGGGTCGAAGAAGACACTCTGCGTCAGCTTTCCTGGCAGAAGGGCCAGTTCGAGGCCGGAGGACAAGTCCCACAGTCGCACGCCATCGTAGCTGCCGGAAGCCAGCCAGCGTTCGTCGGGACTAAAGGCCACGCACAACGGTCCATTCCATTCTGAATCTTTCGGTTCGCACAATTCGCGCGCAACGTCACCCGTCAGCAGTTCGTACAAGTGGAGGTACTGTTGTTGACGTAGAACCAGGCCGAGCTTCGCGGCACTGAGCTGAATCGGACCGGAAAGGCCAGACGCATTGAGCAACTGCCGACCGGTCCGCGGGTCCCACAGCCGCAACGTGCCGTCCCACGAAGACGAAAGCAACAGATCGTCGCGCCCGAGGAATGTCACGACGCGCACGCTCGACGCATGGCCTTCGAGAGTGAGGAGACGTTGGCTGGTCACGGTATCCCAGACGTAAATGTTTCGGTCGTGAGCACCGACCGCCAGCCTCCCGCCATTCGGACTCCAACCCACGCCGGTGGCCTGTGCCGGTTCCCCCGGAGCCGCCAGCGCTCGAAGCAACGAGCCACTGAGAGCGTCGAGCAGTTCCAAGCGGTTGGTCCCTTCGTGCCACACCGCCAGTTGCTGACCATCCGAACTAAACAGAAGTCCATAAGGGTCTAATCCGGCTGTGAACACGCGATTCGTTCCGCCCGTACTCGTGTCGCGCAGGACAATCTCACGGCTCCTGTAGCCAGTGGCCAGCAGCCGGCTGTCCGGACTGAAATCAAAGGTCCGTACGTGCGTTTGGTTGGACTGGTGGAAGACGATTTGCTCTCGCGCCAAATCCCACAACACGATCTGGCCGGCCTTGTCGTACACCAGCAGGAATCGATCGTCGGGACTGAAGCGGCAAACGACCTGCCGCGCTAGCACCGGGCCTGACAGGCGCAGCAACTCCGCGTCATCAGAAGTGCGGTGCAGGCGCAGTGTTCCGTCGGCGGCCAACTCGGCGTAACGCTCAAGGTTGGAATCAAACGGCAGCCAGGGTTGATATGGCACTGCAATCGGCACGGTCTTCAAGAACCGAAGGTCGGCCAATGCCAAAGCCGCGACGGCTTCATTGCGCAGCGCCAGCGAATTGGACCCTGGGCGCAGTGCAACGGCCTTTCTCACGGCGTCGAGGCTGTCGAAGCGTTGTCCCAGCAGGCGGGTCAAGCGTCCCGACCTCGCCTGAGCCAAGCAGGAAGTCCAGAGCTGTGCCCGTGTCTCGTGCTCGGCGTGGCGGGCGAGTTGATTTTCATGGCGAACGCGAAGAACGGCGAGCGGCGAAACGACAGCGACGACGCTGACCAGTAGCACCACCGCCGTGCTCAAACCGGCGACGACCGGTTTGCGCCGGCACCAGCGCCACAACCTTGCGGTTGGGCCAATAGGTTTGGCGTGGATTGGTTCGTCTTTGAGGAAGCGGCCGAGGTCTTCCGCCAGCGCTTGCGCCGTTTGGTAGCGGCGTGCCGGCTCTTTCTCCAGGCATTTCACGCAGAGGGTTTCCAGATCGCGTGGCACGCTGGGATTGAGCAGGCGGGGCGAAACCGGTTCCGTGTTCACCACCTCCTGCAACGTGTCGGTGAGCGACTCGCCCACAAACGGCGGGCGGCCCGTGAGCAGGTGATAGAGAATCGCGCCAAGTGAATAGACGTCGCTGCGCCGGCCGACCAGCCCGCGTCTGGCCGCGGCCTGCTCCGGGGGCATGTAGTTGGGCGAGCCGAGCACCTGGCCGCTCAAGGTCAGTTCACTGTCGTGATGCAGCCGCTTGGCCAGGCCGAAGTCGGTCACCTGCGGCTGGTCGAACGGGTCGATGAGCACGTTGGACGGCTTGAGGTCGCGGTGCAGGATGCCGCGCTCGTGCGCGTAATGGATGGCCTCGGCAACGATCTTGACGTAACGCGCGGCGCGGGTCGCGGGCAATGGCTGGCCCGCGGCGAGCCGGGCCAGGCTCTGGCCCTCGATGAAATCCATGGCGAAGAACGGCTGTCCCTCATGCGCGCTGACTTCGTGGATGGCGACGATGTTAGCGTGTTGCAAACTGGCCGCAGTCGCCGCTTCCGCGCGGAACCGTTGCGCCAGTTCCTTGCCCGACTGGTCGCCAAACAAGAGCATCTTCACCGCGACAATGCGGCCCAGGCTCTTTTGCCGCGCCTTGTAAACCACGCCCATGCCGCCGCGGGCGATTTCTTCGAGCAGTTGGTAGTCGCCGAAGGAGCGGAGCGGAGGCTGAGAGTTTAGAGTCGAGGGTTGAGAGGCGAACTCGGTCGCCACGGAATCAGGTTCGGCGGTGCCGAGCTGGAAGAGGCACTTGAGACAATAGCCGCGCGGCGCGTCGGGCGGGACTTCCGCGCCGCAGCTTGGGCAGGTCGGCTTCGATGTCGGTGGCTCAGTCAATGGCTTCCACTCTGTTCTGAGGCGAAACGGGCACGAGGTGACGAAAAACTTTTCGCCCCGCAGCGCAGGCTGAAAGTCTCCGCTACGTGCTTAGGACTGCGAAGAGGTGCTTCAGCTCGTCTTCGACTTCGCCCGGTCCGGCCACCGTTTGCGCGATTTCCTCGCGGAACAATTCCCGATAACGACGGCGCATCCGATGCACCGCCTGTTTCACGGCGCTCTCCGTCAGGCTCAGCCGCGCACCCAGTTCGGCGTAGCTCAAGCCCGAGTCCTCGACGAGCAAAGAACTTTTCAGACCGTCGAACAACTCTCCCTTGCCGGAGTCGCGAAACTCCTGTTCCAACCGCGCCAGCACTTTGTCGAATAGCGTCGTGACCCAGCGTCGCTCGTAAAGCTTCGCGGCATCGAGTTGATCGATCGGCTCCACCCGGTAGCGTTCCTCCGCCGAGGCCGCGTCGAACGAGATGATTTCCCGACCGCCGCCGCGTTTCAGCCGCCGCGCCTTGTCCCATTCGTCGGCGAGGAAGTGGGTCAGCGCCGCCAGCAGATAAGTGCGGAACCGCCCGCGCTCGCGATCAGCCTGCGCGACGTAGTTCTTCTCCAGCAGCCGGGCGAAGAACGCTTGCGTGAGATCCTGCGCATCGTGCGGGTTGTGTCCTTTGCGGCGGACAAACGCGTAGAGCGGATACCAGTAAGTGCGGCAGAGTTCGCCCAGTGCTTCGATGGACTGCGGAGTGTTGGTTTGTCCCGCCTCCAGCACCATGCTCCAGTGCGTGGTGGTGAACTCTCGTGCGAATTCAGGCAAATGGTCCGATGAATCTGCCATCAGGCACAACCGTAAGTCCGCCAGCCACCATTTGGAAGGACAGTCAAGCCACAAAAAGATGTCACCCCCTCATCGCGCACGACCTTGGGCGCCCTATCATCCGAGTTGCTCACCACATTGTGTAGCGGTCAATCCATGCCTCGGTCACGGCGGCTTGCGCTGGCGAAAGCCGGATCGATAAAACGGCGAGAAACCCTTGCGTGGCCCGGAGACCGACGCGGCGCGCCGGCGGCTTCGGGTCTGCCAGTGATTGACGCGCTTGTCCATCGCACCGTCAAACTCTCCAGCGTATCTTGTCACTCCCCGGTCCAATTCGAGGGCCGTCTGAACACCGCAAAGGACCTCCGGGTGGCCACGTGAGGCGCGGCAGTCCGCCCTGTCAATTCTCTTACGCGACACCCAACCCACACCCGGCTTTTGCATTTTTCTCAGACAATTTCCGCCGTGGCCCGCGTCCTCCCTGAGACCATGCCGCCGCTCAATCTGGAACGTCTCTACGACGAACACGCGTCGGCCCTCTTCGCCTTTCTGCTGAACCTCACCGGAAACGAAGCGGACACGCGTGACATCCTGCAGGAACTGTTCGTCAAATTGGCCCGCCAGCCGGCATCGCTGCAAGGCGTCCGCGCCGAGCGGGCCTTCCTGCTGCGTCTTTCCCACAATGCAGCGATTGACTCGATGCGCCGCCGCGGCACGCGCGACAAGCACCACGAACAACTGGCGGCCGATGCCGCCGGCGCGTTCACTCCATCGGCGGACCCTGATGAAATGGCATTTCGTCACGCGCTCACCGAGGCGCTCGGGGAATTGCCTCCGGAACAGCGCGCCGTGGTTCATCTCAAACTGTGGGAGGGCCTGACTTTCGAGGCCATCGCCGAGGCGCTCGACCTGCCGCCGAATACCGCGGCGAGCCGCTATCGCTATGGACTAGACAAAATGCGCGAGCGCCTGCGTCCTCTTTACGAAGAAATCACATGAAGCCGGACGAATTTGAACAACAGCTCCAGAGCCAGCCGCTCCGATCGGTGCCCTCCGAATGGCGCGCTGAAATCCTGGAGGTCGCGCACGCTGCGCGCACTGCCCAGGAGTCACGCGTCACGCGTCAGGCAACAAGCGTTCCGTGGTGGCGCAGGTGGCTCTGGCCCTGCCCGCAAGCCTGGGCCGGACTGGCGGCGACATGGCTGATCCTCGTTGTCTTGCACCTCGCAGCGCGACCCACGCTGCCGTCCGTTGCCATCCAGTCTCCCAGTCCGGAAAAACGGATGGCCGTGGCCGCACAACGGCGCGAATTGGCGAGGTTGCTCGATGTACCGGCCGACTCGGCGCCGGCACCCAAGGCGACGGTTCCCGGCCCGCGGAGCGAACGCACTTCATCCTCCAAAGTCTGACCGAATTCACCCCGTTATGAAAAACAACGACGCAATGTCCACGCCCGAATCCGGCTCCTTGCTGCGCCGGCTGCTCAGCCCGCGGCACCTGCCCAAGTACTTGTTTGCCGCCGTCAGCCTTGCGACACTCGGCGCCGTGGTGGTTGTCATTGCGAGCCGGCGCGAGCTTCAGGCTCGCGACAAAAATTCCGGCACTCTGCCTGCCCGCGCCGAGCGGGCCGCCGCCGAACGCTTCATTCCGCCGCCCGTGCCCGACGAGCAAAACTTCGGTGCGACCCCGTTCTTCGCCGCGGTCCTCGAAAAAGGCCAGCAGGCGGCTTCAGCCGTCTGGCCCGAGGACTTCTCACGCGCCGACCAATGGCCTCGCACGTTCCCCAACCTCCGCGATTCGGCAGTCGCTCAGAAGACCGGCCGCCTTGTCACCGACCTGGTCGCGTGGCGAAAAGCTTTCGAGCAATCGCAGTCGCTCGCTGCGGGCAATGAAGAAATCGCCGTGTCCGATACGCCTGATGCCGCGGCCAACTCCCAAGCCGCGCTGGCGGTGCTCAGGGCGCTTCAACCCTACGAGCCGGTCCTGAAGGAACTGCGCGCAGCCAGTCAGCGGTCGAATTCGAGGTTCAATGTTCGCTATGATCTCGACAATCCATGGGCCACTCTGTTCCCGCACCTGGCCGTCGTGAAGCGGACTTGCCAACTTCTGCGCCTCAAGACCTCCGCCGAACTCGCCGCCGGCCACGCCGAGGAGGCCTTGCGCGATGCGACACTGATGTTGCGCCTCGTGGAATCTCCCTCCAGCGAGCCGACCCTCATTTCCCAACTCGTGCGGGTGGCCTGCTTGCAAATCGCCGTTCAACCCATCTGGGAAGGCCTGGCTGAACGACGCTGGTCCGCCGCGCAACTGCAAACCCTGCAAGCCCGCTTCCAACAATTCGACTTCATCGCCGACCTCAAGCGCGTGCTGGAAGCCGAGCGCGCCTGGGGCAACCTGACCATCGGCATGGCCCGCGACAAACGGACTCCGATTCTTTCGCTGATCGACACGAAGGCCAGGACGGAGTCATGGCAAACAGAAGCTGACCGCGCTTTCGCCACTTGCCCGCGCGATTGGTTTGATGCGGAGCAGCGTAATTACAGTCAGCTTTTCGACGAACGGCTGCTGACCGGCTTCGATGTCGAGGCCCGACGGTTTCAACCGAGCGTCGGAGAGGCCAATGCCCGTTTCGTGGAAATGGCGGTGCACGACACGGAGAACCTGGTGAAAAACCACCTTGTGTTCGCCCAGGAATTCCTGGTCGCCCCGTCCAAGGTCCACCTCAAGCTGGCCCATGCTCAAGCCACCGTGGATTTCGTCGTGATCGCGTGCGCTGTCGAACGCTATCGGCTGGCCACTGGACGCTATCCCGAAACACTCGCCGCCCTCTCGCCGCGCTATCTCCGCTACCTCCCGCACGATTTGATCGACGGCCAGCCCCTGCGCTACGAACGCACGGACGATGGTGGCTTCCTTCTCTACTCCGTTGGCTGGAACGAAACCGATGACCACGGCACCCCGGCTTTTCTTGCCTCCGGCCGCAGCACCGAGATCAAAGACGGCGACTGGATCTGGCGTTACCCGGCGCGAAAGTAGTCTCGTTGTGGGGCTGCAGTCAGAGCTCGCAGCGCCGGCAGCGCGGCAAAAAATGGAGCGTCGGTACTTAAAAGGGTCACCCATTCGCGTGAGCGGTTCTAACAATCGGCAATGCCATGCGTAGTTTCTCCTCACGCCGGATCGCGAGTCATCTGACGCGCACGGGGCCGGCAACCAATTCTTCCGCCTGCGGCGGCGGCGGCCCGCAGTCCTCACCACCCGATCGAAATGCCGCCAGGCTCCGGTGATACGATTGAGGCACTTCGTGCAATAGCGGCGCGATTTCCAAGTGAAGCCAGCGCCCGCAGCGCAGATTTTCAATCGGCCGCATCGCCGACTTTTAGTCGGCAGGATGCGCCCGGTGGCGGCGCGCTCCGAAACCTCGAACGCCCCGCAGATTGCAAATCCGCGACACAGCAGAGTCCAACTCCGCGCTACTTTGGTTGCGGCTGCGCCGTGACGCCGCCGGAATTGATCACCGGCATCCTCACCCCCGCCGGCATATTCAAGCCGGAGGAGCTATGGGCCAAACGGCTGCTGCTCGGCGGGCCGGAGTGATGCGTTCCAGAAAGAGGTCTAACAATTGACAATCAGCAGCAACGCTGCTGAATTAACCGTATGTGGCGAATCGGCGCCCGGTCAAATGGACGCAACCCAATCCCTCCCTCTCCGCCTCGAACGGGGGAGAGGGCCGGGGTGAGGTGTCGAATTCCTGTCCAGCAAGTCGCCTTCTTCAACTACTTTGCGCCCGAAGCCCACGCAGCTTCTGATCTTTACGCAAGAGCACGCTGCGAATTAACATGAACACATCCGAATGACCGTGCTCGCAATTGACGAACAAGAACTCCTGACGCTGGACCAGGCGGCGACGCCTGCTAGACCGAAGCGGCACGGTTCACCCCGCGAAGGAGCATCGCTCGCAGTTGCGACCGAAGCGAAAGGGAAGCCGGTTCGCGACGCGGTTTCGGCTCTCGCCAGAGGACTGTTTCCAGAAAAGTCGGCCAAAGCTTTTTTTCAGACATTTCTCGCCGACTCAAAGTTTTCCCAGAACCCAGATTCTTTGACGACGCGCGCTGCTTGGAATCTAGTTTCGATGTGCCTGACGGCGCGGAGCAGCGGAGAGCTTCCACCGCGCTGCGGCGTTCAGGAAGCAGAATCGTGGTTTCGTCTGGATTCGCAGGAGGCAAGTGCTTGGCTCTCGACGCAAGTGGCCGCAGAGAGTTTGTGGGAGGCGGAACAACTACTCAACACCGTCAAGATTGACCAAGAGTTTCATGCGCTACTTCCATACATCTTGGAGGAACATGGGCCGGGTAGCCGGGCGTCGGTGATGAAAGACCCGACTACGGCATCGGCTCGTGCGGCGAAGCGAGAGGGTGGAGTCTTCTACACGCCTGCCGACATTGCGGATTACATGGTCGGGCACGCCAAGGAGCTTTTTGAGGGTGATTTTCCTTTCGCCAAATGCCTCGATCCAGCTTGCGGCACAGGTGTTTTCTTCTTGGCGATGCTTCGCGAGGCGTCTCGCACAAATGCTGGTCGAAATGACTTCTCGCGATTCGATTACTTCACGAATTGCCTGCATGGCTTAGATGTCAGCGGCCACGCCCTGGACGCTGCTGCTTTTGTTCTCTTGAACGAATGTTTGCCTGAACTTCACGCTCGCAGTCTCAGCCCGCTCGCAGCTTGGAAACGGATTCGCCAAAATCTCGTCGAGACTGACGCGCTTTGTGTGGATGCGCCGGGACAAGACAAGGTGAGAACGGTGGCTGAGTTTTTCGAAGGTCCGTTGCCGACTCTGGCGCACTTGTTTCCTCGGGTTCAGGGCGGCTTCGACCTGGTCGTGGGCAATCCACCTTACGCTGCCTTGGGTGAGCGCGCGGATTTCGCGTCGCTGACTTCTCGCTTTGCGTCGCTGCATGGGGCAAAGGCCGCGCCGCGACTGAATCTTTTCCCGTTGTTCGTGGAGATGATGTGGCGATTCACCAAGCCCGGTTGCAATGCAGCCGCACTGGTCACACCGCTTTCGCTAGCGTTTCACGGCGGTTCACAATTCGAGAAATGCCGACACTCGATGAGTTGGAATGGCGGACGGTGGCAGTTCGCTTTCTTCGATCGCGAACCACACGCGCTTTTTGGTGAGGAGGTCAAAACGCGCAACGCGATTCTCTTCCGTCACGAGAATTCCGAAACCCCGCGACGCGGACAGGCGGCAAACATCGAAACCGGGCCGTTGCGAAAATGGACCAGTCGCACTCGTGAGCAGTTGTTTCGGCGCATTCAGTTTACGGCGGTGGATTCCATTGAGATTACCTTAGGGATTCCGAAGCTCGACGGCGCGATGCAATCGGAAGCCTTCATGACGCTGAAGCGACGCTTCGAGCGTTTACCCTCGCTTGCAGCGCGAATCGGGACATGCGATGCCGCTGATGCTTTAAATGGCGAAAGCGCGCCGAAGGTTTTCGCTGGGGGCACGGCTTACAACTTCCTGAATGTTTATCGTCCCACAACGCTGCTGCCAGACGAACGAGAGCTGACTCTCAGCGAAAGTTCGGTGCATTGTCTGGAATTCAAGGCCGAGTTGGATGCGCGCGCAGCCTTTGCCATTCTTAGCAGCCGACTTTCCTTCTGGCTCTGGCATGTTCTGGGCGATGGATTCCACGTTGCGGGCTGGCTATTCGACGAGATTCCGTTTGGCCGACGCTCATTCACCAGCGGCGATTTTGAAAGACTCGCGGTGCTCGGCGACACGCTGTGGCAAAAGTTGCAAGGCCATCGCTTCACGAGCTTGAATGCTGGCCGGCTGACTGTCGGCTTCCGTCCGTTGGCGTGCCATCAGGAACGTGATCAGATTGACGCAATTCTCGCCCGCGCAGCGGGTCTTACAGCAGGCTTTCTAGCCGAATTAAGGGCGTTCGTGCAGCGGAACGCCGTTGTGGACTCTGCTGACGAACGGCGCAGCCACGTCACGAAACAGTTCGCCGAGCCCAAAACAGGATGATTAAGCAACCGACCAAATCACAAAAAGAAAAAAGCAAATTGACCAAAGAGGAATGGCGCGAATACACCAAGACCGTTTGGCAAATCGCCAACACTTCCGACCCAAATCATCCTGCTGTATTTCCAGTTGAGATACCACGCCGGCTCATCAAGCTTTTTTCATTTTCCGGGGAGACAGTGCTCGATCCGTTTGGCGGAACTGGAACGACAGCCGCCGCCGCCATTGAACTCGGACGACACGGTGTGTGCGTCGAGCAGAATCCCGAGTACGCCAAAATCATCCGTCGCCGATGCCACGCGCTGTCGAACGGCGAAGATCATGCGCAGGTCATCCTAGGTGACAGTCGCAACATGGAGGTTTTGGCTTCGGATTCCATCGGCTTGGTGGTCACAAGTCCTCCGTATTGGAACAAGGCTGATTACGGGAAAGGAGACGAGAACGTGGGCAACCAGCCCGTTTACAAGCGCTTTTTCGACGGCGTTCGGCCCGCTTTTGAGGAGTGCTATCGCGTATTGATGCCAGGCAGAAAGCTTTGTGTCGTGACCGCCAACGTGAACCAGCACACTGAACATGGCTTGCTTACCTTTCCGCTCGCCGCTGATTTCATCTGCCAACTTCGCGACATCGGCTTTGTCCTTGTGAACGAGATCGTCTGGTCAAAGGATGGAACAGGCGGAAAGTGGGGGTCTCACGGCAAGCAACGACCAATCTTTGGCAGCTATCCATATCCGCCAAACTTCCTTTTCAAAAATGTTCATGAGTATGTCGTGATTGTCGCCAAACCACCGGGCAAAAAGGCCACCGGGAACACTGTGGTGTCCTACGATTACCTGATGGGGCGGTCTGAGCACCGCAAGCCAAAGAGCCACCGCAAGGAAGGTTAATCATGTTCTACAACCAACCGCTGGCACATCGCTTCGGAACTGCGCTCTCTGCGGACATCGAAAGTGAGAAATGGAATAGAATCGAGATTGCCGCCGCTTGGGTGCGCCGCTCTGCGACGCAGCAGCTCGAACAATCCTTCAGGAAGTTTCTCGGTTGTGGCGGTTTTGCACAAGTTACGGTGGGCGTGGACATCGAGAACACTTCGGTGGAAGGGTTGCAGGACTTGCTGGCGCTGCAGGCTGCTGGAAATCTCGAAACGCATATCCACCACAACGAAGATGTCAAAACAACATTCCATCCGAAAGTCTATCTGCTCCACAACGAAGCCGACGCTCGCCTGATTGTAGGCTCGAATAATCTGACCGGCGCGGGTCTTTACAGAAACACAGAGGCAGGCTTGCAACTCGACGCGCCTCTGAATGATCCCCTGATTCGAGATGCCCGAACAGCGTTGGCTTCATGGCGTGATACAGTCACGGGTCTAGCCAAGCGGCTGGATGAGACCCTACTGAATGACTTGGTTCGCCTCGGTTACGTGTTCCCAGAAAAGGAACTGCGGCGGCGGCGAAAGGCTAGCGGCGAACAATCCAAGGCGAAGCGGCCTGCTGCAGCCCAAGCCTTATTCAAGGCGCAGCGATACTCCGCACCACCGGTTCGAAAAGCACCGAAGATAATTCGCGACGTTCCCGGGACCGTGCTCTTGATGCGCGTGCGCAAGGCACGAGGAACACAAGTTCAAATGCCATTTCAGGCTGTGGAGACAGATTTCTTTAAGGGCATTAATTCAATCGTGAGTGAGCATGACGGGCGTGCGCGTGGCTTGCATCCTGCACAGGCGCATGGCAAGCGAAATACGATCAAAGTTGAAATCCCTGAGACCGCGACGATGAACGATCCCGTCTTACGGTTGGAGCGCACGACAAACGACATCACATACCGCGCCTTCGACGCCAATTCCATCATGGGTTCGCAGATACGCGATGCCCTCTTGATGGGGTTCAAGTTGAAGCCACCGGCGACCTTCCGTTCAATCTCGGAGATTGAAAGGTCGACATGGTGGAGGTTTATTTAGCTGCTTGTGCATGTCGAATGCTCTGTTGGCTTAGAAGTTCAGCGCGAGGGCGAGGCCAAGCTCGCCGATGAAGGGGTCTACAGTTCTAACAATCGACAATGCGACGCGTATCTTCTCCTCACGGCGGTTTGCGAAACAACTGACGCGCACGGACCTGTAACCAATTCTTCCGGTTGCGGCGGCGTTAGTCCGCTCTGCTCACCTCCCGATTGAAATGACGCCGCGCTCCGGTGATACCTTCGAGCCACTTCGTGCAATAGCGGCACGATCTCCAGAAGAAGCCAGTCCCCGCACCGCAGATTTTCAATCGGCTGTATCGCCGACTTGCAGTCGGCAGGATGCGCCCGGTTGCGGCGCGCTCCGAAACGTCGAACGCCCCGCAGATGCAAATTTGCGATACAGCCCAGCGCGGCGAAGCCGCAACCGAAGGAGCGCGGGTCTGTGACCCGCAGCAGCGCCGGTTTGGCTGACACGATTCGAGATCCCGATGCGCACTTCCTTCCCGGGCGTGCTGCGGCTCACAGAGCCGCGCTCCGAAGCGCTTTCAGCGTGCGGACGTGTGGCCGATCCGGTTCTGATTCTTAGTTCTCTTTGTTGGCTTCTGTGCCTTTTTGTGAACAGCGGGTTTCGGGAAATCTACAGAAGGCAACAAAGGAAACGAAGAGCGAGCAGCCTGTTCAAAAACTCCAGGCGCGGTTGTAGCGGCGGTCTGTGACCGCCGAAATCGGGCCAGAATGCGCACTTTGTTCGGCGCTCATAGAGCGCCGCTGCAGTTTTTGAACGGGCTGCCAGGCGGCCTGCTGGCGGTTGAGGAATTCGCCCTCGCGCAACGCCTCGATGTTGTTGACCAGCGTCCGCGCCGAGGCGCGCGGCGCGCCGTTCTCGCCGAATATCTCGTCGAAGAACCGGCCGATTTCGTACTGTTTGAATCGCATAAAAAAGCCGCGACGGGTAGCCCGCCGCCTGGAGGCAAGTCATGTTCTCAGAAGCGCCTCCAGAAAGCAGCGGCGGTGCCACGTCAACCAGGGCCGGGTTCCCAGGAAAGCGAAATAGAACCTGCAACCACGATTGGGCCTGCATACTCCGCAAATGCAGGCGGAACTGCGCGAGGAGAACAGGCAACCGGCGGCCGAATCAGACCACATCGCATCGCACGCGCCATTTCGGCCTGTCGGAAATCGAGTATGCTGGCCAAAACAACCCAGCCTATCACCACCGGGCGGCGAGTTCCGTGCGTGCCAATTCGCAGTTCATGGCGGTGTGCCACCCCTGTCGCGTACGGCCCGGCGTTTTCAATGTTGAAACCGATCTCCTCCACGCCGATGCCGTGCTTCACCTGCGCGAAGGCGAACGGGCCCTGGCCGCGCCTCTTCTTTAAGTCGAGTCCCGTCACCTTGAGATCGGCGCCGGTGGCAGAGGCGAGGTCTGTCTTGTTGATGTGCCAGATTGCCTATCGCGTGTTCAATGTTGATCCGGTACCCGGAAGACTCGTCGCTCCGGCAACGCGCGGTTCCGTCGGGTAATTGCGCTCACGCCACGCATCGAACCCTCCCAGCAGGGGTCGAACGCGCAAGATGCCTCTTCGCCGCAGCAACAACGCCACCCGGGCGCTGCTCACTTCGTTCGGTCAGGAACAGTAGAGAATAATATCACGGTCGCGAGGAATCTCTTCATGCCGAAGCTGCACCTCATCCATCGTCATGTGAAGCGCGCCGCGGATCAGTGATGGGTCCACATCGAGTGCAGCGTGAGGCCGCAGGTCCAGAATGAGTGGATTCTCCCCCGCCTCCAGCATTCGATGCAGATCGTCCACAGTAATCCGCGCCATCCGCAGTTCGTTCAACAACTTGCGCCGCTGATAATACTTGTAGCCGAAGTAAAGAGCCGCCAACCCGATGACGACTCCCAACGCACCACTTCCAAGACTTGCGAGCGCGGCGATGATCTGTTCCAACTGGCGACTGAACAGAACGCCTAAAAGGATAAAACCCCCGGCATACAGCAAAGAAGCCAATCCATCGAAGAAGAAGAACCGAGAGGCCCTTACACCAGAGCTGCCCGCCAGCGGCGGCGCCAGGGTGCTCAAGCCGGGAATGAATTTCGCCACGATAACGCCTCGCATTCCGTAACGCGTGAAAACATCCTGCGTCCAGCGAACGCACGAGTCCGGCTCCAACGACATGCGGCAGAGAAAGCCCAATACGCGCTGGCCACGATAGCGCCCCAAATAAAACCAGATCAGATCGGCCAGGATCGAGCCAAGCGCGGCGGCGCTGAGTGCCACAAACCAATTAAGTTTGCCAGTGGCGGCCAAAGCGCCGGCCGCCAGCAACCACGGTGCGGCAGGCAACGGGACTCCCATTTGTTCGATGAATACCGCGGCGAAGACAACCGCCGTGCCGTGTCGAACTAAAAACTCAAGGGTTTCATTCATAGTGGACTGAGCTCGGCCGATTGGTGGATGGCCTGCGCGATTTCGCGACTGAATTCGGCTGTCAGGGCACTCAAAGTTGTGGCGATGACCTGCGGGTTGCCGCGCGGGGCAGGCCCGATCCGGGCCAAGCGGGCCTGGCCGCTTTTCAAGAGCTTGTCGCTGCCCGCCGCCGTGATCCGCCACCAGGCGATGAGCGTGCCGCGCCCTTGGGTATCGACGTCGAATTGTTCCATGTTGACGAACACCCTCACTTTCACCTGGTCGCGTTCCCAAGCGGAGAGGTAAACCCGGTCCGAGGGCAGCAGTATGGACAAATTGGCGCCGAGCGTCTGCTGAAAGGACTGGTCCAATCGCTCGCCCCATACTGAATCGTCGAGGTACTCAATTTCACTAACGCCCTTCCGGACGGCGATCGAATTTCTCAGAAGGTAAGCGGGCATTTTCACGAAGCCGACTCCAACCGGCAACGGCTCTGCAAGAGTTGAAGCCCGTTCGGCGGCCGGAATTGGCGCCAGAATGAAGCGGCGCGTTGACACCGTCACAGGCTTCAAAAGGCATCCGTTGAGGAGCAAGCAGGCGCCGCACACGAGCGCGAAAAGCTGGGGGCGACTGGACGGTTTCATGGCTCTGGTTTCGGCCGCTTTCTGCCGGTTAGCACGGCATTTGGATTGCGTTGAAGGAATTCTGCGAGATCAGCGATGGAGCGGCTGGCGTTGCTCAGTTCCGCAAGCGCCTGCCTAAGATCGGAACGGAAGGAGGCGTCGGGGCCGAGCAGGCCCGCGAGGTTCTGGATACCCAGACGCAGATCGGCGAGGGTCTGCTGCGCGTCATACAGAGTGTTCGTGACATTGTCAGCCAGCGGGTCCACGCGGCCGTCAATTCGCTTCAGCAGCGTCTCCGCATTATTCAGTGTCCGTCTGACGCCTGCAATCGAGTTGGTGAGGTCCAGCGTCGCGATGAAGTGATTCGCCGCTCCAAGCAGGTTGGTCGCGCCGGCATTGATTTCCGCGATGTTCAACTGGTCCAGCTTCGTATCCAGCCGGGTCAGCAGAGCGTTGAGCTTCTGCGAAAGACCGCCGATGTCGAAGCGCGCCAGGTTTGCCAGGAGTTGCTCAATCTGGGTGGGCATGGTCGGAATCTCGTGGTACTCGGGCGTGAGTTGATGGAATTGAGGAGGCGGTGCATCGGGCACGATGTCCAGCGCGATGTAAAGGACACCAGTCACCAGACTCTCGGCATCCAGACCGCCACGAAAACCCTGCTGGATCAGTGTGTTCAACTTGGCCTCGCTGCCGATCTCGAGCTGCTCATCCGATTTGGATTGGGCGAGCTTCATGTCGATCTTAATAATAACAGGCATGGAAAAATCGTCGGTCGCCTGATTGTGACGAATCAGCACCTCGGCGACAGAGCCGATGGTCACACCCCGGAATTTCACAGGAGCGCCCGGGTTCAGGCCTTTGAGCGAGGCATTGAAGTAAAGGATGTCTTCGTGGTGCGGATGAAAAAGGTTCTGCGAACTGAAGATGAGCAGTGCGGCAACGCCCAATGCCAGGCCAACGACAATGAACACGCCGATCGAAGCAGGATTTGCTTTTTTGCTCATAAGCAGGATTCACTCGGTCCAAGGGATGTAAGCTTCATCATGACGCGGTCCGCGTTGTAGACTCATCGGAAAACTCGCCGCGAGTGAGAAAGGCTCTTAACTTTGCGTCGGTAGAGTGCTCCAGCAGTTCCTTCGGATTCCCTTGTGCTCGCATTGTCCTCGAGTCGGCGTCGAGGAAGATCGAGTCGTCAGCGATCGTGAAGATGCTGGCCAATTCATGCGTCACGACCACGACGGTTGCCCCCAGGCTATCGCGCAACTCCAGGATCAACTGGTCCAGGTTCCGCGAAATGATGGGATCCAGCCCTGCCGACGGCTCGTCGAGAAAGAGGATTTCAGGGTCCAGCGCCATGGCGCGCGCCAAACCCGCCCGCGTGCGCATTCCGCCAGAAATCTCCGCGGGATAATAGTCCTCGAAACCGCTCAACCCCACGAGCGCAAGCTTCAGCCGGACGACATCTTGCCGCTCGGCTGGCGGCCAATCGGTGTATTCAGCCAGGGGGAGCGCGACGTTCTCCGCCAGGGTCATGGAGCTCCAGAGGGCTCCGCTTTGAAACAGCACGCCAAACTTGCGCAACTGCGCCCGGCGCGATTCGTCGTCGGTACCCCAAAAACTTCGGCCGTCAAAGAGAATATCGCCTTGTGCGGGGCGTTGCAGACCGATCATATGACGGAGCAGCGTGCTCTTGCCGGTACCGCTTCCGCCTATGATAACGAACACCGAGCCGCGTTTCACGCGAGCGTTGATGTCCTGCATGATCACGTAGGAACCGTAGGCCATGGTCAGGTGCTGAATCTCAATTTTGATGTCGCCGCCGTTCATGACGTGGTTCAGATGTTCAATGCGTGGCTCAACACGGCGAAGAGGCCGTCAGAGGCAATGATGGCTGTAATCCCTGACACCACTGCCCGGGTCGTTGCCTCGCCGACCGCGGCGGCATCATAACCGCTCTGCATTCCGCGGAGACAGCCGGTGTAGGCCACCAGAAAACCAAAGAAGCAGCCCTTGCCAATTCCAAGCAGGAAGCTTTTGAGTTCAATCGCGTGAACGGTGCGGGTGAGGTAAACCGTGGGTGTGACGTCCAGCATGCTGACCGACACGAAAAAGCCTCCGGCAATGCTGATCAAGTCGGCAAATATGCACAGAAACGGCATCATCAGAATCAGCGCGACCATTCGCGGAAGGACGAGGAATTCAATGGGCGAGATGCCGAAGGTCTGCAGCGCGCTGATTTCTTCATTGAGTTTCATGGTCCCGAGCTGGGCGGCGAAGGCAGCGCCGGTGCGGCCACTCAGGATGATGCCCGTCATGACACAGCCCATCTCCCGGACCGTGGCGATGCCCACAAGGTCGGCAACATAAATGGAAGCGCCAAACCTTTGCAACTGAATGGCCCCGACAAAGGCCAGGATCAGACCGATGAGAAAATTGATCATCGCCACGATGCCCAGCGCTTGCGGACCGCATTGCTCCATGACCAGAAACGCGTCCGCCCACCGGAATTGCGCGCGGCCGCGCAGCAGGTTCCCAAGAGCCAGCACGTTCTCACCCAGGAACCTCAACAGTCCCACCGCGCCCTCCCAGTCCTTGACCGCGCGCTCACCTAAGTCCTGCAAAAACGACGGTTTGGCCGCGGCGCCGCGGGTATCCAACTTTCCGGGTACCGCATGGGACAACCGCAGCAACCTGCGCACACCCTCCGGCAGCCCCTCGCCCTGGAACTCGATGCCACGGTCGTGACACAGCTCCGCGCACCTGCCGACAAACGCCACAAACCGTGAATCCCAGCCAGCCAGCCCGGCCGTATCAAATCCTAAAGACTTCACTGGAGGTTCCTCGCCCAACGCTTCTCGAATAACCGCCACGTCCGGCAACCCGCGCTGCCCGCGCCAATTGCCCGACAGCCTGGCTACCAGGATGCCGGAAGATTTTCGTTCAACCACCAGATGGGCGATGGAAGCTGTTTCAATCATCACTTATTATTTTCTGATGGCTTATCGATCGGCCTTTCGATTACTTGTTCGCCCCCCATTTCCAATTCCGAACCTCCGGCAGGTCCTCGCCATGCTTCGTGACGTATTGCTTGTGCTCGATCAGTTTGTCGCGAATGGCTTGCTTGGCGTAAGCGGCCTTGGAGCCAAGTTGCGGCACGCGGTCAATCACGTCGGCGACGAGATGAAAGCGGTCCAGGTCGTTCATCACCACCATGTCGAACGGAGTCGAGGTCGTGCCTTCCTCTTTGTAACCGCGCACGTGAAGATTCTTGTGATTGGTTCGGCGATAAGTGAGCCGATGAATCAGCCACGGATAGCCATGATAGGCGAAGAGGATCGGTTTGTCCGCCGTGAAGAGCACGTCGAAATCTTTGTCGCTCAGACCGTGCGGGTGTTCGCTTCGCGGCTGGAGCATCATCAAGTCCACCACATTGATCACCCGGACCTTCAACTCGGGGAAAAACGTCCGAAGCAACTCAACCGCAGCCAGGGTTTCGAGCGTTGGGACGTCGCCACAACACGCCATGACGACATCCGGCTCGCCGCCCTGGTCGTTGCTCGCCCACGGCCAGATGCCGATGCCGGCGGTGCAATGTTTGATGGCGGCATCCATGCCGAGCCACTGCGGCGCGGGTTGTTTACCGGCCACAATCACGTTCACGTAGTTTCGGCTGCGCAGGCAGTGATCTGTCACAGAGAGCAGCGTGTTCGCATCGGGCGGCAGATAGACGCGGATAATTTCGGCCTTCTTATTGACGACGTGGTCGATGAAGCCTGGGTCCTGATGACTGAATCCATTGTGGTCCTGCCGCCACACGTGGGACGATAGGAGAAGGTTCAAGGATGCAATCGGCCGGCGCCACGGAATGTGATTGGCCACCTTGAGCCACTTGGCATGTTGATTGAACATCGAATCCACGATGTGGATGAATGCTTCATAGCAGGAGAAGAACCCGTGGCGGCCCGTGAGCAGATAACCTTCAAGCCAGCCTTCGCACTGATGTTCGCTCAACATCTCCATCACGCGGCCATCGGGTGCGACGTGGTCGTCGCCGGGAATGATTTCCGCCGTCGAGCAACGATTGGTCACCTCGAACACGGCGCCCCAGCGGTTCGAGGTCGTCTCGTCCGGGCTGAAGACGCGAAAGTTTTTGGGGTTGAGTTTCACCACGTCGCGGATGAACTGGCCCTGGACGCGCGTGGCTTCACCTTCAACGGCACCGGGCTTTGGGACCTTCACAGCGTAATCGCGGAAATCCGGCAGGCGCAGGTCACGGAGCAGGAGACCGCCGTTGGCATGGGGATTGGCGCTCATGCGGCGCCCGCCCTTCGGGACGAGGTCGGCGAGATCGGGACGCAGCCTGCCGGCTTTGTCGAACAACTCCTGCGGGTGATAGCTTTTCAGCCACTTCTCCAGAATCTTCACATGTCCCGGATGGCTCATGTCCCCCATCGGCACCTGGTGCGAGCGAAACGTTCCTTCAGTGGGTTTGCCGTCCACTAGCTTCGGGCCCGTCCAGCCTTTCGGTGAGCGCAAAATAATCATCGGCCAGCGCGGTCGCGTCTTGAACCCCCTGGCGCGCGCGTCGCTTTGGATGCGGTGAATTTCAGCGACCACGGTGTCCAGTGTGGTGGCCATGAGCTGGTGCATGTTAATTGGCTCGTCGCCTTCCACGAAATGCGGCTTGTACCCGTAGCCGCGGAACATGGCCTCAAGCTCGTCCGGAGGAATGCGCGCCATGACCGTGGGGCCGGCGATCTTGTAGCCGTTCAAGTGCAGGATGGGCAACACGGCGCCGTCGTGGACCGGGTTGAGGAACTTGTTCGAGTGCCAGCTTGTGGCGAGCGGACCTGTCTCCGCCTCGCCATCGCCGACGATGCACGCGACGAGCAGGTCGGGATTGTCAAACGTTGCACCGAAAGCGTGCGACAGCGAGTAGCCCAGTTCGCCGCCCTCGTGAATCGAACCAGGCGTCTCGGGTGCGACGTGACTCGGAATGCCGCCGGGGAAGGAGAATTGTTTGAACAGCCGCTTCATCCCATCCGCGTCTTGCGCAATGTTGGGATAGACTTCGCTGTAGGTGCCTTCGAGCCAGGCATTCGCCACCAGACCGGGTCCGCCGTGGCCCGGTCCGGTGATGAAGATCATGTTCAGGTCCTGTTCCTTGATGACGCGGTTCAGGTGGGAGTAGATAAAATTCAGTCCAGGGGTCGTGCCCCAGTGACCGAGCAGGCGCGGTTTGATGTGCGACGGTTTCAGCGGCTTCTTCAGGAGCGGATTGTCGTAGAGATAAATCTGTCCCACCGAAAGATAGTTCGCCGCGCGCCACCAGGCATCGATTTTGCGCAGCAGTTCCGGGGAGAGAACTCCTCGAACTTTTTCGCGCCGCGCGCGCTTGAATTTGGCAGGGACGGGGCGCTGCGCCGTCTGCGCCACGCTGAGCGGCGCAACGGTTCTGCCCGCTGCTGAGCGGGCGGGGACATCGCCGCGCAATGTCCCTATCGAAGCGAGTTTTGCGGCCGGAGTGTTTGTTTTTGGATTCATGGTTCAATCCTGTTTGTTAACCGAGGTCGGGGCGACAATGCGGCAAACCGAGCGCGCAATCATCAACTCTTCATCCGTGCGAATGACGCGCACGGTGACGCGGCCGGTTTGCGTGGAAATCACCGGCCCGTTCTCCGCGTTGCGGGCGTCGTGCAGTTCGATGCCGAGGAAGCCAAGTCCTTCACAGATGCGAGTCCGAATGGCCGCGTTGTTCTCACCAACGCCACCGGCGAAGACGAGCGTGTCTAATCCACCCAGCGCAGCGGCGAAAGAACCAATCCACTTTTTCGCCTGGTAACAGAACAGCGCCACGGCTTCCGCCGCCCGAACGTCAGCGGCTTCTCGCGCGAGCAAATCCCGCATGTCAGAGCTGAACTCTGAAACGCCGAGCAGCCCCGACTCGTGGTGAATCATCCGGTCAAATTGTGTCGCGGTCATCTGCTCGCTTCGCTCCAGGAACGCCACCAGTCCCGGATCCAATTCACCTGAACGGCTGCTCATCATCAGACCCGCCGCCGGCGTGAAGCCCATACTCGTATCCATGCTTTTGCCGTCGCGCACGGCGGTCATGCTCGCACCGTTGCCCAGATGAGCGAGGATGATGCGCCCGTTCGACGTCTTCGCGCCGGCGACGGCTTGGAGTTCCTGCATCAAAAAGGAGCAGGACAACCCGTGAAAGCCGTAACGTTGAACGCCCTTTGCCTCGTAGCGACGCGGAATGGGAAGCAACTTCGCCACTCGAGGCAGGGTGCTGTGAAACGCCGTGTCGAAGCAGGCAATCTGCGGTATTTGGGGAAACCTCGCGGCAAAGACTTCCATCAGCTCGATGGCGTCGGGAAGATGGTTCGGGGCAAAAGGAGTGATGCGCCGCAATTCCTCCAGCACGGTCCCATCCACGCGCACGGCATCGCGATAACGCGGGCCGCCATGCACGACGCGGTGGCCGATGGCGCTGACGGGATCGACGCCGGTTTTCTTCTCCAACAATTCAACCAGCAGCGGAACGCAGGCGACATGGTTGGACGCTTCAATCAGGCGCTCGTCACTCTTGTTCACGAGGAAGTCCGTGAACGATAGTTTGGCGTCTGGCCGTCCGATCCGGTCGAACTTTCCGCTCAGAATCTGCGGGAGCGGTTCGCCTGCATTGAACAGGGCGAAGCGAAGGCTCGACGAACCGCTATTGATGGCCAGGACGGAGCGCATTGATTTCGTATTCAACGCCAGATCTCCGGATTCCGCGCCACGACCGTGCATAGGGAGCATTTCAATTCGTTTTCTGGCCATTCAGGACCGGGTTGTGCCAGCCTCCAGGAGGAGTGATTCTCTCGGCCTCAGCCGGTCCCCAGCTGTTCGGTTCGTATTCGTGTATGGGCGTGCCGGTCTTCAGCACCGGATCGACAATCCGCCAGGCCTCCTCCACATAATCTTCGCGGGCGAACAACGTGGCATCTCCCGCCATTGCGTCGCCAAGCACTCTTTCGTAAGCGTCCATCTCCCGGGCGCAGGGCTGCCGGCTCGCCAGCAGTTCCGACAGATAGCTCTGTGATTCCCCCACCGGTGAACTCACGTTGAAGCCGAAGGCCAATTGGACGTCGGGGCTGATCCGCAGCCGAACATAGTTCGATTCCAGCGCGTGATGCTTGTACATTGTCGGCGGCTGCCGCAAGTGAACTTGAATTTCCGTGCACGTAACCGCAAGGCACTTTCCGGCGCGGATATAAACGGGCACCCCACGCCAACGCCAGGAATCAATGTGGAGTTTGAGCGCGGCAAAGGTTTCCACGTTGGAATCGGACGCGACACCCGGCTCATGCCGGTAACCCCGGAACTGGCCGCGAACCAGGTTTTTTGCGTCGAGTGGCGAAATGGCTTTAAGGACCTTTACCTTCTGGAAGAGATGGTTTTGAACCACGTCACGAATGGCGCCGACCTGTTCATAAAACGCGCCTCGGCCCTGGACGCCGAAAGCCTCCGCCATCGTGATCTGAATGCTTTCGATGTGAGTGCGGTTCCAGAACGGCTCGAGCATCGTGTTGGCAAAACGAAAGAACAGCATGCTGTGCACGGGTTGTTTGCCAAGATAATGGTCGATCCGAAAAATCGCCTTCTCGTCAAAGGTTTGGAGCAGGATTTGATTCAGGTCTCGCGCTGAAGCCAGGTCGCGGCCGAAAGGTTTTTCGATGATGACTCGAGCATTGGCGTTGCAACCCGTGCGGGACAATTGTTCCACGACGGTGCCGAACGCTGCTGGTGGGATGGCAAGATAATAGGCGGGCCGCTGAGCGGAGCCAAGCTCCCGCCGAATGGCTTGAAAGGTCGTCACGTCATTGTAGTCTCCGTCCACATAACGCAACAATTGAACCAGCCGGTCAAAGGCTGCCGGATCCAACCCCCCGTGTTTCTCCAGGCTGTCTTTCGCCCGGGCCTTGAGTTGGTCCAGGCCCCACCCGCCCCGGGCTACGCCGATGACCGGCACATTGAGCGTGCCGCGTTTCACCATCGCTTGCAGCGCCGGGAAGATTTTCTTGTAGGCCAAATCACCGGTGGCCCCAAAAAAAACCAAAGTGTCCGAATGAGAAGAATTAGGATTCATGGCCTTCCAGTCGCCGGCTTTTCCTGATGCCCGCCGAAACCAAAGCGCATCGCGGAAAGCAGTTTATCCTGGAAATCCGCCTCCCCTCGCGAAGCGAACCGCTCGTAAAGTGCCGTCGTCAACACCGGCACCGGCACGCCTTCGTCAATGGCCGCCTTGATCGTCCAGCGGCCTTCACCGGAATCGGACACTCGGCCGGCGAACCGGGAGAGCGTCGGATCCGCGGCCAAAGCGCTCGCCGTCAAGTCCAACAGCCAGGAGGCAATGACGCTGCCGCGCCGCCATACTTCAGAGATGTCGGTCAGGTTGAATTCGTATTGATACTGTTCGGAATCGCGCAACGGCGTCGTTTCGGCGTCAGCTTCGTTGTGTCGTTTCCCGGCGCAGGCGGCTTTCAAAACGCCCAGTCCCTCGGCATAGGCGGCCATGATGCCGTATTCGATGCCGTTGTGAACCATCTTGACGAAGTGACCGGCGCCATTCGGACCGCAATGCAGGTAACCTTGTTCGACGGTACCGCCAGGCTGTTCGCGACCGGGCGTGCGCGGAATATTGCCGATGCCGGGTGCCAACGTGGCGAAAATGGAGTCCAAACTTTGAACCGCCTCCTTTTCGCCGCCGATCATCATGCAGTAACCGCGTTCCAAACCCCAGACACCGCCGCTCGTTCCGACATCGACGTAATGAATTCCTTTCGGCGCGATTTCCTTCGCGCGCCGGAGGTCATCCACGTAATAGGAGTTTCCACCATCGATGATCGTATCGCCTCCTTCGAGAAAAGGCAGAAGGCCGGCAATGGTCTTGTCCACGACCGCGGCGGGAACCATCAACCAGATCGCACGCGGTTTATCGAGTTTCTTCACGAGGTCGGCGAACGAGGAAGCGCCGACCGCCCCTTCCCTGGTCAGTTCCTCGACTGCTCTCGGAGATACATCGAACACGGCGCAGCCATGACCCGCTTTGAGGAGTCGTCGAACCATGTTGGCGCCCATGCGGCCCAGCCCCACCATTCCGAGTTGCGTTGGTGAATGTGTTTTCATACGTATTCTGCTTGGATCAGGAATTCGTCAGGTATTTAGTCAACGATTCCTGGCTCCTTACGAAGGACGGGCTTTCTCAAAAATGCCGACGAACTCCCGGTAGCGCCGGGCAATTTCCTCTACGGCGGCTTGCCGTGTTGTCCTCGTGGCTCTGAAGTTGACAAGAGGCTCCCAGAAATCCGTCCGGCCCACGGCGAAGCCGATGAAACCTTTGACCCCAGCCGCCGTCGTCAGCCACTCGCGCACTTTTTTGTCGTCTTCGCCGCGACCTAGAATGATGCAGCCGACCTTGTCCCGCCCAGCGCGGTGCGCGGCGGACACGATCGCTTCGCAATCTTCGCGATGATCGAGTCCCTCTATCTTCCAAACATCCGGTTCGACGCCCGCGTCCTGCATCTGCGTGATAGCCTGAACCATCAGCTTGGGACGAAGATCCAAGTCGTAAGCTTTCCTGTCGCCTTTGAGCCGGTCGAGTTGCACCTTCTCCGCCGGCACCAGCAACTCAAACATGAATCGGCTCTGACTCTCGCCGTGAAGATAATCGGACAATTGCTTCAGCCGCGCCGACTGTCGCTGGTTCAGCGCCGCATCGCCCTCCGGGTTGTAACGAACGAGCACTTTGCAGAAAGTCGGATGAAAAAGCTCAATGTGTTTGGCGAAGTCGGCGCCGAACTCAAAGTCAAATTCGTCCTGTCCACTTTTCTCGGCCGGACACGCGGTCACAAAACCATTGGCGGCGGCGTCGCGCAGAATGGCGGCGCCGAACTGTTCATCCACGAGAATGCCCGCTTTCTCTTTGGGCACACCGGCGGTAACGGCCGATCTAAACCCATCGTAGATCACCTGCTTGGCCCCGGCGATTTCAGCGGCCTGCTCCGGTGTCAATGCGCCGTGCCATCCAAACATTTTGGTGACGAACGAGCCTCGATGGTCGAACGGTAGAATGTAGAGAGGTTTATCAAAACCGAGAGTTCTCATGGCATCTCCTTCAGTTTTCGATAAATGATTTGATGGTCGCTTTCATACTTGTGCCCTTTTCGTCTCCTTCCTTCGGCTGACCTGCGTTCGTTTGCGGTTGTGAAAACCCGGCTTTGCACGAAGAGAATGCTTCCGGACGCCGGCTTCCTCCCACACGCGAATTCCTCCCAGAAATGCATTGGCGTTGTCGCCGACACGGCAACCCGCAGGCAACTCTTTCAGTTTCTTCACGTTGCCGCCGCCAAGCACTACTTCGTCAGGTTCGATGGCAGCAACCAGGCGCTTCACCACGTCAGCGACATAACTCCGCCATTTTTTCTTCCCATGCTTCTCGAGGCCACGAATCCCAACATAGTCCTCGAAGGTGGCCTTTTTGTAAGGCAAGTGTCCCAACTCCATCGGCTCGACGATGCCATCCACAATCAGGGCGGACCCAAGCCCGGTTCCCAGTCCCAGGAAGAGCATCTTCCCGAGCTTGTAACTTCCCAAAGCCTGCATGGCGGCATCGTTCAGGAGCTTGACGGGACGTTTGAATGCGGCTTCGAAGTTGAAACCGACCCACCCCTTTCCCAAATTCCACGGTTCCGAAACGGGCCGGTTCCGCAGGACTGGCCCGGGGTACCCTATGGATACGGCATCGTACTCCCAGTCCGCCGCGAGTTTTCGAACCTCGGACACCATTCGTTTTGGCGTCAACGCCGGCCCGGAATCAAACTCTCGATGAGCATCCTGTCCCGTGGCCAGGACCTTGACGTGAGTTCCGCCGATATCAATCACCAGTACGTTCATGATGCGCTTCAGTCAGCCACATGGCGGGTGTCGTTCCACAACCGGATTACCGGCTGGGCCAGGTTAGTTTCGTAGCCGAGTACACTTACGCTTGCCGTGGCTAACATGAAAAATCTCCCGGCAGCGGATTCGAGCCCAAGCCAGCGGGCCGCGAGCACTCGCAGAAAATGCCCGCTCGAAAAAATCAACACATCGCCTTTGATCTCGCGCATACGGCTCACAACGTGATCCGCGCGAGCGCCAACTTGATCCGGCAGTTCTCCGCCGGGGCAGCCATCGCGGAATAATTGCCAGTCGGGATGCTTCGCACGAATCTCTGTCGTTCGGAGGCCTTCGTACTTACCATAGTTCCATTCGACCAGGTCGCGATCGGCTTCGGCAACGGACCCGAAGCCAGCCAGTTCACACGTGCGAGCGGCGCGCTGCAATGGACTCGTAAAGACCTTCGCGAAGGTGAGTCCGGCCAGCCGTTCCCCAAGCCGGCGGGCGTTGCGTTCGCCACGCTCGGTTAGCGGCAAATCGGTAAGCCCCGTATGCTGGCCCGTGAGGCTCCAAGCGGTTTCACCGTGCCGAGCCAAATAGATCACTGGAAGAGTTTCACTCATATGGCTGGGTCTGGTGATTGACCACGCTGGATTCAGAATTGGTAAGGCGGTAGAAGACGCAATCGCGCTCCGGATATTCGATCAGGTGGTCGAGGTCACGCTTCTCCTCATGGCAGAACGTTTCGCCGTCGGTGATGAGAAATTGAAAGTCGCGTGTGTTCGGTTGATCAACCTGGGGGTAGTAAATCTCGTTGATAATGCCGTGACTCAACGTGAACCAAAGGCGGCAACTGGTATGATAGGCTGTACCCACGCCTTCTTTCGCGCTCGAAGTCCAGCGCAGCTCGATTCCAGGCGCCCCAAACGCCACTGAATTCTCAGACGGATTCATTTTTGAACGCTGTCCTCAATCATTCGGTCCAACCGCCGCCCAGCGCCTTATAAAGCTGGACGATAGCGAGGAGTCGGTCGAGCTCGGTTTGAGCGAGCGAATTCTGGGCCGGGAAAAACTGTTGCTGGGCTTCGAGTACTTCGTAGTAACTGGCTTTGCCGGCAACGTAACGCTGGGTTGAAACCTCGACGGCGTCGCGATAAGCGGCGACGGCACGAGCCTGCTGTGTGCGCACCTCTTCCAGCTTCCGGCGCGAGATGAGTGCATCAGCCACGTCCTGAAAGGCGTTCAGCGCGGTTTGTTCGTAGTGGAGTTTCGCTTCTTCCCACGCGGCTTTAGACTGACGGTATTGCCCGTAGAGCCGCCCGCCTTGAAAGAGCGGGCCGGCGACGTTGGCCGCGACGGACCAGATTTTCGCGCCACTGGACGTAATGGCCGAGAGGTCGGAACTGACGCCGCCATAGAGCGCGGTGACGCCAATTTTCGGCAGAAAATCTCCCAGCGCGACGCCGATCTGAGCATCGGCTGAACGCGCGAGTTGTTCGGCCTGGCGAATGTCAGGGCGCCGTTCCAGCAACTGGGAGGGAAGACCAGCGGGCACTTCGGGCGGCAGAAGTTGTTGGAGCAGGGTCGTCTGGCGCGGGACGGCGCCGGGGTTGTGGCCAAGAAGGATGCTGATTTGATTTTCTTTGATGATAATGCGGCGTTCGAGATTCGCCTCGACCAACCAGAGCAGCTTGTCCACTCCGCGCGAAATCTCCGTGAACAGATCGGCGGTGTCCGCCTCACCTGCTTCGGCAGCGGTGTCAATGGCTTTACGCGTTGTCGTCCCGAATTGCGCGAGCGCGCCTGACAGTGCAGCCGCATGTTTCTGTCCGGACGCCAGGTCCAGCGGATAGGCAGAGAGTCGCGATTCCTTTGAGACGATTTGAGTTTGGTTTTCATATGCTATTGCGGAGCTTCAATGTGATCAGTCACGAACAGGTTCGGCAAGCCATGCATCGGCTGGGATTTGCGCAACGCCCGGATAGACCCTGTAAGCGGCCAGGTTTGCCAGGTTCAGCACTCCGATCCCGCCGCCCCGCAGACGCATGTGGATTGAAGCTTTGGACAGCATGAACTGCATAAAGGACTGGCTCTCGGCTGGCAGCTTCACCGGGACTTCAACCATCACAAAAAGGGGATGGACTCCTCGCATCTGAAGTTTGACAAATGAAACGAGCAAATCACCAACAGGTGTCGATTGCTCTCGCTTGATCCTATGCGAAGGTTGATCGAGGCGCGCATGTTTGCGAAATTCATCCTCGAATAACTCAACGATGTCGAAGTATCCACCGGGAAATTCCCAGCACTGAATCGAGTCTTGAAGGAAATCGACTCGGACAGTTTCTCCGGAGACGAATACTGCTTTGGAATGTTCGCTGCCGACCACAATGCGCGGACGCGCAAAGAGCCGGGCCGGGTCAACGCTCTCCCAAAGTTTTCGGGCTGCCGCATCGTCAGTCTGGACAAATGAGTGAACCGACCCGTCCGTGAGATGCAGTCGAATGGTCAACGCTGCTTTCGATACGTTGCTTTGTGTAGCTGTTTTCATAAATTTCTAGAGGTGAGAAAATGTATTCATCTTCAGAAAGCGAAGCAATCGCAGCCCAAGCCAAAGAATCCGGTGTAACGACTGCGCGCGGCGTCTGCGGCGGCGAACAGTTGATGCAATGCGTGAGTGCAGCCGTGTTGATGACAGTCAGCGTTGTGCGCGTGTTCCACAGGCACGCCGGCTCGCGCCGCCTTGCGTGCATTCAGTGGCGCTCCGTAGCCCCCGAACACTTTCACCGGCGACCATTCCGGCAGCACAGGAATTGGCGGCGGCTGGTGTGAACTGAATTCCTCGGTCGCATGAACAATCTTTCCGCCGACGAAGGTGAGAACAGATTCGATGCCTTTGATGTTCTCCTCCGGGACGGAAAAATAGTCATCTGTGAGCGCAATGATATCCGCCATCTGTCCGAGTGCAAGCGCCCCCTTCTTTCCGGCCTCGCTCGAAAACCAACTGCTGCCTTGGGTGTAAAGCCGCAGCGCCTCCTCGCGGCTCAGACAGTTCTTCTCAGGATACATCGAAACGCCGCCGACGGTTTTGCCCGTCACGAGCCAGTAGAGCGATACGCATGGATTGTAGCTGGCCACACGTGTTGCATCTGTGCCCGCGCCGACCGGAATGCCAAGCTCCAACATCTTCCGAATTGGAGGAGTTCGCTCCGCTGCCTGCTTGCCGTAACGATCCATGAAGTATTCGCCCTGGTAAGCCATGCGATGTTGAATGGCAATGCCGCCGCCCAGCGCTTTCACGCGTTGCAGATTGCGATCGGAGATGGTTTCGCAGTGGTCGAAGAACCAATTCAATCCATGGAACGGCACGTCGCGGTTCACTTCTTCGAGCACATTCAGAAAGCGCGTGATGCTCTCATCGTAAGTCGCGTGCAAACGAAACGGCCATTGGTTGGCCGCCAGCAGGGCGACGACCTCCTTCCGTTCGCCTTCGAGTGAAACTGGAAGATCCGGCCGTGGTTCGAGAAAATCTTCAAAGTCCGCTGCCGAAAACACCAGCATTTCACCAGCGCCGTTGCAGCGGAGCTGGTCGTCGCCTTTGCCCGGCCCGGTCATCCTAATCCAGCGTGTGAAGTCTTCCATCTCCTGCCTGGGTTTTTGCGTGAAGAGATTGTAGGCAATGCGGAGCGTCATCTCGCCGCGCTTGTGCAGTTCCTCGATGACCGCGTAATCCTCCGGGTAATTCTGAAACCCGCCGCCGGCGTCAATGATGCTCGTCAGGCCGAGCCGGTTGAGTTCACGCATAAAATGGCGCGTGGAATTCACCTGATGCTCGGGCGGGAGCTTCGGTCCTTTTGCGAGTGTGGTGTAAAGAATCGTGGCGTTCGGACGCGCAATGAGCAGGCCAGTGGGATTGCCTTTGCTGTCGCGCTGGATTTCGCCGCCGGGTGGATTCGGCGTGTCCTTCGTGTAACCGCAGGCGCGCAATGCAGCCTGATTCAGCAATGCGCGGCAATAAAGATGCAGGATGAAAACCGGCGTATCGGGTGCGGCGGCATTGATTTCCTCCAGTGTCGGCATCCGGCGCTCCGCAAACTGAAACTCACTCCAGTCACCGACGACGCGAACCCATTGACCGGGCGGTGTGCGTGGCGCCTGTTCGCTCAGCATTCGCAGCCCATCCGAGAGCGACGGAACGCCGTCCCAGCGCAGCTCCATGTTGTAATTGAGGCCGCCACGAATAACGTGCAAATGCGAGTCGTTCAGCCCGGGAATGACGCGGCGGCCTTTGAGGTCAATGACTTCGCGGTTCGGGCCGCGCATGTATTTCTCGGCATCATCCACGCTAATGACGCGGCCATCCTTGACGGTAAGGCTCGTTGCTTCGGGATGTTTCGGGTCGAGCGTTGTGATTCGCCCATTGTGGAGAATCAAGTCCGCATGGTTCTTGTTTGTTGAGGGCATAATGCATCCTCCAATAGTTCCGGCCAGCGCTGCGGCGTGACGCTGGCCGGCGATGCATTGAGCGGGCCTGGCCACTGTTCGACGACGACGCCGTGAATCTCCCTGTTGAACTCCTGGCTCCTTGGTTTCCGTCCGACGCTGTGAACAGCAAGCCATTGCCGCAACGCCTCTCCGACGGTCTGGGTTTGCACCGGGCCAGCCTAGCCCGGTAACTCCCCGCAGTGCTACACTCTCACCGTGACGACTGACCAGACCGTTGCCGATTTGAAGGGTTGTTCTCATTTGGAAACATGCTTCAACTGCAAATTCTTTGTCCGATGGTCCGAGGACGGCGAATGCCAGCGGTTCCCTCAGGCAGTTTACAAGCACGCGTACGTGTGCGGCGGCGGGGAATTTTCTCGGGCTACCGACGAAGTGCCAGGAGAGCGAACAAGGCGCTTAGAAGCGCTGCCACCAGCGAAGCGAGGCAGATCCACAGCGTCCGTCGTCCGACCTGAAGCGTCTGGGCGTGCGCAAGCAAATTTTGGCGGTGCATCCGCTGATTCAATTCCCCTTGCGCCTTCGCCTTCAGCGGCCAGTGTTTCTCAAACTCCACAGCGTCCACATGCGTCAGAAAGTCGTGGAGTCCTTCATCGCTTGCTTGGCGCAGTTCGTTCCACCTTTCGTGCGGGGTAGGCCGCTCCAGCATTTTTCTGACCTCTGATTTCACGCCGCGACGGGTCGGACTCAGCCATCTTTTGGGGAACGGTACTGACCGTTGGCCCGCCGCGGATTCGGAGGCGGCGACTCACGAAACACCGGCACGTAACCCGATGCCTCAGCCTTTTGCTCCAGATGCTCTTTCATCACTTTCAACCAAACCCGCACGTCATCATAGGTGACGAAGCGCCTGCGTTTGAGCCGGACGCCCAAGTCCGTAATCTCCATCTCCCGATACGCCGCGTCCGAAAGATTGTATTCGGCGCTTTCGAGTTTCTTCAACGCGCTGACTGCATTTTCATCTTGCATATAGTTCTTTGCTCTACTCATCTTGTGGCCAGATGAAACTGGAGCCAGTGGTCGGGATTGAACCGACGACCTACGGTTTACGAAACCGTTGCTCTACCACTGAGCTACACTGGCGGCCAACTAGCGTTGCTAAGTTATCGACCGCCCGAGAAATCACGCAAGGGAATTCTCCCTGTCTCCCGGGAGTGCAGATGCGCCGAATTCGCAGACGGCGTCACGCGCGGCGTTTCAAGGCGCTCTCCCAATCGCCCGCGCCTTGTTCGATCTCGGCGCGGGTCAGGCCGCCTTGCACGAGCGTGTCATCGCTCATCGCGGCAAGACGCTCGTAAAAGGTGCGTCCCTCCGAGGCGGCCTCCGGGTCGCCGGTGTCGAGCCATTCGAAGAGCGCGTCTTCCGCTCTGGCGAAGTCGCCACGCACCTCGAAGTAGCTGACCAGCCGGCAAAGCAACTCAGGCGGCATGGGCGAGGCGGCGCACTGTTCGACGAGCTGTTCGACTTTCGACACGAGGTCTCCGGAGACAAAACATTCCTCCCTGAGCATCGCTTCGATGAAAAGGCCGGCCGCAAGTTGCCGGGCGCACAAGCCGTCCGCTGCCTTGTCCTGAAGTGAGAAGATCTCACCCTGTTCCCGCAGCACGTCGGCCACAGCCAGCATGACGCCGCCGGCGGAGCCGGGATTCTTTCGGCAGAGGGCCAGCCAGTCATTGAGTGTGCGGCGGTGGTCCGGGGATTCGTCGCCTTCGCCAAATTCCCGCAGTGCCCGGCCGATTTCTCGCAGCGCCTGCTGATACTCCTGGTGCCCCTTGAGGCGGAGCACGCTGGCCAGCGCTTGAGTCATTTGCTGGATCGTCCGCATGACGAAATCGCGTCGAATCATGGCGGTGGACTTGTAGCACGAATCCGGCGCGGTGTCGCGGCTGAAATCAGCTCCCGCAAAAGTGCGTGCGCGCCGCAAGGGCTCTCCTTACCTTTCCGTGCATGGAATGGAGCAACGGCGATTACGTTCTGAGCGACGACAAACGGCGACTCGATCTGGACGCCATCATGGGCCTGCTGGCAATGAGCTACTGGGCCAACGACCGGCCGCGCAACGTGATGGACAAGGCCATCCAGCACTCGGTTTGTTTCGGTCTCTACCATCGAGGCCGGTTGGCCGGTTTTGCGCGCGCCGTGACGGACCACGCGACGTTCACCTGGGTTTGCGACGTGATTCTCCAGCCGGACCACCGCGGGCGGGGGTTGGGCACATGGATGATGAAGTGTTTCCTGGAGCACCCCGACCTGCAAACCGCCAGCTATCATTTGCGAACGGAAGACGCGCACGGGCTCTACGAGCGGCTTGGATTCCAGAGGGTCGAATCGATGAGAAAGAGTGTATGACGAACTCCCTCACCCCGGCCCTCTCCCCCGATGGGGGAGAGGGAGTGGAAGCTCAGCGCACGGTCGCGGCCTCGGAGACGATTTGCTGGACGGAGCGGAGTTGCTCCTGGTTCACCGCATTGAGCGCGGCGGATTTCTGCTGCGGTGTGAGCGCGGCGTCCGTGAGGATTTTTTGGCGCCGGGCTTCGGTGGCTTTGGTCATCTGGTAAATGGGCAGGATGGCCTTGGGCGGCGCGCCGTATTGCTGGGCGGTCATCTGGGCCTGGCGATAGAGCGGGTCTTTCGTGACCGAATACGCTTCATAGCGTTTCGGGCCGAGGACATCCCGGATGGCCGCATCCCGCTGGCGCTCGAATCGCTCGCGCTGCTGCTGGCTAAGGGCCTCCGGGCCGCCGTATTCGAGCTGCAACTGGTGCTGGATGGGATCGATGGCGCGGAAGATCTTGCGAAATTCCTCCTGCGTCGGGTCGAAGCCGCTCAGTTCCAGGCGAAGCTGGTGGGCATTGTAGGAGTAGCGCAGGAGGAATTCCTCCAACTGTTCGGCGTTGAGCAGGCGGCGGAGATCGGCGCGGGTCTGCTCGCGCAGCTTGGCCATTTCGACCTGGTTCAAGCCCTGGCCCTCGTTCACGCGCGCCCAGAAGGCGCCCTGGTGCCGGTCGATCGAGCGGGCGCAAACTTCCTGAACTGAATTGTGCAGGTCCGTCGGCAGCGAGCCGAGGACGGGGCCGGTGAGCTGCACGCTGCTCCAGAGCATCGCCTCGCTCTTTTCGTTCTCGAGCGCGTCGTAGCCCAGGTATTTTTCGATCATGGCCCGGCGTTCCTCCTCGAGTTGCCGGCCCTTTTGCTGAAGCGCATTGGCGATCATCGGGTCGGGCTCCGCTTTCCACCATTGGGGATCGTGCAACTCCGCTTCCTTGGCGCGTTTCTTCGAGAACAGCTCGTTGATGTCCGCCAGGATGATGTACCGCACCCTGGCTTCGGGGCAACCGACGGCACGCAGGCTGCGGATGTAACCCTGATAGTCGGCGGATTCGAGTTGCTCCCAACTGAACTTCTTCTCGGTGAAAACCGGCTGAGCGCCCGGCTCGTTGGTCGTTGCCGCGCCAGTGGGCGCGTTGGTTGGAATGTGCACGACCGGCGCTTCGCTGGTGTGCTGAGGGGTCCGAAGCAGCGCTGTGTTTGTCTTCGCCGTCAGCGCCGCGAAGCTGGTGGCGACGACCTGGGGCTGATTATTCCGGGAAAGGAAAAGATAGGCCACGAAGCCGCCCGCCAGAGCGACGTTCAACACCAGAAACAAGTGCAGCAAGTTTTTGTCGCGCATACGTCCGGTCTCGGCGCCTCAGCGGGGCTAACCACAAGACCTGCCGAAATGACTCGCCGAATCTACGTCAACGGGTCTTCCATCTCAACTCTCAAGGTTGTCCTGATTCCAGGCAGGATGTCCTGAATTGGGACATCTTTGCCAGTAATCTGGAGAGCCATCCGTCGGGTGAGAAAACCGTCGTGCCCACGCCGATTGGCTTGCATTGGCGGTCCAGCGCAGGCGTGTTTGTTTCCAGGGTGACGCGCAGCAGGCAATGCTGACGCGGCTCAGACACCGCCCGCCGCCCGCCGCCGGCACAGCAAGCAAAGAATCCGGCGGACGCAGTGCTCCGACCGGTTCACGAAGTCGATCCCCGCCGGAAAGACTGGCAGGCGTTTTGCATCCAGTCGGCCTGTCTGCAGGCGCCCGTTTGACCTTCTGGGGTCGATACCCACTTGAAAGCGGCGATTTCCTGACGACATTTGTTGATGCAACTGCATTGGGTCAGATGGTTGCCGGTTGCGGCCGTGTGCCTGACGCCCGCGCTACCCGCGCGCGCCGCGGCGCCGAAAGGCACGTACGAAATGGGATTCCGAAACGTGACGAACATCAATGCCGACCTGGTGCTCGCTCTCGATCCGTCAAAACGGAGGCAGGTTTCCCCGAACACATTGCTCCTGGGGACGGTCCGCCTTCCCTGCGTCGCCAGTTCGCCGGGAGCGAATCCCAATGCGCCTGGAGAGCCGGTGCGCATTACCTCGAGCTTCATTGAGTTCATCAATCGTGTCGCCCATGCAAAGGCCGTCGACGAGTCGGAACGGGGGTTCTTCCTGCACTACATAACGCGCCTGACCGAGGATCCTCGCACCACGCTGGCGCCCGACTTCAACATGTTGCTCCCGCAGCGAGCCTGGAGCTTCAATACGATGAACCGGCAGGCGAGCCACTTCAATCAGATGGTCGGCGGATTGCTCGGCATCGAGCACGCCCATCATTATCTGGGGCACTACCGGAAGAACGCCAAACACTTCGATCACCAGACCGCGCTGCCGCAGCCGATTAACGCGGTCATTACGGAGGCGGAATGGCGCCAGGCGGTGCTCGACGGCGCCCGCAATGCCCTGGCGTGCGGACTGGGCGTCGACGGCATGAAGGCGATCTTCGAGTGTTTCGGCCAGATGCCGACCCGTCCGGCCTGGGCGGCATACTTTATCCATCCGCAGGCCGACGTGGGGCGCATCAACGCCGAGTTGGTGCAGGCGGAGCGGGACTTTTTTGCGATGGACGCCAAGCCGCGCAAGATTGGGCCGATTGGCAAGTCGAGTTTCAACCGCTGACTGGACGGCCCGCAGGCCCCGAAGTCCGAGGCGCTAGTGCACAAACTCCAATTCTGGCGCCTTCGGGATCAGTCCTGCCGCGAAGGCGGACCCGAGGAACCGGCGGATCGATTCCCGGCCGCGCTCGCCGTAATCCAGCGTCCAATCGTTCACGTACATGCCGACGAACTTATCCGCCAGTTCGCCGCCCATGCCGCGGGCGAACTGCAGCGCATGCTGCACCGCCTCGCGCCGGTGGGCCAGGCTGAACCGGATGCTGGCCGTGAGGATGTCCGAGAGGGTCTTGCGCACGTCAGCCGGGAAGCGTTTGTGAATCACATTGCCGCCCAGGGGCAGCGGGAGGCCCTCGTTCTCCCGGCCCCACCAGACCCCGAGATCCTCGCAACAAACCAGCCCCTCGTTCTGAAAAGTCAATTGGCCTTCATGGATGATTAGCCCCACGTCGGCCTTGCCTTCGCGGACGGCGGTGAAAATCTCGTCGAACGGCACGACCACGTGCCGGAACGCTTTCGCCGGCCGGCCCAGCCAGAGTTGCAACGCGAGGAACGCGCTGGTCATCGTGCCCGGCACGGCGATGGTCTTCGCGGCGATTTCTTCGCGCGTCAACCGCTGGCTTGCCACGAGCATCGGCCCGTAGCCGTCGCCCATGCTCGCGCCGCTGGGCAGCAGCGCGTATTCGCCGCACACGTAGGCGTAGGCGTGGATGCTGATGGCGGAGATGTCGAGTTCTCCGCGCATGGCCCGCTCGTTGAGGGTCTGAATGTCCTGGAGGAGGTGCTCGAACCGAAATCCGTGCGTGGGAATCAAGCCCTTGGCCAGCCCGTAGAACATGAAGGCATCGTCGGGGTCGGGGGAGTGGCCGAGGGTGAGCGGGCGCTGAACCATGGCAGAAGGGTAAGGCGTAAAACTTAAAACGTAAAACGTAAGATCGATCGGGAGCACGGGGAAATCTCCGAGTGCGCTCGATGGTCGTTACGTCTTACGTTTCACGTTTTACGTTTTACGTTCCATTAAATCCCCGGCGTCGCGAATGACACCTTCACCGTCGTCCCCTGTCCCACCTTGCTCTCGACGTGAAACTGTCCGCCCAGCAGTTCGGTGAGGCGCTTGGCGATGACCAACCCCAGGCCCGCGCCCTGTTGCTCGAAGGTCCGCCGCTCGAACTGCATGTGGGGCCCGATGCGGCTGAGTTGCTCCGCGTTCATGCCGCGGCCCTTGTCGGTGAACGTCAGTTGGCACAGACCGCCTTCGACTCCGGCGGCGACCAGCACGGGTTTGCCCGGTTCGGAAAACTTAAAGGCGTTGTCGGTCAGCTCCTCGACGATTTTCGACAGATTCTCCGCCGGCACCAGCAGGATGGTGTTGGCGACCTTCAGGAGCAAGTCGCCCTCGCGCTTGTGGCGTGTGGCGACTCTTCGGGCGATCTCGGGCACCCGCTCCTGAACGACGACCGGCTTCACGGCCGACGAGATGTCAATGACTTTGGATTCCGAGGCCATCAGCTCAATCTGCGAATAGACGAGGAAGTTTTCGATCAGCCGATTCAGCCGCAGTGCCGAGTCGTGGATGAACCGCGAAGACTCGAGGACTTCCGCCGGGGGCATGCTCCCGTAATCCTCCATCATGATTTGCGCCAGGCCCATGATGCCGTTGAGGGGCGTGCGCAATTCGTGCGGGAGCGCCAGGGTGATGTTGCCGCGCAGTTCGTTGAGGCGCTTGTCAGATTGCCGCCGGACCTCCGCCTGCTTTTCCAGGCGGGCATTGACGGCGGCCATGAGTTCCTTGTGAGAAAAGGGTTTGGTCAGGTAGTCATCCGCGCCCAGTTCCATGCCGCGGCGGATGTCGCTCTTTTCCGTGGCGCCGGTCAGGAAGATGAAAGGAATGCCCGAGGTCGTCTCGCGCTCGCGCATCGCCTTGAGCGTGCCGTAGCCGTCGAGCTTTGGCATGGTGATGTCGCAAATGACGAGGGCGGGCAGTTCCTGTTCGGCCAACTGCACGCCGGAGAGGCCATCCTCGGCCGTCAGCGTTTCAAAGCCGAACAGGCTGAGGGTTTCCGCGATGATCATCCGGATGTCCGGCGTGTCGTCGATGATAAGGACCTTCTTTGCCTGCTGCTGTCGCCGTTCCGGGGTCCCGGTCGGCTGTGGCGGTTGCGGGTTCCGGGTTCCGGGTTCCGGGTTGGAGGCTGGATCTGGACAACTCGGAACTCGGAACTCGGAACTCGGAACTCCGAAGGCTGAAGTCGAAGCTGAGTTTTGAGCACCCGAATTGCCCAGGCCGCCCGCCGCCGCCTGCGCTGCCACTTTCGATGTATCTGCACCCGTGCTCATGTTCAATGTCCAGACTCTGGCCAACACGTCCCACTTCAGGACACGGAGGCCCCAGCGATGCTCAGTTCGGTCCAGGGCCAAATGGCTTGAAAACTCAAGTCACTTCGCGCCATCCGCCTTCAGCGCATCGCTTGTGCGGCGCCATTGAGCAAACTCAATGCCGCGATGAAGCAGCAATCGGCAGGTGATGGAATTGCATTAGATCGCCAAGGGAAGGAGGCGCCGGGCGGGCGCCCGGATGCAAACCGACCGCCTCGAACGGTTCAGCGGCAGGCGTTTCGTGGGGAGCCTCCTCGATTCCCAAATCGCGCGTCCGGACCATGAACCCGGCAGGAACGCACTGCCGCGCGTCCAGGCCGACCAGCAGGCCGGCCCTGGTTGGTTCATGGAGAGCCTCCACGATTCAAGCATCGCGCATTGGGGCCATGAAAGCCGGCCGGACGTCCTGCCGCCTGAAGGCGGGACTCCTTGCACGAGCCGGTTCCTCGAAAGTCGTCGAGCCGGCTACTGCGCCGGACTCACGAGCCGGTAGTATCGGGCCTGATTCGGGGCGCCATTGGTCAGTGAAACCAATCGCGGGACCAATGTCGGGAAAATGTCGGCCACCTTAGTCCATGTACCTCCCGACACCAGGTCGCTGCGCAGCAGCGAGTAGGTGCGCTCGTTGTCGGCCCAGAAACCCAGCACCGCGCCTGCCGGTGTCTTCTGGATGCTTTCGATGCGCGGATGGCTCAAGGCCATTGGTGCGCCCACAGGGTAGGTGCAGCCGAGCGTCTCCCCGCCGCGGCCGGCGCCGAAGGCCGGTGAGCCGGGCATCAGCCGGTAGTCGCGCTCCGCTGGAAGCAGGAAAAGCGGATCGGCGCTGAAGTTGCCAACGCCGGGCCAGTTCGTGGCGGTCAGGATGGAATGATCGGAAACCAGCGTGCCGTTGTCGCGCATTGAGATAGTGATCCCGTTGCTGACAAGGAGACTGTTATAGTTCGTTGTGTGGCCTCCGGTGTATTGCGCGCCGCCGTTCTTGTTGTAGTTGGTGAAGCCCCAGCGATTTTCCGCGAGGGTGCAGTTGATGACGGTCACGTCGCACGAGTCCTTGGCCATAATGCCGGACAGGCAGCCGTAAATGAGACAATTACTGATCACGATGCCGGTGGACGTACCGTTGTCGCCGATCGACACCCCTTTGTCGTCCGGGAAGTCGTACATCAGGCAGTTCTCGATGAGAGTGTTGGTGCAGCCGGTGGTGCCCGTCGGGCCGATGTCCATGGCATCCGTGTTCGACATCGGGCCGTGACGGAAGGTGCAGCGGCGAACCACCGTCCCCACCGGCGCGCCGTCGAAGTCCAGCGCGTCGCTGTTTGCGTTGTTCGCCCACTCGAAGAGGCAGTCTTCGATGGTCATCAAGGTCGTCTGCCAGAGGGTCTCGTGATAGATGCGGAAGTGGCAGCGGCGGACGACGAAGTGCTGGCCGGCAGTGCAGCCGGCGATGGGTATGGTGCCCGACTTGTAGTCGTGGATGTAGTTGTCCTCCATAAGGCCGATGGCGCCGTTGCGAATCTTCACCGCGCCGCCAATCGTTTCAACGTGTCGCAGGGTGAGCGCGGAATTTGTGCCTTCGGCGGCCAGTTCGCCCCACACCGTGCTCCCGTCCTCGTGCAGGAAAGTGATCGGCGCCTGCGCGGTGCCTGCGGCATACAACGCGCCTCCCGCGGCGGCGCGCAAGGAGAGTGCGGCCTCCAGCATCACGACCGTGCCCGGCTCGAGTGTGAGCGTGGCGCCGGACTGGACGCTGACGTTGTTGGTGAGGTGGATGATGCCCAGGGCCGGACTCCACGACGTGCTCGCCGACACCGCGCCGCCGAACCGGGTGCTGGTAGTCTCCAGGATGATGAGCTTGTTGGTCACGAACAGTTGCGCGCCGGCCGCGTCGAACGCCTGGACGAGAACGTCGTTGGCCCCCGGGCTGAGGGATTGAACGATAGACCAGTAGCCATCCAACAGATTGAACGTGGCGTCCACGCCGTTGACCACCACGCGCGTGGATCCGGGGAGAGTGTTCGTGCCACTTACCAGCACGGAGTTCGTGCCTGTCACCAGAGCGTAGTAAGGGCCATCACGCTTCGGGCCGACGCTCAGGTCGGCGATCAGGTGGAAGTCGCTGCTGTTGCTCCCGCCGTTAATGCCCATCAGGGCAAAGACGTGAGTGCCGGCGCCCAAACTCGAGCCAACGGCTCCGAAGTCGATGACTGAGGGAGGATTGGTTGGGGCATTGCAACAGGAGGCTTCATGATTGGCGGAAACCGTGCTCGCGTTGTAGGGCGGCGGGCTGCCCAGCCCACTGATGTTGCTGCTTCGGCCCAATTCCGCGCCATCCAGATAAACGACGTACGCATCGTCATAATCTACTGTCACCTGGATGCGCTGGGCCGGGTCGACGGCTTCCGGGAGGGTGAACTCGCGTCGGATGAAGAGCGTGCTGTAATTATTGCTCATCATGCTGAGGGTCGTGACCTCCCCGACGATGTCCGCGTCGCCATAACCGAAGCCGCCCTGGCCCGTGAGCCACGTGCCATCCAGCGAAGCGTTCGCAGCGGTGGTCCAGTCGGCTTGCGGAGCGTTCGTGCGGCCGGGACGGTATCGCCACGTATCCCCATGGCTCACGAGCGGCGTCGGTGGCGGTGGCTCAGGGCCAATCCGCAGTGTGAAGGTCTGGCCGAATGCCTGGACTGATGTCGAGGCAACGAGGGCCAACGCGAGGTTCAACCAATAGCGATTCATGAGTTTCATGATGTTCCGAGTTCCGACTTCAGACTTCCGAGTTCCGAGTTCCGAGTTCCGCCTGCGGAGTTCCGAGTTCCGGGTTCCGAGTTCCGGGTTGTCTGAACTCGGAACCTGGAACCCGGAACCCGGAACTCGCGACTCCCTACGGGATGGCGGGAGTCACGACCCGATAGAATCGTTGCGGGCCGCCGCTGGGATCCTGCACGACCACCGGCCCGCTGCTGCCTTGCGCGGGCACGTCGGCGAACTTCGTCCAGGCGACGGCGGGCAGGAGCGTCGAGTAGACAATCGAGTAAGTGCGTCCGGCGACGGCGTTGAACCGGAGGTTTGCATTCGGCGGACTGAGCGTGGCGACCAGGCGCAACGTGCTGGCGGCACTCTGCGGGTTCGTGCCGGCGAGGTATTCCTGCAAGTTCGTCATCCCGTCCAGATCCGCGTCGCCTCCCGCGTCGTCAACCATCTTGTTCAGCCCGTTGGCCATTTCCCAATCGTCGGGCATGCCGTCGTGGTCGGTGTCCATCGCGCCCCCGCCGCCAAGGGCGGGCGCGGCGGCAAACCAGTTTGTAGGGTCATTCGCGTAGCCCGAGTCGCTCAGGCGCTGGAGCGACATGCCGAGGCCATCGGCGTTCGTGGGCCAGGGAAGCGCGTCGGAGTAAACGACTTTCTCCACGAGCACATAGGGGACGGAGCCGTTGGTTTGCGGCGGATCCGGCTTCACGAGTTCCACGCTGTCGCTGCTGTTGTCGAGCTTGCCGCTGTAGGGGCCGACAAGAACGCTGTTGGTTCCGTAAGCCGCCTGGAACTGTGCGCGCGCCGCTGAGTCGGTCGCCGGATCGAAGCTGACGACAATGAGATGGCCTCCGGCGGGGACGAACTGGCTGGAGGTGAACGTGAAACCAACCGCGTCCCGGAGCCGCCAGCCGTTGGTCGTGTGCGCCGGGTCGTAGAGCGGCACAGGGGCCGCGGAGGTGTTCCGCAGCTCGATGAATTCCTCCACCACGTTGTCATTGGTCGAGACGCCGGGCACGATGATGTCGGGCGGATGGTACATGATTTCGCTAATCACGATCGGGCCGACTTTCGGGTAGGCATTGGGCAGGCCGCCGCCGGTCCGAAACTGTTCGACGTTGGCAGGCGTGTCCTGGCCGAACGTGCGCGCGCTCAATGCCGGATAATCCACCCGGTCGACGCTGTTGACGTAACGCCCAAAGGAGACCCCGTTTTGGGCCGGACCGAACTTCGCCACCGAGCGGTAGCCGCTCAGCACGCCGCCCCCGCTGGCCTCGGACAGGTACACCTGGTCGCCCTCCGCTGAACTGAGCGCGAAAGGCACTCCGTTCGTGTCGTTGTTGAAAGCGACTTCGTAGAACACGAGAAACCCGTTGGCCAGTATCATCGTGTTGTTCGGGATGCGGAATTTGCCCAGCGAATCCTTGTCGTCGCTCAGGAACCAGCCGCCGATGTTGATGGGGGCACCCGTGAGGTTGCGCAATTCGATGGCGTCCTCCAATGGGTCGTCCGTGTGTGTGAGAACTTCATTCACGACCACACTGGTCAGCGGCAGGTAATTGGCGTCGCTGGGCGTGGGTGTTTCCGGGAAGAACGTGTAAGGCGCGCTGGCGCCGTCGGGCAGGCGGCCTTCCGAAACCCCCATCGCCTGCGTACCGAAGCTGACCGAGTCGAGGACGGTCGCATTGTTCGAGGCCAGCAGGTAAATATTATCGCTCTCTTTGGAGAGCTTGAAGTTCACGTGCTCAGGACCGGCGGGGGTGTCCGGCTCATCGGCTTCGAAGCGCTGGAACGCATTGGAGCCGACGCCGATGAACGACAATGCCGGGATGCGATAGGAACCCGCGTATCCGTACGTGTCGGTCAGCCGCAGGTCGGCCAGAGCGACCGGCAGGTTTCCGAGGTTGTAAATCTCGAACCAGTCGTCGCCGGAGGCGGGGTCGGCCATCCATTCGTTGATCCTCAGCCCGGACGGGTCGCCCAAAGTGGCCGGGACGTTTGTCCCGCCAAACGTTGGCACGGTGAGCATCCAGGTCGCGCTGCCCGCGGGCACGCGGCCGATCGAGTAGTCGGCGGTCTGAAGACCGTAGTCGAGACGGTCGAGGATATCATTGGTGAGGGGCGGACCTTTGAACAGGAAGAGCGAGCCGCCGTGCTTCTTGAGGCCGAAGCCGGTGTTCGTGGCGGAGGGGGGTGCGTCGCCATCGGCATAAACGAAGTAGTAACCGCGCGCCGGAACGATGGAGCCGGGCGGAAAAATCCACCGGGGCGGAATGTTCACCGGCGAATCGTTCAGACTCATGCCGGCCAGGTCGACGGCGTTGTTGGTTGGATTGTAGAACTCGATCACGTCCGGTGTGCGGCCGCCCACTTTCAGCGCGGTGGCATTGTCGGCCAGGATTTCGTTGATGACCACGCCGGCGGCGACGGGCGAGTTCGTGGCGAGCACGGCGTCCAGGCGGCAGGCAAGAAAGCAATCTCCACTTCCTCCAGGGAACTGATGCACTTCGACCGCAATGCTGTTAGTCCCCGGCTGAATGCTGCCCAGCGGGAAGGGCACCGGGCCTGTCAGGGGCGGAGTGCCGCTGACGGCACCTGAAGCCGCCGTGGCGAACAGAACTGTGCCCTGCGGCATGTTGTAACGGGCCCTCTCTGCTCCATTGACGTAAACAACCATGCCATCATCGAGGATGTAGTAGAACTGGAGAGCGTTCGGATTGAGGTTGGTCGGCACGACAAAGGAGGACCGGAAGTAGCGGGTCACACGCGCCACATCGGCCGTCATTGCCGTGCGCGTCGGTTGGCCCCCGATGGTCACCGTCGCGGTTCCAAATAAAGCCTGTCCGCTCAGCCACCCCGAATCGTTGAAGGCGGAAGCTTGCCAATTCACCCCGTCCAGATTCGTGTTCTCGTGCCAGCGCCACGTACTTGTCATCGGCATCAGGTTTACCGTCGGTGGCGGCGGCGGAGCAGTTTCACAGGTGTTGCCGCTGCCCGGCGACGCGAAGCTCTGCACACCAAAAGTGGAACCCCCGTTCGGACAACGGCCGTAGGAGACATCTGTCCGCTGCGGGCCATAAACCACGCAATCCACGACTGAAAGGTCCGAAGCAAACAGACCGATCTTCCCCTGCTCGGAGCCCAGCTTGAAATTCAGGTGCTCCGGTCCCGCGCCCTCCGAACCGTCGGCCGTAAACACCGCGAAACCGCCGCCGGCCACAAAGCTCAGGTCGGCGACGCGGTGCTGTGCCGGGGCCCCGAGCGGTTCGTCGGTGAGATACAGGCCGCCCAGCGCGACCGGCAACGGGTCCGCGTTGTAAAGCTCGATGTAGTCCTCGGTCGTGGGCGGCGTGCTGGCCGCGAGCCATTCGTTGATCTTCAATGTGCGCGGATTGCCGAGGGCCTGCGCGATGTTGGCACCGGCAGGGACGAAGGTCGGCTGGGTCAGCGCCCAGTCGCCCGAATTGCCCAGGCGGCCGATGGAGAGGTTCGGCAGTTGCAGTCCGAACTGGACCGAATCGAGCCGGGCCCCGCCGCTCGCCACGGTGTTGAAGAGGTAAACAGATTCGCCGTTTTGCCCGAGCGCAAATCCAAGGTGCATGCCCGGCGTGCCGGCGCTGTCGGCAAAGACCGTCAGGTAGGCGCCCGCCGCCAGCGTCGTGGTCGGAAACGTGAACTTGCCGGGGTTCGACGGATCGTCGGTGAGCCTCATTCCCGTGAGCGTCACCGACGACGGCCCTTCGTTGTAGAGCTCGATCATGTCGGGGAACGTGCCGAAGTAGTTGATTGAATCGTTCCTCGCCAGCGCTTCATTCAAGCGCACGGTGGGCAGCGCGGTGTTCACCACCCAGGTCTTCGAGACCGTCGGCGTTGTAGTGCTTTGGTAGATCCCGCCCGAGTTCCTTCCAACCACGTAAACGGTGTTCGTGCTGCCCGTGGCCAGACCGCTGAGGGCAATGGGCGTGGCGACCGCCGTCTCCGCGCTCCACACCCCGTTGTTGAGCCGCCACTGGTAATGCGTCACGCCCGTGCCGCCGACGGTGAGCGTGGCCGTGGCGCGCCACGTCGGCGAGCGCGGTTCGCCGGAGATTGTCGCGGTGGGGTTGTTGGTGGCCGGTGGGACGAAGCCGTTGATGATGCTTTGCACCGTGCCGCGGCGCGTGTTCATCCAGCCTATCATGTTCGAGGTTTCATCCGCCAGTTGAGGGTATTCTCCAAAGACATGGCCGACCAACGCGTCGAACTGCACTTGCGAGAACGGGCCGTCGAGCAGGTTTTGCAATGTGCGGTAGTAGAGCGGCTCGATCTGGGGATGGTGCATGAAAAAATTCATGGCATTGGCAATGCCTTGCGAATCGCCGGAAGCACAGCAGACGGTCGCGCCAAACATGTTTGCGTCACTGGCGGATTTGGAGCCGCCCTGGCCGATGATCGTATCGAGGTCGTGGTAGACCAGGATGAAGCGCGGATCGTTCAGGCCACGGTAAAGATAGTAGTCGTCATTGTTTCCGGTGTTGATACCCGATTCATTGTTGCCGAGTAGATTCATCACCGCCAGGTGGGTCAGCCATTGCTCGACGTTGATCACCTTGCGAGCGGTTTCGACGGTGAAGGAGGCGGTCTGGTTTTCGCCCATGACTTGCAGCATGCCCATCAGGTCGCGCCAGTCGTTTTCGCTGGCATTGCTCTGCTTGAAGTAGGTGTTCTGGTAGGAGACGGGATCCTCGCCGCGATAATCGAAATTCGGCGGTGGGTTGTCGCGGACCACCGCGTAGATATTGCCGCCGCCGTTATTGGGGAACTGCCGGTCTGACCAATCCGAGTCGATGTCCTCATTGGCGGCGTAGAGACCGCCATTACCAGGCGCGCCGCCGGGGATCGTGCCATTGTTCACCCGCAACAACGCGAAGTGCGAATCATTCCCTGCCGCACCCGCTTTCTGAGCGAGGTTGGCGCCCAGGACCTGCGCGTTGGCGTCGCGGGAGTTCATGTTCAGTCCACCGACGCCTTTCCATGGATTGTCGGACGGGAAATTCACCCGGCAATTGTGCGGGTTGCCGCTGCGGCTCCCGTGGCCGCGATTGCGCACTCCGCACAAGTAGCGGCGATCCACACCACTCCCATCGACGCTGATGAACGTTGCGTTCATTTCGGCGTCACTATTGGGTGAGCTGTTAAGCAGGTTGGCCAGTTCGGTGTACTCGGCGCTGGTCAGAATCAGCCTGTAGAGCGGGGGGAAGCCGCTCGAGGCCTGGTCGTCCACCTGGAAAAGGGCATTGGCCACCTGGCCGAGGCTTCCGTTGCCCACATCCGGCGCCTGGAGCGCCGGAGCAGGCCAGGTGCGCGTGTTGCCCTGGCCGTCCGAGGCTTGAATGTAGTATTCGAGGATCGTGCCGTTCGCCATGGGCGAGAGCAGCGCCCCGAAAATGCCATCTCCCGCCGCGCCGTCTCCATGCGCCCCGTCATCGAGCATTGGCGCGCTGGAAAAACTCGCCGCGCCATCGACACGCCAGCGCAACGTGGTCGTTACACCCGAGGCAACCTCGTTGAGGATTCGGGCGCTGACGCTGTTGGACTCGAAAGAGCGCGGGACCACCGGCAGATGCTGCGCGCCAATGATGAGCGGGGCGATGTTCGCGCTGCGGATCGAGTTGGCAGCGCCGGGCGTGCCACCCACGACGCTGCTCGGTCCCCAATTCTGGCCGTATTCGTTCGGCATGGCGGCATTGATCAACTCGAGGGATTTGCCCAGGCCGTCGTGTTCGGCGTACCACATCCATCCTCGGAAACCACCGTCGTCGAAACCCCGCCGGCGCACGGCCCAATCGCCGTCGTCCGCGTACGTGACCTCGTCGATTCGCGTGCCCGTGCCGTTGTTCAGATTGATTGCGTTGCGGGTGTTGCTGAGCACGGGGGTGGAGTTGGTGAACAACCGTCCATTCACGTTGGTCACAGTGAACGTGAGCCAACTGCCAACGACATTGGCCACACCCGGATACTTCGCCGAAAAACTGGGCAAATGCGCCGCGACCACCAGGTAATTGCCCGCGCCGATGACGGCGTTGGACGGGAACGCATAGTCGATGCCGCCGCTGATGCGCCAGCCGGTGAGATTGACGTTGGTCGATCCCGCGTTGAACAACTCGACGAATTCCTCCCGCACGTCCTGGGACGAGGGGTGATACATGATTTCGTTGATGACGATGTTCTGCGCAGGGGCAGCGACAGGGAAATTCAAAATCAAAAATGAAAGACCCAGCGCCAAGCGGGCCAGGCCGGGCCGACCAATTGAAAATTGAAAATCACCAATTTTCAATTGGCAATGGAGAAGGCGCCAGGGCGCCCTCATGGTTCCGAGTTCCGAGTTTCGAGTTCCGAGTTGTTCACGACGAGCATTCAATCCGGACTCCGGAACCCGGAACCCGGAACCCGGAACCCGGAACCATGAAAGCGCCCCGCCGGCCATGGGCTGGGCGTTCGTACATTGGTGTAGAAAGCCAAACTTACACGTCATGCGTCGTTGAGCGTTCGTCATAGAGTCGTAACAATAAGCCACATACGCGCGGCAAGCGCAAATGCTCGGATTCAGTTCCGAAGAACATGCCTGTCCATCAGGGAGCCAATCGGGCACGGTAGAGCCGCATCGGCGAATTTCTCGCCGCCGGGTCCACCATCAAGGAAGGGTCGTTGGTCTGGAACGAACTTAAAAGATAAAGCCAATCGAGGGCGTTTGTCGAGAACTCGATTACGTATTGGCGGTTCGTATACCCGCTCAAGTCAAAGCCAACCGACCCGTCGGGCATTTTTTGGGAATGGCTCAGGACCGACGGGGCGGGCAGGAACGTGCTCCAGCCCAGGTCGATGGGGCTCCCGTCGGGATCGGCCGGCGACAGCGGATTGCCCGCGTCGATGGACGGCGAAAACGGCAACAGGCGGAAGTCGTGGTTCGCCGCGTCGGCAAACAAGGGGTCGCTGAAGATGTTGCCCGTGCCAGTCCACGGCTCGGAAATATTGCAAAAGCCAATGGTGAAATTGGTTTCTCCGAAGTCGGAGGCGACCGACTCCGACACGCCCCAAAGGATCGAGTTGGTGATCCGATAGTCGATGCGCGGGCCAGTGGCGTTGCTCTTGAACTGGGCCAGGACGTTCGTTCGATTTCGTGTGATCGTCGATTCGTGGATGTTGACGCGCACCGAGGTGCTGCTGTTCGCAGTCTTCGCCGAAATGCCGACGGTCGAGTCCACAATCAGGCAACGGCGCACCGTGGTGACGCCGTTGAAGACGCTGATGGCCTTGGCGTCCTCCACGACGCTGGCCCAGTCCCGCAGGATGCAGTCTTCGACCGTCACGACCGGGTCGAGTGTGTCGAGACCGTCGTCGTCACCCGCGGCAATGACGCTGCGTTTCAGCGCGCAGACCTGCCCGCCGCTCTGCGCATGGATGTACATGCCGTCGCTGTCGTCCGTGCCGCGCATGTCCATGATGACCCCGTTGGTAAAGAGCACCGCGGTGCCTTCGATTTCCGGGCCCATGCGCGCGCGTTGGAACAGGCAGTCGTCGAAATTCAACTCGGAGCCGGTGGCGTAGCCGATTTTGCCCGGCGTGCCGAAATCAGTTGCGCTTACGGTGGTCACGGCGTGGTCGGTAATGCTGCAATGCTCGAAGCGCAGCCTGGCTGTGCTGGACCGGACGACGGGCGCCTGCAACGTGTGCCCTTCGCCCGGGGCACGGCCTGCCCGCGTGATGGCCGCCCAGCGGTAGGTCGATACGGGCGCCGTGGCGAGCGAAGCGCTCGAGTGGCGCAACTGGCCCCATCGCACGTTCAAGTTGGTGCTGCTGCACGTGAGCGTCACCGGGTCGGACTCCGTGCCCTGGACATCGATGCGGCCGTTGACGTTTAAGTCCACACCGGCCGTGCCGCTGCTCACGCCGTCGAGCAGCACGAGCGTGTTCGAGAGAATCGTCAGAGTGAATCCGGCCGGCAGCGTGAAATCATTCGTCACCCGCACGACTCCGCCCCAGACGGCGTCGCCCGCGCTCGTGCCTCCCACCGTTGTGACTGGCGCGCCAGCCAGCGACACGAGCGGCCGCGTGGCCTGCAACGCGCCGACTGTTGCCGTGAGATCAAAATCCCCTCCCCCGCTGAACGCCACCAGCGCGCTGCCCAGGCCGTTGCGCATTGGCACCCGATTGGTGGACAGCGTCACCGCGCCGGAATTCACACTCAACAGGGCCTCCCCGTCCCACAGGCTCCAGTCTCGCGCGCCCTGCGGCGTGAGCACTTCGACCCGCACGAGCACCGGCAGGTTCGGCAGGTATCCATGTTGCGTGACGAGTTTGACTAAGTTGGCCGGAGGAACGGCTGCCCACGCGCCCGTTGCCAGCAAACCGAAGAACACCGCGAGAAGGCGGATCCATCGATTCAGAGTTCCGAGTTGGAAAAACCCGGAACCCGGAACTCGGAACTCGGAACCGCGATAGCGAACCCGGAACCCGAAACTGCGCTGTTGCCACCTCTCGTTCGGATGTTTCAATTCCGTAGCGTTCGCGCGCGTGGACAGCACTTCGAGATGCATTCTTAAGGGTAGCTTAGACGATCCAGTATGACATTACTTCGCGGAAAGACAACTTGCGTGTTCATTTACGATTTGCGATTTACGATTTACGCGGCGAACTGCGCGGCTTCGCCCTGCAAGCGCCGGCAGGTGGCCTGGCGGTCAACCACGGCGCGGATCGTTCTCCGGATGGGGCGCGTAAATCGTAAATCGTAAATCGTAAATCCAGTTAAGGCGCCAGCCGGCCGCGGTAGAAGCGGGTGCCGGCCGAAACCGCGCCTGGATCCGTGAAGGTCGTCTGGCTGGTCTGGTTGGTGAAGATCACCAGTTGGGTCCAGGCCCCGCCGAGGGCCGGAGTGAAATCGACGGCGTACCGGCGGCCGGGGATTCCCACGAGTGCGCCTCGAAAACTGCCGTTGCCGAGCATCTGCGGGTTCAAAATCACCGGACGGTTGGTGAACGTGACCGTCGCGTGCAGGCTCATGCCGAACGCCACGTCGCTGCTGCCGATGCTGCTTTGATGCACTTCGACCGCCATCACGTTGTCGCCCGGCACGCGGCTGGCCGACGGGATCGGCAGCGTGTCCGGCACCCCCTCGGTGGGGGGGCTGACGCCAAGCGTGTTGTAGTCCACCGCTCCGGCCGGCATGCGGATGCGCCCGACCTCCGTGCCGTTGAGATAGTACACCGCGCCGTCGTCCAGCAGGTTGGTCGAAGTCAGCGTTACCGTTGCGCCCAAGTCGTTGCTCAACGTGAAATGCGTGCGGAAATAGTAAGTGAGGATTGAAGTCGGGCCGTTGCTGACGTTGAGAGTGGTCCTGAAGGGCTCCGGGTAAATGGTGATGATCTCATAACCCAGCAGTGACTGCCCCGAGGGCCAACCGCCATCATTGAAACCCGTAACACGCCACGAAGCGCCGAGATCGATGCCCGCCTGGTTGTAACGCCAGGAGCTATTGAACCCGAGCAGTTGCGTAGTGTACGTCGTCACCAGTCCGTCATTGACGGTCAGCGTCGCACTGGTGCTGTTGGTGGCGCCGAACGCATTCGAGACACGCACTGAATAAGCGCCCTCGTTTAGCGCGGTGACGCTGGTCAGCGTGAGGTTGCTCGACGTGGCGCCGCCGAGGTCGGCCCCGTTGAGGCGCCATTGGTAGCTGAATGGCGTCGCCCCGCTCGCGACGACCGTGAAGGTGACGTTCGCCCCGAGGTTCACCGTCTGGCTTTGAGGCTGGGTGGTGATCGTTGGCGCCTGGCTGGGCACTGTGATGTGGAGGGCGATGTTGCCGGAGCCATTTCCTGTGATTCCGCCGACCTGGATGTTGTACGTCGTTCCCGCAGCGGCAATGAATGTAATCTGGCTATTGGTGCCGCCGGCAGCATCGTTGTTGAATGAGATCGTGGTCAGCGCGTTTACCGTGGTGCCGGTGTAGGCGGCCAGCGTGGTGTTGTACGAGCTGCCAAACGTGTCCATAACGACCGAAGCGGAGACGGGCGCCGTCCAGGCTATCCACATGGTTCGAGTCATGGCCACACCCTGTGTCGGCTCGCCAGTTTCCACGCCCGTTGTCGCACCGGAGGCGCTGTTCGCGAGAATGGTCAGCGGCGTGCCAGTGATCGTCACGCGGTCGGCGAAGATGTTCGTGAGCATCGGAACCACCGTCGTCACGGAGATGTTGATCCCGACTGACGTGCGCGCCGCGCCGCGGTTGTCCGTCGCCCGCGCCGTCAGCACGTAGTTGCCCGCGGCCACGTTGTTCCAGGCCACGCTGTAGGGGGAAGACACATCGATGCCCAGCGGCGCGCCGTCCGCGAAGAACTGGACCTGCGTCACGGTCCCGTCGCTATCGGCGGCGGCGGCATTGATCGTAATGTTGGCGGGCGCGGCGAATGAGGCGTTGTTCACCGGATTGGTGATGCTCACGGCCGGCATCGCATTCAACACCAGGTAAACCGGCGCCGAGGTCCCGCGCCCGGCGAAGTCGTCGATGGCAATCGCCGTGAGCGCGTTGCTGCCGGCGCTGGCGTTGGTCCACATGATCGTGAAGGGCGCTGTCGTCGCTTCGCCCACCTTGTTCGTGCCTTGCCAGTAGAATTCGACCTTGGACACCGTTCCATCGGAGTCCGTCGCGTTGGCGGACAAGACGATGTTGGTAGGCGTGACGATAAACAGCGTGCCATCGAGCGGATTGGTGACCGTGACCGAAGGGGCCAGATTGTCGTTGTCCGCAATCGTCATTGTCGCGCTGGACGCGCCGCCCACGGTGTAGCCGGCGCCCGCCTGGAGGGTAAGAATGACCGTTTCGGGCAGTTCCACCACTCCGTCGTCGACCGGGGTCACCAGCACGGTCGCCGAAGTCTGGTTCGCCGGGATGGTCACCGGGCTGCTGATGGCCGCGTAGTCGCTTCCGGCCGCCGAACCGGACAGCGCGATGGCGACGGCGAGCGCCGAGTTGGTCGCGTACGAGCGCGTGATGGTGAACGCGCCAGTGTTCGGCCCGGCCTCGGAGGCGTTGGCATCCGTGGCGGCCACGGTGACCACCGGCGGCAGGACCACGGTCAGCGTCGCGTTGGTACTGGTAATGGAACCGACGGCGTTGGTGATCCGCACCGTGTAATCCCCCGCGCTGCCGCCCTGGGCGTTGTTGATGACGAGGGTGAAGTTGGTCTCCCCCGGCATTTCCGCGCCCTCGAAGCGCCACTGGTAACGGAGCGGCGCGCTGCCGCTGGCGGTCACGGAGAAGTTCGCCGTACTGCCCGCATTGACGATCAGGCTCTGCGGCTGCTGGCTTATGCCTGGCGGCGTATTAATGGTGAGCGAGGCGACCATGCTCGTGGCGGAACCGAATCCATTCGTGATAATGACTGAGTAGCCGCCTTGGTTGGCGGCCTGGACGGCGTTAAGGACGAGCGATGAGTTTGTCTGGCCCCCGAGTGGGCCGCCGTCCTTGCTCCACTGGTAGCGCAGCGGCGGACTGCCTCCAGCCACGACGCTGAACGTGACCGTCGAGCCCGCCAACGCCACCCGGTTCTGTGGCTCGGACAGGATAACCGGCGCGGACTGGAAGCTGAGCGTCACCGGCCCGCTGCCGGCCGCGCCGGACGGGTTGCTGACGACGGCCGCGTACCGGCCCTCGGCGGAAGCCTGCACGTTCGAAAGGACCAGCGTGGCATTCGTCTCCCCTTCGATCAACCGGCCGTAGTAACGCCATTGATAAGTGAGCGGCGCCGCGCCGGTCGCGGTGACCGCGAAGGTGACGTTTTGTCCGACCACGGCCGTCTGGTTCGACAAGGCCGTTGTGATCGTCGGAAGCGTCGTGACGGGCGCCCCGGCCGTGGCGCCGGGCGTCGGCGCGCCGGCCTGCCAATTCACCGGGTCGTTGCCATACTGGCTGTGGACACGGCGGTGCAGCGAGTAGCCCAGCGTGTTGGTGTAGCCGTCCGCATATGTGGGCCACGGCGCGTCATCGGAATACTTCACTTTGTCCACGAGAAAGTAGGGCACCAGCCCGGCATCCGGGGAAGGCGGCACTTCCGGCGCGTCAGGCCGGGCCAGCTCGACGCTGTCCGAACTGTTGTCGAGCTTGCCCGACCACGGGCCGTAGATCGGCACGACCGGCGATACAGCGTACTTCGAGCGGAAATCGTTCAACTGGCTGGCGTTGACCGGATCAAAAGGCACCACCAGGATGGTCATTCCCGCCGTCACCGTCCGGTTCGAAGGAAACGTAAAACTCACCGCATCGCGCAGCTTCCAGCGATTGCCCGGGTTCGCCGGGTCGTAAAGCTGCACGGTCGTGCCGGAAATATTGCGCAGCTCGATGTATTCATCTATAGCATTGTCATTCGTCCCAATGTCCGGCGGATGATACATGATTTCGGTAATGACCATCGGACCGATGAGCGGCGCGGAATTCGTGCGGCCCGTGCCGGAGCGGAACTCGGTGAGACTGGCCGGATTGTCCGCGCCCAGCGTCCGGCTGATCATCGCGGTGAAGTCCGGCCCCGTGCTCGTTTCGTAGCGCCCGAAGCTGACGCCGTTGGACGCCGCGCCGAACTTCACGCTGGTCCGGTAGCCCGTCAGGTTTCCCAGCGCGTCCGCCGCGGCCAGATGAATCGTGTCGCCCTTGGCCGATTTGAGCGGAAAGCTGTAAGTGCGGCCCGGCTCCGGATTGAACTGGTATTCATAAAACACGGCGAAGCCGCCGGGCGGAATCACCGTGCCATTCGGGATGCGGAACTTCGTCAGGTAATCATTGTCATCGCTGATGAACCAGCCACTGACGTCGACGCTGCCGGGCGAGAGGTTCTGCAACTCGATGGCGTCCTCGAGCGGCGGATCGGCGTGGGTGAGCGCCTCATTGAAGGCGATCGGGTCCAGCGGCAGATAATTGCTCTCCCCGGGCGAGGCGCTGTCGGGGAAATCAATGACGGTCGGGCTGCCGTCGGTGAACAAGCCTTCGGACACCCCGCGCAACTGCACTCCGAACGTGACCTTCGTGGTGAGCGGCGCCGAGCCGGGCGGATAGAGCGCGATGGTGTCACCGTCCTTGTCGAGTTTGAAATTCACGTGGTCGGCGCCGGCGGACGGATTGCTGTCAGCCTTGAACTGCGCGTAGCCGTTGGTGTTGACGCCGATGAACGTGAGCGCCGGGATGGGCGACTTCGTGCGATCGCCGAGATCATCCGTGAAAAAGTAGCCACCCAGCGCGACGGGCTGTGGGTTGGGGTTGTACACCTCGAACCAGTCGTCGCCGTTCTTCGGATCCGCCATCCATTCGTTGATGCGCAGATTGGCCACGTTGCCCAGGTTGACGGTCAGGTTGCCCGCCCCGCGCGTGGGCTGGGTCAACTGCCAGGGACCCGTGCCGACCGGCACGCGGCCGATGGAGAACTCGGCCGCCTGCAAGCCGAACACGACCGAGTCTATCTCCGAGCCGCCCCGTGCCGGCGCGTCGTACAGGTAAAGCGCGTCGCCGTTATTATTCAGGCCAAAGCCGGTGTTGAGCAGCGGGCCGTTGTTGGTGCTGGGGGCCGAGCCGGAGTCGAACTTCAATACGAGGTAACCGCCTGGCGCCAGCGAAACGCCCGGTGGAAAGACCCAACGGCGCGGGCCCGCCGTCTCCAGATCGTCGGTCAGGCTCATGTCGGAAAGGTCGACCATGTTGGTGGAGGGATTGTGGATTTCCACCCAGTCGGTGCTCGTGCCGTCGATGTTCGTGAGCGTGCCGGGACTGGCGAGGAGTTCATTGAGGACTAGGTTGACGCCGGTGACGTTGGTCACGCTGACGGTGTGGGTTGCGGACAGGGAAAGGCCGAAGACAACATCGCTGCTGGTGACGGTGGCTTGATGGACCTCAACGGCCATCACGTTGTCCCCTTGCAAGACCGCGGAGCTCGGAATGGTGAAGGTATCCGTAGTGCCGTCCTGGGTGTTTTGAGCAAAAGTTGTCGCCAGCGCCGGGCCGGCCGGCATGCGCACCCGCCAAACTTCGTTTCCATTGATGTACACGACCGCCCCGTCGTCAATGTTCGCCGTGCCGCTGAGGGTGAAACCGGTCAGATCGGAAGTGATGTTGAAATGGGCGCGGAAATAGTAGCTCGTGATCTGAAGCGAGTAATATGGCGAGTTCGTCGGAAGAACCGTCCGAATTGGCTCTGCGTAGATGCCGGGCATTTCGAAGGCCAGCAAACCCTGGCCGTTCGGCCAGGACGAATCGTTGTAACCGCTGGCCCGCCAGGCCGTGAGAAGGTTTGTCCCACTGGCCTCGTAACGCCACGAATTGGACAAGCGAAGCAGCGGGATGCTCGTCGTGAAATTCGATATCGTGGTCGAGCCGCTCAAGCCGGGGTTGGCTGCGCCCGGCGTCGGCGTCGAGAGAAAACCAATCGTGCTGCCACCGCTGGGCCTGCGGCCCTCGGAAACGTCGGTGAATTGCGGCTCATAGTAAATGGAGTCGATCAACGTCAGGTCCGAGGCGAACAAGCCGATGGCCCCGGCGCCCGTCGAGAGCTTGAACCCCAGGTGGTTTGCCCCTTCGGCCGCGTGGCCATCCGCGCGGAACACGACGTGGCCGCCCGCCGCAACGAAACTCAAGGGCAGAATCTGGTGCCGCGCCGGGAATCCCGCCGGTTCGTCCGTCAGATACGAGCCGCCCAGGTCCACCGGCAGCGCGTCCGGGTTGTAGATTTCAACGAAGTCCACCGGGTACACCGCCAGCGCCCGGGCCAACCACTCGTTGACCTTGAGCGTCCGGACATCGCCCACCGGCAATGCCACGTTAGCCGAGCCGAATGTCGGCAGGTTCAGCGTCCACTTGCCGTCCGGCAGACGTCCAATGGACCGATCGGCCAACTGCGGTCCGAACACGACCGAGTCGAGCAAAGCTCCGCCGTTGGCCGGTTTGTCAAACAGGTAGAGCGCGTCCCCATCCTGATCCAGTCCGAACCCGGTCCAGAAGCCGCCGCCCGCGCCCGCATCGGCATAGACCACGAGCCGATCCCCGGGATCCAGCGCGGTGTTCGGCGGGAAGGCGAACTTATACGGGTCGGCCGGATCATCGCTCAAGCCCATGTCGGACAAATCCACCGTGTTCGCGCCGGCGTTCCAAAGCTCGATCAGGTCCGGCGACTCGCCATCGATACTGAGAACGGTCGAGTTGCGCGCCAGCACTTCGCTAATGAGCACACGCGCCAGCGCGGTGTTGACCGTCCAAGTCCGCGACACGGTCGCACCCGCCACGCTTTGAAGCACGCCGGCCGAGTTGCGCCCGCGGACTTCGACGGTATAGGTGCCGTTGGCAAGCGACGAGAGCGTGATGGGCGTCGCGACGGGAAACTCGCTGCTCCAGCCGCCGCCGTTCACGCGGTAAGTGTAGTTCGAGATGCCCGGCCCGCCGACGACCAGCGTCGCGCCGGTGAGCGGCGTGGGTGACGTAGGTTCGCCGGAGATGGACGCGCCCGCCGGCACGACGCCGCCGCGATCCAATCCGTTCGGTCCGGTGCCGCGCGCGGGAGAGCCGGAGCGCAAAGCGAAGTCGCGCCAGATGCTGGCGGCGGTGATGGTGTTCGTGTCGGTGTTGGCCAGGCGCGGATCGGCGACGAGATTGCCGTCAACGCCGTTGGTCACGCCGTCGCTGCTGGAGAAGATATTGCGCCGCACGATGAGCGCGACCGTGCCATTGGTCGGAAATCGGTTTTGGAGGTTGGTGCCCGAATAGCCGGCGGGGTTGTGGAAAATGTTCCCGTCAATTGTCGCGCCGAATCCTGGAACGGTATTGCGCTCGGGCTCGCTGAAGTTGACCGCGGCGATGCCGATGCCCACGGCGGTGTTGTTCACCAACGTCAGGTAGCCGCCCTCCTTGCAGAGGGCGACGTGGTCCACGTCGAAAAACAGGTTGCGCACCGCGACGATGTGCGGGCCGTAGCCGCCGGACTGGCCGTAGGAGATGGCGCTCGCGGTGTCGCCGGGGCCGGTGTTGTTCTTGTGGACGTGCATGAAGACGTTCCCCTCGACGTGCGCGTCCGTGCCGTCGAGATCGAGCACGTCGTCCGTTGCGGCGGTGAAGACGTTGTTCAGCACCTGGAGCACGGGGCCGGGCCGTTGCGCGCCGGAGAAATCAATGATGTCGTTCAAGCCGGCGGTGCCGCCGAAGACGTTGCCCTCGATGATGGCATAGCCGGCGGCCGGGATTGGCCCGCCGTGAATGTGTTCGGCGCCGTTAAGGGTGGGGAAGACTGAGTTGCGCACCGTGAAGGAGGAGCTGCTCGCTTCGATAATCGTGTTGGTGGTGTTGGCCCAGGAGCAGTGATCTAGAGCGAGCGAGGAATTGACGAGCTGGAGATTGTGGCCGGAGGAGTTGGCGTTTTCGAAATCGACGTACGACAGGCTGCTGCCGCTGTTGGAGCCGCTGAACTGGATGCCACCCCAGGACGCGGTCGAACCGGGCGTGCGCGTGAATCGGATGCGCTGGGTGTCGGTGCCGTCGGCCACGAGCGTGCCGTTCACGATGATGGAAACTCCGTTCGCCACGTAAACAGTCGTGCCGGGATTAATCGTAAGCGTGCGGCCGGCCGGGATGGTCAGGTTGGCCGTGACGTTGTACGGACCGCCGGCGGCAGACCATAGCGTGTCCGCGGGCAAGGTGCCGGAAACGCCTGCGACGCTGCCGTCGTCGTACCAGATGTCGATGCTGGTGCGGGCAACTTCGACGTTGTTGCTGCTGAAGGACTGCACGAGTACCCGATTGAGCCCTGGCGAGGCGGGCACGCCGGAGATGGTCCAGGTTCCCTGCCAATTGAGCCAGTTGGCGGGCAGGCCGTTTACCTTGAGGGCGCGGGTCTGGATGACATTGGCGCCGCCATTGAGGGAGAGTATCGGGCTGGTGGTTTGGGGGTAGCCGCTCACCACTGGCAGCGCGCTGGTGACCGTGAGGCTGAGGGGAATTTGCGAACGGACATAGGCGTTGCGGGCAACCTGGTTGTTCTTCATCAGGTTGATCTCCGGATCGGCCCAGCCCACCAGCAGGCGGTCAATCAAGGGGTCGATTTGCGCGGGGGTGAAGGTGCTGTCCAACAGGCGCTGGAGCTCGGCGTAATACATCCACACAAAGGCGTTGTTGGTCATGAACCGGTTGAGCGCGGGAACATTGGCGTTGCCATTCGGCGGGTTGACCATGCGGAAGAGGTTGGCGGTCACGTCGGGCGAGGTGTCGCCCCGGCCCAGGATGGTGTCCAGATCGTGGGGCAGGAGGATGAAGTGGGGGTCGATCACGCCGCGGTAGAGCGAGTAGTCGTCGCCGCGGCCGGTGGCGATGGAGGTTTCAAGGCTGGTGCACATGGACATGAAGGCAAAGTAGCGCATCCACAGGGCCCCGTTGGCTCGCTGGCTGAATGCGGCGACGAAGTTGGCGTCCGAAAAGTTGTTAAGCGCGTCGGTGAGCGCAATCAGGTCGCTCCAGTCGTTCTCGCTGGTGTTGGAGGTCTTGCTGTAGCCGCGGGTCGGGTAATAGGCGGGGTCGGGGCTGTAACTGAGGTCGGCATTGTGGTTGCCGGTTGAAGCGCGGTAGAGGTTGCCGCCGCTGTCCTGCGGGATGTGATTGGCCGCCCAATCGCCGTTGAGGGGTTCCAGGTAGGCCCACGAGCCGAGCTGGGGCAGGCCGGCGCTGGCGAGGTTAGCGCCGTTGATGCGGTATTGGATGGCCGTGGCATTGGCGGCGACCATGCCGGATTGCCGGGAGAGGTAGCTGCCGACGACTTGCAGGTGGGGATATTGGGAGTTGATGTTGAGTGCAGTCACGCCTTTCAACGGCGTGTCGTTCGGGACGCTGATGCGGTTGCCGCGCGGGTCGCGGCTGCGGCTGCCCGCCCCGCGCGTGCGCCGGCTGCAAAGGTAGCGCACTTCCGTGCCTGTGCCGTCGGTGGTGATGAAGGTGGTGTTGAATGGGGCGTCACTCCCGTCGGGCGACGCTTCATAGGCCGCGCGATCGGATTCGGTCTGCACCACGCGAAAGACGGGCTGGCTTCCCGAGTAAGTGCCGTTGTCGACCTGGTAGACCGCGTTGTTCGATTGCGTGGGCGGCCCGGCCTGGTCCGTGGCGACCACGGTCGGCGCGGGCCAGGTGCGGGTGCGGGCGCCGGCGTCCGACGCTTCGAGGTAGAATTCGACGATGGTCGAATCGGCCATCGCCGGCAGGACCGCGCCGTAAACCCCGTCTCCCGCCAGGCTGTCGCGGTGGAGTCCGTCATCGAGCATGTTCGTGCTGACAAAGGCGCCGGGGGAAGTCGTGTTGTGAGTGCGGAACCAGAGCCTCACCGTCAGGCCGTTGGTTTGCTCGTCGAGAATACGTGCAGTAATCGCGACGGTGTCTGTGGAGCGGGGCACGGGCGGCTCGTGCCGCGCCTCCAGGATCATCGGCGCAATGTTGGAAGTGCGGGCGGAGTTTACGACGCCGGGCGTGCCGTTGAAAGTTACACTCGGCGCCCAATTCTGGCCGTGCGCGTTTGCAAGCAGGGGATTTCGCAACTCGAGCGATTTGCCCAGGCCGTCGTGGTCCCCGTACCACTCGACGCCGCGCGCGCCGCCCAAATCCAGGCTGATGCGCCGCGTGCCCCAGTCGCCTTCGTTGGCGTAAGTCACGGTGTCCTGCTCCTGGCCGGCGGCGTTGACGAGCCGGATTTCCTCGCTGCCGTTGCTGAGGACGAAGTTGGTCGTGGCGCCGCTGCCGTTCCAGCCGGGCGTCACGTTCAGCACGCCGGGATACTTGGCCTGGAAGGTGGGCAGGTGCGAGGGCACCACCAAATACGCCCCAGGGGCCAGGGTGACGTTGGAGAGGACGCACTCGATGCCGCGCGTGAAGCGCCAGCCGTTCAAATTCACCGTGTTTGTGCCGCGATTGTACAGCTCGACGTATTCCTCGAGGACATTTCCACTCTGCGGATGGTACATGATCTCATTGAGGATGATGTCCGCCGGGCGGGCCGGTACGGCGCTGAGGAACAAAGCAAGGCCAAAGCAATTCAAAATGAAAAATGAAAAATTGCGCTGGCGGGCGCCCAGCGTGTGGGGATGCATTCTGGATTTTGAATTTGGAATTCTCAGGAGCTTCACGACTTTCGCAATGTTAGTTTACTTAAGAAGCTTAAACCGCTAACAGAGCTGAGAGGAGCACGTGTTGAGAGTTGAGAGGCCGGAATTCTCAACTCTCAACTCACTGAGCGGTTCAATTCGATTCAAAGACGAATAGGTACGCGGGTCATCGAGCTGTTGGGCGTAAATGATTTGTCAAAATGGCTCAAACGAATTGATTTGTCCAGATTTGAGACGAGAAAGTTCAATGACGAAATTGTCACGGGAACTGCAGCCATGCGGCCGCGGGCGGATCGATTCGGAATCGCAAATTGAAAATTTGCAATTTGCAATTTTCAATTGCGATTTCGCAATCGGGCCTCACTGCCCGACCTTCAACCGATAGACCCTCGATGGGCCGGGCGCGGCGGTATCGGTCGCCTGGCCTTGTACGCCGGCGGCGGTGTTCGTCGCCACAGCGGACCAGTTGGTGAGGCTGGAGGCGCGCTCAAGCGAATAGGAGCGGCCGGGAGTGCCTTCGTAGGTGACGCGGAAGGCGCCATTCGTGAGGAATCGGCCCGAAAGGACGCGCGGCCGGACGATGAGTTCGGCCGCCTGGCTCATCGCGCTGCCGACGCTGTTCACCGCGACGACCGAGTAACTGCCGCCATTGGTATACTGCACATTGCCAAAGAGCAGCGTCGGATTCGTCGCGCCGGGGAGCGACGCGCCGTTGCGCTGCCATTGAAACGTCAACGGCGCGAAGCCGGTGGCGGCGACGCTGAACGATGCCGCCCCGCCCACGTCGGCGACGACCGATTGCGGCTGCGCCGAAATCGCCGGCGCCGCCCGCACGGTCAGCGAGGCGGGCGCGCTGGTCACCGAACCGGAACTGTTCCCAATGAACACCGAGTAGATGCCTTCGCTGTCGGGTTGGACGTTTGTCCGGCTCAACGTGGGCTGCGCCGCGCCCGGCAGGTCCATCCCGTTGAAGCGCCACTGGTAGCTTAGCGGCGCGGCCCCGGCCGCCGAGACGCTGAACGTCGCGTTGGCGCCCTGGTTCACGATCTGGCTTTGCGGGTGTGTCAGGATCCGCGGCGCCGGGTTTGGCAGGCCCAGGTGCAGCACGATGCTTCCGCCCAGTCCCGCGGCATAACTGTCCACGGCAATCTGGTAGCTACGGCCCGCGACCGCGCTGAACGACACCCGGCTGTAGAGCACGAAGGAATCTGCGTCATCGTTGAACGCGACGGCGACAAGGTTTGTCACCGTTTCGATTGAGACGGGATTGTTCGTATAGACGCCGAGCACCGTGTCGAAGTCGCTGCCCATCGTGTCGATAGTGCACACGCCGCTGGCGGGGGCCGTCCAGCTCAGCCAGCCGGAATGGTCGCCCTGCCGGGCCGCGTGCCGCGGTTCGCCCGGCTCCCTGGTGTAGAAGGAGCTGTTGCCCGGGACGAAATTTGTGAAACCCAACAGCGCGCCGCGGCTGGCGAAAAAGTCCGAAAACCCGGCGCTCGGGTAGTTCACGCGCACATTGGCCTGGGCAGAAATAGTGATCATCCCCCGGTTGTCCGTGGCTTGCGCGGTGAAGGAGTAATCGCCGGCCGCCAGGTTCGATACCCCGACGGTGAACGGGCCGCTGGCGCGCCGGGCCAGCAGGGTGGCGCCTTCGTAGAAATCCACGTTGGTCACACTGCCGTCGAAGTCCGAAACGGCCGCGCCCAGCGTGAGGCTGGCCGGGGCGAGGAATGCGCCGCCATTGGGCGGGTTGGTGAGCGTCACGCTCGGACTGGCGTTGAGCACGAGGGTGACGGGCTCCGACAACGTGCTGAACCCCTCGTTGTCGATGGCCAGCGCGGTCAACTCGTGAACCGCCGGCGGCGGATTCGACCAGACGAACACGTAAGGCGGCGCGCTGAACTGGGCCAGCAAGTTCGTCTCGTTCGCAAACAGCAACACGCTCACCACGCCGCCGGCGTCAATCGCCGAAATACCGATGGCGACGTTCGCCGGCGCGGCGATCAACGCGCCGCTGGGTGGATTGGTGATCGCGACCAGCGGCGCCGAGTTGTCGTCGTCCTGGATCGTCACCATCGCAACGCCCGGAGTGCCGACCACATAGCCGACCCCACCGGCCAGCGACAGCACGACCGTCTCGGTCCCTTCCGTGTCCGGGTCGTCAATCGGTGTGACCGTCAACGCCGTCGAGCTGAGGCCGGCCGGAATAGTCACCGGACTGGAGAGCGGCTGGTAATCCGTCCCCGGCGTGGCCGTGCCGCCGGCCGTGAAATTCACCGTGAGTGGCGCAGCCGTATTGCCGGTGCGCGTGACGTTAAACCGGCCCGTGTTCGCGCCCGCCTCGGAAGCAAAATTGTCCGTCGCCGCCACGGTGACCGTCGCCGGTGTGGTGACGCCGAGCGTCGCGTTGCTGCTGACGACGGAGCCGACGGCGTTCTGCACCAGCACGCTGTAAAGTCCGGCGTTGGTCAATTGAACGTTGCTCAAGGCCAGTGTCGGGTTGGTCGCGTTGAGGAGGTTTGCATTGTTGAACCGCCATTGAAAGCGCAGCGGTGGCGTGCCTTGCGCCGAGACGCTGAAACTGACGCTGGCGCCGACCAGCACGTTCGTCCCCTGCGGCTGCGAGACGATCACCGGCGGCATGGAGATGGTGATGCTCGCCGGATAAGTGGTCACGCTCCCGTAGAGGTTTCGGACCACCACCGTGTAAGCGCCGACGTCGCTCATCTGGACGTTGGTGAGGACGAGCGCGGCGTTGGTCGCGCCCCCGATGGGGTTTCCATCGCGGCGCCATTGATAACTCAACGGGAGTGTGCCGGTGGCCCCAACGCTCAACACGACCGTCGCGCCGACCAGCACCGCCTGGCTTTGCGGCTGCCCGGTGATAATGGGCGGGGAGTGCAGTTCCACGAACGTCGACGCGGTGTCGGCGCCGGCCCCGTTGACGACCAGCACCGAGTAAGTGCCGGCGTTTGTGGCCTGAAAATTATTCACCGTCAGCGAGGCGTTCGTTGCCCCAGGTATCGCCACGCCGTTCAAACGCCACTGATAGGCCAACGGTGCGGCCCCGGTCGCCAAGACGGTCAACGTGTCGCTGGCGCCCAGCAGCACGATGTGCGAGGGGGTGATGCTCTGGATGGCCGGCGGCGCCGGACCTGGCGCAGTCGCTCCGCCGGGCGTCGGCGCGGCGGCGATCCAGTTCACCGGGTCGTTACCGTAATTGGGCGACACGCGGCGCTGGAGGGAAATGCCGGCGCCGTTGGTCGCCCCGTCCGCCAGCGCGGGCCAGGGAGCGGAGTCCGCGTACTTCACCTTGTCGGCCAGAATCCGCGGCACGAACCCGGCTTCTGCCG
>WNGA01000288.1_pt1 | contig 72207 bp, 56 predicted proteins | sample 5400061 | NCBI WGS metagenome assembly WNGA01 (sample SAMN13153366, study PRJNA577476) | soil metagenome | isolation source: 100 cm soil or saprolite under grassland replicate 2 | place: USA:California | collected 2016-06-15
GATCTCGGTGGAGGAAGCTGCGCGCCTGCGCGCCCATCTCGCGGGCTGCTCGGCGTGCCGGTTCGAGCACCTGCTGGCCGACGACTGCGCGCGCGCGGCGGTGGGCGACGGTTCGCCGGCCGGTGACGCGGCCGTGTGGGCGCGTGTGCAGCGGCGCGCGCGGAGCGCGGTACGCTCGGGCGGGGGCGCGTTCACGTCGCGCGGCGCGTGGCGCCGGCGGCGTCCGGCGAGGCTGGTGTACGCGTTCGCGGCCGTGTTCGTGTTCGCAGCGGCGGTGGCGGCCGCGACGACGGCGGTGCGCCGGGTGTGGAGCGGGCCCGGGGTCGAAACCACCGCCGAGACACGCCCGCCCCGGCGGGCGGCGACGGCGCCGCGGGTGGAAGTCGCCAAGCTGGCGACGGTGCCGCCCGCGGAGCTGCCGGTGACCGAGGCGCCGGCGGAGACGGCGAGCGTGCCGTCGTCGACGCCGTCGTCGCGGTCACGCACCCGCGTGCACGTCGCTCGGCCGGCAGAATCGCCGGCCGAGTTGTTCGCGCGCGCGAACGGTGCGCGCCGTGCCGGGCACACGCGCGAAGCGGCGCGGTTTTACCAGCAGCTCCAGCGCGAGTTTCCTGGGTCGTCCGAGGAGCTCGTCTCGCGGGTGACGCTGGGGCGCTGGATGCTCGACCGCTTGCACGATCCGGCGGGCGCGCTCGGGCGCTTCGACAGTTACCTCGCCAATCCAGTTCACACCGCCTTGCGCGAGGAGGCGCTCATCGGTCGCGCGCTCGCGCTTGAACGGCTGGGGCGGAGGACCGAGGAGCGCGGTGCCTGGACCGCGTTCCTGGCGGCGTTTCCCGGATCGGTCTACGCAGAGCGAGCGCACGGCCGGCTTGAAGCGCTTCGATAGGTTGGGGCGGATGGCGATCGCGCTCGGCGCGCTGGCGGTCGGGCTGGGTGGTGGCGGCGTGCGCGTCGACGCCGCGGAAGACGCGCCCGATACGGCCGGGACCGTCGTGCTCGAAATCGCGGCCGGCGAGGCGCGCGAGAGTGAGTCGCTCGCCCAGGTGGCGCGCGAGCTGCTCGGGCGGCTGTCCGTCGAGGTGAGGGCAACGCAGGTAGCGCGGATCGACCTGGCGGCGATCGCGGCGACTCCCCGCGCCGGCACTTCGGCGGCGGGTGCGGGCGAAGATCCCCCGCTGGCACGGGTTTGGATTGACTGGCGGGTGACAGGGCGAGCGACGTTGTATCTCCTGGATGCGCGGCGCGATCGGCTGCTCGTGCGTCAGGTCGAACGCCCGGTCGGAGGGGAGGAGCTCGCCCGAGAGGAGTTGGCCCACATTCTCCAGACCGCGTGCGAGGGTCTGCTGGCGGGCGGCGAGGTCGGCGTGCCGCGGGCGGCGCTCGAGCCCTTGCTTGCGCCAGCGGCGGCGGCTCCGCCCCCGCCGGTGGTCGTCAGCGCGGCGGCGCCGGAGCGGGCGGCGGTCGGGGTCGGGCCGCGGTGGCAGGTGGCGGTGCTCTACGAGGCGGCGCTGCTCGCCGCGGAGGCGCCGGTCACGCACGGACCCACGGTCGCCGCGTTCGCAGGTGGTCGGGCGGGGGCGCCGCGGTTTGGGGTGTGGGCGACAGCGCAGCTGCGGGTGCCAGTACACGCCGATGGCGTCAGCGTGGGTGTGGCGATGCAGTCGGGCGCGTTGCGGACGTTGTTCGCGTACGAGCGCCCGATGTCGGCGCGGGCCGCGTTTCGAATCGGGGTGGGTGGCGGCGTGGACGTGGTGCGCGCGACGCCGGAAACCACGGTACCGGAGCGCGCGGTGCTCGAGGGCCCGCGCACGCTGGCGCTGGCGGTCGCACGCGCGGCAGCGTCGGTCGACGTGCGGATCGGGGCTCGGGCGGCGCTGGTCGCAGCGCTCGCCGTGGATGTCGACGTCTCCGGGCAGCGGTACGTGTTTGCCCGCGGCGCGGGAGAGCAACTGGTGCTGCAACCGTACCTGGTGCGGCCGTCGGTTGCGGTGGGGGTGGCGTTTCCATGACGAAGACGAAGACGAGGACGACGACGGTCGCGGCGATCGCGGTGTTGGCGATCTCGCTCGGATGTGACGGAGGAACGCAGCGGCTGGGCTGGACGTTCGAGCCCGGGCCCGGGGCGAGCAATCTTCCGGGCGACACCTTCGTGCCGTGGGCGGGGGGCCCGGCGTATTACCGCAGGTGGTCGCGGGGGCCGTCGCCGGATCCGACGTACTTCCCGCTGTCGGTGTGGATGCAGAACCCGGACAACGCCGGCCGGTTCGCGGCGGTCGGGATCGAGTCGTTCACCGGATTGTGGATGGGCCCGACCGACGCGCAGCTCGCGGCGTTGGGGGCCGCGCGCGCGTCGACGTTCTGTGAGCAGGCGGCGGTGTGGCGTGAGCACCTCGACGACCGCGCGATCACGGCGTGGATGCAACCCGACGGCCCTGACAATGCCCAGGAGAACGCGAGCGGCGGGTACGATCCATGCGTTCCGCCGGCCACGGTCCGGCAGCGGTACGACGGGCTGGCCGCGAACGATCGCTCACGCCCGATCTACCTCGGTCTCGGGCGCGGCGTCGCGGACACGCAATGGGTCGGGCGTGGGACGTGTACCGGAATGACGGAGATGTACGAAGAGTACATCGAGAGCGGCGACCTCCTGTCGTTCCACATCTACCCGCACAACGACGGCTTGCCGCTCGAGCTGGTCGCGGCGGGCGTCGACAACCTGCAAATGTGGTCGGGCGCTCGCAAGCCGATCAACGCCACCATCGAAGCGTCGGACATCAACGGGGGCGCGCGCCCCTCCCCCGCCGACCTCGCCGCCGAAGTATGGATGGCGTTGGTGCACGGCGCCGCCAGCGTGCAGTACTACTGCCACCGCTTCATGCCGAGCTTCAGCGAGACCGACTGTCTCGACGACCCGCCGACGGCCGCGGCGCTCGCCGCCATCAACGCGCGCATCCGCGCGCTTGCGCCTGTCCTCAACGTCCCGAGCGTCGCCAACGGCGTGGAGGTCGCCTCGTCGCCGGCTGACGTCCCCATCGACGTCATGCTCAAGCGGCACGGCGGCGCGACGTACCTGTTCGCGGTCGCGATGCGCGGGACCGCGACGCGAGCAACGTTCACGCTGCGCGCGCTGCCGGCGCGCGCGACGGTCGAGGTGCTGGACGAAACCCGGCAGCTCCCGGTCACGCCCGTGAGCGCCGGGGTGTCCTTCGCCGACGACTTCGCCGGCTACGGCGTCCACCTCTACCGGGTCACGTACTGAACCGAAGGTTCGCCCTCGGCGGCGCGCCCACGAGCTCGACCGGCCGAAACCATGCACGCGCGCGCGTCGATCCTCGGCAAGCGGAGGGTAAGCGGACGGCAAGCGGAGGGCTGAGCGGGACGGCAAGCGGAGCGCAAGCGAGGAGCTAAGCGCGAAGTCAGCGAAGCCGCGGCAACGGGCCGGAGAGACTCACCGTCTCGCCCGAGCCTGCCAAGTTGCCGGTCGCGGACGCGATGCCGATCGAATTGTCGGGCAGACCCATGGCTTGCATCAGCGAGACCAACACCTGACTGTGCGCGGGCCCGAGACGGTTCTTGCCGCCGCCGTAGGTAAAGGCGGCGGGGTTCGCGCCGGTCTCCTTGTACTTGAGGTAGCGACCGGGGCGGAACGCACCGTTGGCGCCGCCGGCGAGCACGATCATCACGCGGTAGAGATCGTGCGGGCCGTTCGCGATCTCGGTGATCCACATCAGAGCGGAGCTGGCGAGCAGCCCGGCCGACGAAAACTGGGTGATGAGCTCACCGAACTGGGTGGCGTGCACGCGGTAGTAGTTCGCCATTTGGGTCGCGGCGGCGCTGCCGGGCGTGGCGGCGTGAGCGATGTCCTGGTGAACGTCCGAACCTGCGGGGCCGCCGAAATCGGCGCTGGCGAGCTGGCCCGAATCGATCACCGCGACGCGGGTGAGATCGCACGCCATCGCGGCGGTCGCGAGCCGGAGAAACGCGCGCACGGTGCCGGGCTGGTCGCCGCCGCCACTGCAGGTTCCGCCCAGCGTCGGTTTGGCGGGCGGCGCGCAAGTGACCGTGCTGCGTCCCATGATCTGCGCCTCGAGGTCGGCGATGAGCGCCCGATGCTGGTCCAGGCGCTGCCGGTCTTCGGCGCCCAGCCGCGGCGCCAGGGTTGCGTATTCGTTGCGCACCAGGCCCAGCACGCTGGTCCGCGCGAGGCGAATGCGGTCGGCCTCCGACGGCATGGTGGTCGAGCCCGAACCGGCGGGGAACAGGCGATCGAACGCGGCGGAGGGCGAGCACTCCGGGGCCGTGGGCTTGTTCGAGCCCTCGAACGAGACCGCCCACGGCTTGTAGGCCGCCGAGTAGTAGAGCGACTTGATCCGTCCCGACACGGCGACCGCGTTCGCCACAACCTGATCCACCGACGGGCCACCGCCCTGGCCTTCGGCGTTGAAGCCGGCGCCGCGGACCATCTTCGCGCCGGTGAGCGCGTGTGAGGTGCCGGCGTTGTGGTTGTTGGTGCCGGGGTTGTCGGCGAACGCCGACGTGAACGCGAGGCCGTCGAGCACGAGAATGTTCTTGCGCTGCGCGTAGAGCGGCTGCAGCACCGGACTCCACTCCGCCTCCGGCAGCGTGTCGAGCGGAATCTCCCAGTCCTGGTCCTTGTCGGGCAGATTGGGCTGCCGCAGGCGCCAGGTGTCATAAGTCGGGCCGTGCTGGGTGAAGAAGATTCCGAGACGCGGGGGTGCCGCCTGCGCGTGCGCGCGTCGGTCGCCGAGCAGGGACGGGAGCATCAGCCCACCGGCGGCCAGCCCAGTCGCCTGCAGAAGCTGGCGTCGCGTCCGCGTCTGCGTCGGCCTCGTCATGGCGCCCTCCGGAACATGAAGTCGTCGGTCTTGGCCAGCGCCACCAGGAGCTCGCGCACGTTGCCGCCGGACGCGGCCAGCGCGCCCGCGAGCGTCTGGAGCTGGCAATCGTCGGCGGCGGTACGCTCGCGCCCGAGCGCAAAGCTGAACCACTGCCCGGTCACACACAGCCGGACCTGCGCGCTGTCGGCCAGCTTCTGCGCGAGCTCGATGCCGCCCTGGAACGGCCCCGCGACGTCGATGTTCTTCAGCTCGCCGCGGGCGTCCACGGGCAGACCGTTGTCGGTGGTTCGATAGCCGCCGATGGCGTCGTAGTTCTCGAGGCCGAAGCCCAGGGGATCGATGATGCCGTGACAGCCCTGGCAGCTGCCGGCGGTGCGCGCTTCGAACAACTGGCGGTTGGTCTTGGGCGCGTCGCCCGGTTGCGGTTTTGGTGGCGAGGTATCGGCGTCGCCCGGCGGCGGCGGCAGCGACGTGCACATGAGCCGGCGCATGATCGCGACCGCGCGCAACGGCGGCGACCCCGACAGCGCGTGCGCGTGGCTGGCGAGGAAGTTCGCCCGGGTGAGAATGCCGGCGCGCTCGGCGGGCTTGAGCGTGACGGCGGCCCAGCCGCTCGCGGGCGCGGCGACGCCGTACAGCTTGGCGAGATCGGCGTTGACGAACGTCGTCGGGCTGGTGAGCAGCGCGCGCAGCGAGCCGTCGCCGTCGACCATCACCGCGACGACGAACCGATCGGATTCTTCACGGACGGCGTTCTTGAGCGCGGTGGTGAAGCCGGGGTACAGCATCGGATCCTTGCTGGCCTCGCGTTCGAGGCGGTCGAGCTCGAGCCACTGGCGGTGAAACTCGAGCATGCTGCCGCGCAGCTTGGGATCGGCGACCATGCGGCGGGCCTGGGTCTCGATCTCGGCCGCGGTACCGAGGCGGTTCGCCTTGGCCGCGTCGAACAGCGTCGTGTCCGGCATCGTCCCCCAGATGAGGTAGGAGAGCCGGCTCGCCATCTCGTAGCCGGTGAGCGGGACGCGGCCGCCCGCGGCGCGGGCGGGGTCGCCGATCTCGACGCGGTAAAGGAACGCGGGCGCCTGCAGCAGCGCCTCGACCGTCAGCTGCGCTGCGGCCGCGAAGCTGATCGCGGTCTTCTGCTGATTGAAGTAGTCCGTGTAGGTTTTCTTTTCAGCGTCGCTGAGCGGACGCCGGAAGGCCCGCGCCCCGAGCGATTCGACGAACTGCGCGCCGCAGGTGGCGTCGGTCGCCGGGCAGGGAACCAAGCTCGCCAGGTTCTTCGCCGCGGCCTCGGCGATGTTCGCGGCGCCGGTGCTGGCCTGCTCGACCAGCAGCGCGGTTGGGTTTTGCAGGCTGGCTCGGTTTTCGAAGCCGCTGGCGTCGATCTCCTGCGGCAAATCGATCGCGGGAAGCGTGACACCGGGAAACAGTGCCGCGACGGTGGCGTTGTATTCCGCCTGGGTCAGCCGGCGCAGCGAAACCGCCGCCGGTGCGGCGACCGTCGTCATGCAGGACGCGGGTCCGGCAGAGCCGCCGCCGCCGATAACGCCGCCTCCGGCCCCGCCCGCCCCGCCGCCGGTCGCCGCCGTCCCGGCAAGGCCGCCCGCGGGACCACCGCTTCCGTTTCCGGTTCCGGCACCGCCCGACGCCCCGGGGTTACCGTGTCCGCCGATGGCGCCGTTACAGCCGACGGCGAGCAGCCCGGCGAGCAGTCCGATGACGGCGAGTCGGTTGAAGCGGTGTCCCATCGCCCGCCTCTCGTGGCAACGAGAACCGTTTTCGGATCACGCAGAGCCGGCTATGGATTGACGACGGCGCCCTTTCCATCGGGTCTCATCGCGTCATACAGGTAGTTGTTGGACCACGTGGTCCATCCGGGACCGGACGATACGGCCGAGGGCCCCCACCCGGTCGACCGGAAGCGATTGTTGTTCGAGTGGACGTTCCCGTAGGTCGCGTTTCCCGTCGCTTCTAGGTAGAGGTTGTAGCCGCCGCCTTCGAGATAATTGCCCTCTACCGTCACGTTGTAGATGGGCAGCCAGGTCGGCTGGATGAACAACCCTCCGGTCTCGTTGCCGCTCGAGCAGTCGAGCCGGTTGTTGATGAACTTCACGGTTCGGGTATTCGCCGCATTCTTGCGGAAGTCGCGGATCGTCGCTGCTTCGTTGTGCGAGTCACCGTAGGAACGGAGACCTGTGACGTAGTTCTGCTCCGCCAAAGCATCGAGCTCGGTGCCGGTCTCGAAGAAACAGATGCCGGAGCCCATTCCGTGCATGTAATTTCGTTGGACCGTTCCCACGCCCAAGAACGCGCACGACGTGGCGATGGTCGAGGCGGATAAACCCGATGCGTCAACCTCGGAGTCCCGCACAATGACTTTCCCAAGCGCGGTCGCCGAGCAGCCGTCCCCTGCGCAAATCGTGGTCGTGACCAGAAAGCTGTTGTGGTAGCCGACGCTGGTCGGCCGAATGCACGATTTCTCGACGATGATGTCGCCGTTGCTCAGGTCCAGCGGTCCCGTGATACGGACGTTGCTGATGCGCGCTCCGCTTTCCGGCTTGAGCGAACCCGTGTAAGCGGGGAGCGCGTCGCAGCCGAGTCCGTGAGCTGCCAATCCCACGTTCGTCGTCGTGAGCTGCCACCCGAGGAGACTGGCCCCTACCGGTGCTCCGGCCGACCCGCCGCGACCACCCGCTGCGCCGCCGGCGCCACCTCCCGCTGCTCCGGCCGACCCGCCGCGACCACCCGCTGCGCCACCCGCCGGAACGCCTGCCGCGCCACCGCGTCCACCGGCTGCGCCCGCCGAGCCCCCGGCGCGACCGCCTCCGCCTGCCGCTGCTTCGGCGCTCGATCCGATCGCGCCGCCCGCGGCGCCACCCGAACCGACCGCGCCTCCGGCGCCGAGGGTACCGCCTGTGTCGCGTCCGCCTGACCCTGCAACGTCATTGTTCCCCGCATTCTTGGTCGGAGTGCTATCGCCGCCGCATCCGACAAAACCGACGGTCAACGCCAGGGCGCCAATCCGCGCTGCACGGACGATCAACACGTGAGCTTTCATCAATGCCCCTCCGGCGCGCTCCAGTGGGATCGCGGAAGGTTTCAGGATCACGCAAGCCGCGGTTTCCCGACGCGGGCCGCTCAGCCTCTCGGCCGCGCGCCGAAACCTTGAGCCGGACACCGGACACGCTTACGGATCCGTGGGAGCGCATCAACAACTCGCCGTTCGTGACGAGCGGCTTGCCCGGCCGATCACGTTTCGTGGAAGCAGGCGGCGTGTAAATTCTCGGCTGACGCCGCAGATCTCCGATCCACCCCGCGGAGGGCGAGCGTATTTTGTGCCCGTCAGGAAGGCGAACGATGGACGTCGAAGGGGTCACGGACGGGGCGAAGAGGGCGGTCGACGGCTGCTGGCGGGTCTTTTATGACGGGTACTGGATCAAGGCTTACGAAGTCCCGGCCGATTCGCTGCGTGCCAAGAAGGGGCTCATCGCCGCGCTGACCCGCCGGCTCTTCAACCACGTCGAGCATGGCGTCAACATCCCGGGCATTCGGTTGAACGAGGCACGCAGCGCCTTCGACGCCGAGACCGACCCCGGGAAGAAGAGAGTCAAGGGCGCGATGCTCGCCGGCGCGCTGTTCAATCGCGCGGCCGACCTCATCACCAAGGCCGTCGAGCTGCAGGCGCTCGGCATCGAGATCCGGACCAGCGATCCGCTGATGCGCCTGTGCGGCGAACACCTCGAGGAGGCCCTCGCGCTCGGCCGCCTGGTCCTCCACCGCAGCGGCGAGGAGGGGATCGACGAGCTGTGGGGCGAACCGTTCAAGGCGTTCGCCTTCCCGATCGAGGATTTCTACCGGAGCCGCTACATGAAGATCGCGGCCACCATGCGCCAGATCAACCGTCTCTGCGACACGCTCGCGGCGACGTTCGCCGGGGTCCCGATGTTCGCCGGCATCGAGCCGCTGATCGCGTCGTTCGCGACAGCCGCCCGGGTGAAGTGCGAGACCCTCCAGACCGACCCCGAGATCTTCGAGGTGTGGTCCACGTTCGTGGCCGAAGGAGAGAAGCTCACCGCCTTCGAGCCGTTGCTCTCGCAGCGGCACTCGCTCGACGACCGCCTGCGCGCCGCGCATGGCGTACAGCTCGTCGCCGCCGGCAAGGAGCTCGTCTCCAGCATCACGCGCGCCCGGGTGCCGATGCCCAAGAGCGGCGGCGAGTTCCTCGAGCGGCTCGAGCTCTACCGCTCGGCCTGGGCCTTCCGCGTCGGTGACCCCAGCGGCGCCCAGGGCGTGACAGCGACACAGAGCCGCATCGTCGGTGAATCGCGCGGCGACGACGGGGCGATCCACGGCTTGCGACCCGAAGTCGTCCGCGCCGTTTGATTCCCTCGCGCGACGATCGGGTGACCGACCACCTGGACGAAGTCGCGTTGGGACCGCCGCGAACGTCAGCGAAGCTTTCTACGCGAGCGCCGGCCCGCCCGGCCTCGCCCGTGTATCGCGCCCGCGCTCGGTTCGCGCTCGCGCGCGCTCTTTGGGAGGAAGGCACCAAGCGCACAGGCGCAGTCGCTTTGGCGGCGGCAGCCCGGCTCGATTACCAGCAGTCGCCGTCGACGCCTGCAACCAAGCGGGACCTTGCAAGCGTCGACGCCTGGATTGCCGGGCATAGCTATCCAATATTCAATTGTACTTACAAATAGTTACATACATAAACGTACGTTTAGCTTCGTCAGCCTCTGATGTTTCGCGTACGCTAGGTGCATGCGCAGCGTGCCGGCGACCGAGCTGAGGCGCCAGCTCTACGAGCGGCTCGAGCAGGTCGCGCGGACGAGGGCGCCCATCGAGGTTCTCCGCTTCGGCCGACCGGTCGCCGTGCTCGCACCCGCGCCCTCGGCGCGCCCGTCCCGGCGAAAGCCTCGCCTCGACTTGGATGCCATCGCCGAATTCTGCCGGCGGCACGACATCGACGGGTTCTCGCTGTTCGGGTCGATCTTGCGCGACGATTTCGACGAAACCAGCGACGTGGATGTTCTCCTCGACGCGCGACGCGCGCTCGGGTTTCACGAAACCTGCCGCATGCTCGACGATCTCGAGGCGATGTTCGGGCGAAAAGTGGACATGCTCACGCGCGCGGCGGTCGAATCGCCCGAGATGAACGTCCACCGCCGCGAGTCGATCCTGTCATCGGCGCAACGGCTCTACGAACGGACGGGGTGACCAGGCCCGACAAGGACCTCGCCTATCTCGACGACATCCGCGAATCGTGCGCGCTGGTGATCGACTACGTGCGCGACAAAACGCTGGTCGACTTCGTCGCGAACAGGCTGCTCCAAGACGGCGTCATCCGGCAGCTCGGCATCATCGGTGAAGCGTCCAAGAGCTTGTCGGCCAAAGCGAAGAATGCGTATTCCGGTGTGGCCTGGCGAGACATGGCGAGGCTTCGCGATCTCGTCGTCCATCACTACTGGAAGATCGGGCTCCCCGAGATCTGGAGCATCGCGACCACCGACGTTCCCGATCTCCTCGCGATGCTGAGTCGGCCCGGTCCTCAGGGCGGAGCGAAGTAGCCGCCGCTCACGGATCGACACCAGCTCCGAGATAAGTGGCTTCGGCGAACTGGACTTCAACGAGACGAACAACAGGGCGTTCGACGCTTTGTCGGCGGCGCTCCTTCCGATTGCGCTCTTTGCTACCGTGGCGGCGGGTGGCACTCCGACGCCCGGCCTCGGCAGCGGTGATATCCTCGGGTCTGTGTCGAGGGCGGCGGCCGCACTGATCGCAATGGCTTGGGCCGCCGGCCTGGTCGCCGGTTGTCATTCCTCCGGGGGGTGCGGGGGGACGTGTCCGACGGCGACCTTCGACTTGGGCGCTTTGGACGACAGCACCGTGACCTGGAGCGTCGCGGGCGCGACGCCGCAGACGATCACCGGCCTCGTCTCCTCCCCGCCCTCGGCAGGCGAGTGTTCGTTCCGTTATGGCAAGGGCGAGATCTTCGCCTCCTCGGGCGCGAACCCGGACCGGGTGATCGCCGGATTCGTCAACATCCAGTGCGAAAGCCCGGGCGGGGGAGGGTTCGATATGTCCATCCGGGATCCAAGCGACTTTCGCAACTGGCAGGCCGGCGGCTCGCAGACGCCCGCGGCCAGGGGGAGCGTCATCGCGGACGTCGGTTCGAGCGCCGGTCTCGGCTGCAACGGCCTTTACTTCGACGGGATGGAATTGATCGTCGCCGTCGACTCCGCCACCGGGGGCCCGGTGCCGTTTCCGAAGGTGGTGACCGACGACTTTGCGCGAACTTTCCGCCTCGACTTCGACACGTCGACAGTGACGCCGGCGAACAGCCGCGGCGAAACCTGCGCCGTCTCGGTCAGCGCGCAGGTGTCGGTCCACCTGACGCAGACCGCGGCTGACTACGTCGTCAGTCCGGACGCCCCGTGCGGCTGCGAGTGAGCGTCCGGCCCGGCCGGCTTGCTGTTGTATATGAAGTCGGGTGACGCGCTTCATCTACCTGCACGGGTTCGCGTCGAGCCCGCGATCGACGAAGGCGGCCTTCTTCAGCGAACGGCTCGCGCGCCTCGGCCACACCGTCGACGTGCCCGACCTCGAACAAGGCGACTTCGAGGGCCTGACGATCACGCGGCAACTCGCGGTCGTGCGCCGGGAGATCGCTCGAGCGCCCGGTGAGCTCGCCGTCATCGGCTCGTCGATGGGCGGATATCTCGCTTTGCTCACCGCCGCCGAAGAGCCGCGCGTCCGGCGGCTCGTGCTGATGGCGCCGGCGATCGACATGAGGGCCGAGTGGCACGTGCGTTACGGCGCCGAGAAGCTCGCGTCCTGGAAGGCCAAGGGCGCCGCGCCGACGTTCCACCACGCCTACGGCGAGGAGCGCCTGATCGGCTATGGCCTCTATGAGGATCTCGGGCGGTACGATCCCGCGCCGCCCGCTCGCATCCCGACGCTCACCTTCATGGGCCGGCGTGACGACACGGTGGCGCCCGCGGCTGTCGAGCGATGGGCCGCGCAGAACCCGAGCGTCCACTTGCGTTGGCTCGACTCGGGGCACGAGCTCGTCGACCAGCTCGAGACGATGTGGAACGAGACCGCCGCGTTCTGCGGCCTCGCGTGAGGCGTCAGCGCCGGCCCAACCGGTGCTGTTTCCCGCCGTCGAGCGAGACCACCTGCGTCTTGGTGTTTGCAACGGAGGCGTTGTCCGATTCGAGGTCGTTCCGCTTACCCCGGCAGGCCGCCGTCGTCGGAGAGCAGGCCCACCCCACCAGCTTGCCTCGGGTCTCCCTGACCTCCTCACCCTTGATCATCATCCCCTCACGCTGGCGGCCGACCGCCTTGACCGTCCAACCCGAGAGCACGGCACGGTCGGCGGGGAGCCGTGCGGCCGTGGCGGCGTTCGTCCGATGAAAGTGAACGTGCACGCCGGAGGCCGGGTGCGTGGCCCCGCATTTCCTCGGCCCGACCTCGCACGACGGATGACCGAGGGCCTGGCCCGCCCGAACCGGATCGCCGACCTTGAACCCGAGCCGCTTCACGCTGCTGCGCCGCAGATGGAAGTAGTTCGTGGTGGTGCCGTCGTCGTGCTGGATTTGCACGCAGGGGCAGCCTTTGCGAAGCACGGCGGTGAAATAACCGTCGGCCGCCGCGCGCACCCAGTAGGCGTCGCCGCGCCTACGTGAGCACGGATCGGCGTAGAGCCTGCCGGTGCGTGGGTCGAGGTTGGGTGGCGCGAAGTCCAGCGCCGAGCGTCCGGTCGAGTGCGGTCCGCTGGTGAGGTACCAAGTCTCGCCGGCGCTCCAAGGCAGGCGCAGCTCGGTGATCGCCGGGGCCGCGCGCCCTCCCGCTGCGAGGGCGCCCCCGCTGTCGAGATTCGCCGCACCGACGCCGCCGTCCCGCGCGGCGGTGACCGCGCCGCCGTCCGCGTCGGCGCCGGATGCGGGAGCCGCCGACGCCATCGGTCCGGGCGTCGCAACGTGGGTCCTGGCGCCGCAGGCAGGCATGCCGCCCACCAGCAAGGCCAGCAACGCGCGCGGACAAGACCGAGACACGACCCGATTCTTTTTCCAAGCGCCAGCCAAAGGCAACCCTCCCGAGATCTACGTCCCATTTTCGGCGAAGATGACCCGATGCAGCTCATCGATCTTTTGCCCGAGGAGAGCCTGGCGCTCGTCGCCTTGAGCCGTGCCATCGCACGCGCCGATGGGGCGATAACCCCGCTCGAGGGCCGGGCGATCGCGGTGATCGCCGCCGAGCTCGGCGAGGCGACCTATCGCACGCTGTTCGCCAAGGCCGCCGCGACGTTTCCGGATCAAGCCGCCCTCGAGGGGTTCCTGGCGAGCATCGAGCGGCCCGAGGCTCGCGCCCTCATCTACGAGTCCATCCTCGCGCTCGCCGCGGCCGATTCGATCTCGGTGGAGGAAGAGCCACTCATCGTGTGGCTGCACGAGACCTGGAACATCCAGTGATGCTGCGCCGGATCCCTCGACTGCTTTGCCTGGTTGGGGGGCTGGCGTCGCTCTGCGCGTGCCGGACGCCCGGCACGGGATCAGCAAGCTCTGGCTCGCCCGCGTCGGCGCTCCCGGAGGCTCGCGGACTCGTCTTGAGTACCGCTCGCGGGCCGCTCGCAGGTAAAGCCCTGGACGGCGGCGTGCGAGCCTTCCTGGGCGTGCCCTTCGCGGCTCCGCCCGTCGGCGCGCTTCGTTGGCGCCCACCCGCCGAGGCGCCGTCGTGGACGGCGCCACGGGACGCGACGGCGGTGGGTTTTGCTTGCCCGCAGCTCACGACGCCAAGTTATGCGCGGGCGGAGGAGGACTGCCTCACGCTCAATGTTTGGACGCCGCCGGGCGGCGCCGCTCGCAAGCCCGTCCTCGCCTGGATCCCAGGCGGCGCCTTCGCGGAAGGCAGCGGAGGCTATCAACTCTACGATGGCGCGCGTCTCGCGGCGCGCGTCGATGCGGTGGTGGTGACGATGAACTACCGCGTGGGAGCGCTTGGCTTCATGGCGCACCCCGACCTCGCGCGCGAGCTCGGCCGGACGGCATCACCTTCGTACGGACTGCTCGATCAACGCGCCGCGCTGACCTGGATCCAGCGCAACATCCGTGCGTTCGATGGTGACCCCGAGAACGTCACGATCTTCGGGGAGTCAGCGGGCGCGTTCAGCGTCTGCGCTCACCTGGCGATGCCGGCGAGCCGCGGGCTGTTCGCGCGGGCCATCATGCAGAGCGGCGCCTGCGCCGATCCTCTCTACTTCGGACCGCGCGAGGCGGAAGCGCAGGGCAAGAAGCTCGCCGAAGCGCTGGGCTGCGTCGACATGACCTGCCTGCGCGCCAAGAGCGTCGACGCCGTTCTGCGCGCCCTGCCCCTCAAGCGCGGGTTCATCTTGCCGCCCGGAGTCTGGTGGGGCCCGGTCGTCGACGGGATCGAGCTCCCCGCGGTGCCGCTTCACACGCTGCGTGCGGGCGGGGGCGCCAAGGTGCCGGTCATCGTCGGTTGGAACCGTGACGAGGGCAGTCTCCACACGATTGGCTTCCCCAAAGTCACGCGAGCAGAGCGGGACGCGTTCGTACGTGAGGCATTCGGAGAAGCCGCGGTAGCTCCCGTGGCAGAGCGGTATGCGCGTGCCAGCTTCACGGAGTCGCTCGACAGCGTGGTCACCGAAGGCGCCTTCGTGTGCGAGTCCCGGCGCGCGGCCCGTGCGCTCGCCGCCCACGGTGCGCCGGTCTATCTCTACGAGCTGACGCACGCGCTCGAGAGCCCGCGATTTCACGCGCTGGGCGCGACCCATCAGGTGGAGCTGTGGTTCGTGTTCGGAAACGAAGAGGCCGGCATCGCCCTCGCGCCGAGCGAGCTACCTCTGTCCCGCATGATCATGGACGCCTGGGGCCGGTTCGCCCGCACCGGCGATCCCAACGGTCCCGGGCTCTCCTGGCCACGTTACACGGCGGAGAGAGACGAGCTGATCCTGCTCGACAGCGCGCCGACGGTCGCCTCAGGTACCAAGAGCGCGATCTGCGCTTTCTGGGATCGTTTCGAACGCCGTATGCAATGACCGGGCGTTTTCGATTCAGGTTCTAGCGATGCGATCCGGTGTAGCGGCGACCCGCGCCCGCGACAACCCGGCCTGCTAGGGTCGCAGCAGCCAAATCGACCAGGGGGGAGGCCGCGAACCGGCGCGTCACGTTCCAGCTCACGTGAGCGACTCACCCAGCCGCAAATGTCGAACAGCGACTCCGACGACGATCCGATGTAGAGCAAGCCATGCTCAAGCGATCTCTTCGCATCGGCACCGGCCTGCTCACGTTCACGTTCGCGCTGGGGGCTCTCGTGACCGGCGAAAGATGCGGTGGCGGCTCGGGCGGCAGTGGCGGCGCGACGGGGAGCGCTGGCACGACCGGTGCGGGCGGCACGACGAGCGCAGGCGGCACGACCGGGGCGGCCGGTTCCGTTGCCGGGGCGACCGGCGGCGGCGGTCGCGCTGGCACGATGGGCGCAGGCGGCGCCGCCGGCGCGCCGGCCATCACCTGGCATTGCACCGAGGTCGCCGGCCGCCAGTGCTTGTGCGACAGCCTCGGCGCGTCCCCCCAGCCGACGTGCACCGAGTCGTTCACATGTTGCTTCTCGTACCTGTCGTCGGACGACAACCACTACTGCGCTTGCGAAAATCGACCTTCCTCGGAGTGCAACATTCTCCTCAACGCTCCCGGTACGGTTCGCCAGACGAGCTGCCCACCGCCCTAGCACACCTACGTCGGGGACAGTCGGACGCGCGCTGGCCGTCTCGTCAAACTCGGCAAACGCCGCCGCACTAACGGCGGAAGCCGGAGTGCCCGGGCAACACGTCCACCAGTTGGGGTTTGCGACCAGCCGATTCTTGAGCGGGCGCTACCACCAAGCGCAGGCGCTCGGGCGATGGTCCGCGGTAGACGTACGCGCCCGACGTGAGGAGGCGGGGCTTGAGGTCGGGTTGTTGCTGGTACTTCTTGTGAATCTCCACTCAAGTTTTGGTGAGTTTTTCGGTCGCCGCGTCGAATGAGAGGGTTTCCCCCGTGACGTCGAGGTAGCGGCGAACCGCGGCCGCGCCGATGTACCACGCAAACTCGCTCATCGGTCCAGGCTACGTCGGCCGCCGCTTCCGTCAACTTTCTGCTGCGGGTGCACGAACGCGCCGGGAGCGCCCTGGCTTGCGTCCGCGTTCGGTCATGAACAGCTGGCGAGCGCCCCGAACTCGGACGTACAACCCGTATCGTCGCACAACGCAGCTCCGGTCAGCGCCTTCCTGCAATCGTAGTAGGCCTTGATCTCGTCACGACAACCGGCGGGTGCCTGCGAAAGGTCCATGCAATCGGACGACTTGCAATCGTCGGCCGAGGTGTAGATCGGATCCGTACACGCTGCAGCCGCGTAAATGTCGCAATACGAATTGCAGGCCGCCAGCGCATCGGCCGCCGTGACGCCACCACCGCCGCCGCCCCCACCACAACCAAACACGAACAGTGAAAGTACAAGACCGCAAAGACCACCAGACAATTTGCGCATATGCCGACACCGTTGGACGTCTTCGCATCTGGCCTTCGAGCTGCGAAGCGACACGCATCACGGTATCGACGTTTTGCTACGGCCCGATCGTCGATGCCGCCCCACAACTCGAACCCGCGAGGCTTTCTCGACTGAGTCGAAGCTTGTTTACGTTCGGGTTGCGGGTTCACGGCTATTGCTCGTCGCTCAAGCACCACCAATCGCGCTCGGGCCCGACGTAGCAAATTCCTCATAGGCATTTCCTAGGTTCCCTTCCCACGCGTGGTGGAGCGAGTTTCACGTTGGCTGAAGGATCTCGCGTCGTATCGAGACCCGAGACGGCGCGCAGAGGCTCGTTGATGAGCAGAACCGACGACAAGTTGGAGAGCGACTCGCAACCCGCCCAAGTCGCCGTGCCGACGGACTCGGATCGCAGGCGCCGGGTGCAAGCGAAGAGCCGGGACAAGCGGCAGCGCAGCCAGTGACCGCAGAGCTGACGCGAGAAGTTGTAATCGACCAACGTCAGTCCGAGATGAACATTTTGGTCATGGACACATCCTTCCGGACTTTGGTACGAAGCGGTTGTCGCGGGGGACGAGCAGGCCGCGGCGGGTGATCAAATAACGTCCGAAGCTTGGGGAGGCTTTGGACGAACTGGGGAGGTTCGGGATGGCGACGCCCTCCGTCTGCCTGTCTACGGGTGTGCCCGCGCTGTTCGAGCGCTTGCCGGTCCGTGGCGTCTCGCCGCACCGGCAGCAGCTCCCAAATGCTTCGTCTGCCACCGCGCGCGCGAGCTTGCTGAGTGAGTTTGGCCCATTGCGCCCGCGACCAGGTGGTTGGCGTTCTGGGAGCCAGGCGTGAACCCCAACAGATGCCTGCATTTGGATGATGAGAGCGAGCTCGCTCTCACGGGGCAAAAGCCGACCGGACGGAGCGCGATGCTCGAAAATGGTCGCACTCAGATCGAACTGCAGTTTGTTCGGCCCGAAAAATCTTCGTGTACGTGTGCCTTGGGGAGCGTCCTTGGGGTGACGGGAAGGTTCCGCGCGCGCGCAACGACACTCGTGGTCCGGCCGAGAACCGGCACGTGGTGTGCGGAGCATGCACGCAATTCAGCCCTCTCCGCTGTCTCGGGGGTCGATGGTCAAGGAGGTCTCGCGTGAAATCGATCGTGGGGAAATTGGGCAGCTTGGGTTGGTTGACGGTCGCCGCGCTTGTCGCGGCGGGAGCTTGCTCCCGTGGCGAGCAGCCGGCCGTCGAACGAAAGGCGAACACCGTGCTCGCGGCCGTCGACCCGGCGGTGCTCCTAGCGACATTGCGCTCGCGCCCGGGAACGCCGGTCGGTGCCGGCGTCGCCCAGACGATCGACGTCGCCGCTGGCAAGCTCAAACCGACGTTCGCCGCGTCCGTTGCAGCGGGCGAGGCCAAGCCCGCGAACGTGACACTGCCCGCGCAGTCGACGGGGGCGCTGCACCTCGAGGACGCCGCGACCGGCGTCGCCGTGGACGTCACACTCCAGGGCGCGCTTGCCGTCGCCGGCCAGGTGGCCGACGGTTTCGTGGTTTACCCCGCTGCTCACGCGTCGGGCGCCGACGTCCTCCAGCGTCCGGTCGTAGGCGGTACCGAGGACTACCTGGCCTTCAACTCGAAGCCGCAGTCGACGCAGATCAGCTACGGCGTGACCCTCGGCGCGGGAGCGGCCGCGCTCAGGTTGGTCGCGAACACCCTCGAGGTACTAGATTCGAGCGGCGCGCCTCGCCTCCGCGTCGCACCGCCGTTCATTGTCGGGGCGGACGGCACGTGGACTGACGCGACGCTGGCGGTCGCGGGCTGCGCGCTCGACACGAACCCTGCCGCGCCGTGGGGGCGAGCCGTGACGCCGCCGGGAGCCAGCACGTGCACAGTGAAGGTCAGCTGGCCAAGCGCCGGGGTCTCATATCCCGCCGTCTTGGATCCGAGATGGGTGACGACCGGCTCGATGGGCGTTGCCCGTTACGAGCACACGCTGACGGTCATCGCCAGCACGGGGAAGGTGCTCGCCGCGGGCGGACGGTCGAGCACCGGGAGTACGACCGGGCTCAGCTCGGCCGAGCTCTACGACAAGAACACGGGCACCTGGTCCACCACCGGCAGCTTCACCGCCGGCCGTAGGCTGCACAGCGCGACCCAGCTCGGAACCTCAGGGAACGCCACCACGTCGGGCAAGATTCTGATCGCCGGCGGGATTTCTGGAACGACGAGCCTGAATACCGCCCAGCTCTATTCCCCGAGCGCCGGCACCTGGATCGCGGCCGGAAATCTGAACGCCGCGCGCCACGCGCATACCGAAACTCTCCTCGCGGACGGCAGGGTGTTCGTCGCTGGCGGTCTGAATGGCACCACGACCTTGCAAACCGCGGCACTCTACAACCCGGGATCCGGTGCCGGAAGTTTCGCAGCGACGACCGGGCCCATCCCGCCCCCTGGTTGGAAATCGGGAACCGCGACCCTGATCCAAACGACGAACAATCAGCTGAACAACAAGGTCTTGCTTGTCGGTGGCAACAATGGGAGCGCCACGCTGTCGTCGGTCTTCTTGTTCGACCCGGTTCAATCTGCCTTCAGCACGCTGACCTCGATCAGCAGCCCACGCGAGCAGCAGACAGCGTCGGTGCTCCCGGGCACCAATGGAAAGATCCTCGTCACCGGTGGGAAGAATGGCTCGGCGGTATTGGCTTCTGCGCTCCTCTTTGACCCGGCGGTTTCAAATGGGTCCTGGTCATCGGCGGGAACGATGACCTCCGCGCGATTTGGCCATAGCGCTACCGTGCTCCCGGCCTCGATCGTCGCGAACGGGAGCGTGCTGATCGCTGGCGGCTCGTCGACCGGTAGCAACACCCTATCGTCGGCTGAGCTCTTTAGCGGCTCGAACGTATGGACCTCGACGCCGTCGCTGCCGGGACCGATGCAGAGCCAGCAGGCCGTCCTCCTCGGCAACAACATGATCCTCGCGGCGGGGGGGCTCTCTTCGAGCTCGACCGTGCTTGGCGCCGCCTACCTCTACGACGCGAGCTTCGGATTGGGGTGTAGCTCGGGGACCCAGTGCCCTACCGGCCAGTGTGTGAATGGCGTGTGCTGCGACACCTCCTGCAGTGGTACGTGTGGGGCGTGCAACCTCGCTGGCCACCTCGGCACGTGCTGGCCGCTGTTGACCGGGACCGTCTGCCGTGCGGCAGCGGCAGGCGGGTGCGATGTTGCCGAGACTTGCAATGGCTCGTCGCTCACTTGCCCGACCGACGGATTCGCATCGTCGTCCACGGTCTGCCGCGCGGTGGCTGATGACTGCGACCTCGCCGAGAATTGCTCCGGCTCGTCGGCGACATGCCCGAGCGACGTGAAGAAAGCCAACGGCGCGTCATGCCCCGACGACGGTAACGCCTGCACGACCGACCTTTGCAACGGCTCGTCGGTCTCATGCCAGCACGCTGCAGGGAACGCGGGCGCAGTCTGCCGTGCAGTGGCCGGGGAATGCGATCTTGCCGAAACGTGCACCGGGTCCTCAGGCACGTGCCCGACGGACACGAAGAAGGTAGGCGGCACCGCATGCACCGATGACGGCAACGTCTGCACGACAGACACTTGCAACGGGAGCAGCGTTACGTGCCAGCATCCGGCGGGCAACGCGGGCACCGTATGCCGTGCGACAGCTGGAGTCTGTGACGCAGCAGAGACCTGCAGTGGGTCCTCTACGGCGTGCCCCACCAACATTTTCCTGCCGTCGTCGACCGTATGCCGCTCGTCGGCTGGTGTCTGCGACGTAGCCGAGAACTGCACCGGCTCATCGGCTTCGTGCCCCACCGATGCGCTTGCGCCGGGTTCAACCGTGTGCCGCGCATCGGCCGGCACGTGCGACGTTGCCGAGAACTGCACCGGCTCATCGACGGGCTGTCCCGTCGATGCATTTCAGCCCGCCGCGACGGTCTGCCGCACCGCCGCGGGCGTATGCGATATCGCGGAGAGCTGTACCGGATCTTCCGCGGCCTGTCCGACGAATGTCTTTCAACCGGCGACGATCGTGTGCCGTGTGGCCTCAGGACTCTGCGATATGGCCGAGAACTGTACTGGTTCGACCGCCCTCTGCCCAATTGACGCCCAGAAACCCGAGGGTGCGGCCTGCAATGATGGCAACGTCTGCACTCAGACGGAAACGTGTCACGCGGGCACCTGCCAACCGCCGACGCAATTCCCGACCATCGTTGACTTACCCGTCAGCGATATCGGAACGCTCGGAGGAACATTTGCGACGGCCGCGGACGTCAATATCGGCGGGCAGATTGTCGGAACGAGTTCGACATCAACCGGCGAGTACCATGCCTTCGTGAAATTGCCGAACGAAGAACTCACCGACATCGGAACGGCGTACCCGCTCGGCAGCTCGGCGCTTTCAATCAATACCTCTGGCGTGGTTGCGGGAACATTGCAGCAACCCGGCGAGGCGCACGTGTTTCGCTACATCGCCGATACGGGTGTCGACGATCTCGGCTTCCCCGGAGACGGATCGGTTGTCGTCGATCTCTATACCTACGCCGGAGCGTACTCGTCCTCGATCAACGACGTCGGCCAGATCGGCGGCCTTTTCACCGATAGCGGCACCATTCACGGATTCCGCTACACGGACGGCGGAGGGTTTGAGGACATCGGCGCGCTCTCGGGCGGCCAGAGCACCGTCGCGGCCCTCTCCGACGCAGGTACGGCATACGGAAGCTCCAGACTCTCGAATACTCCCGAGACCGGTTTCCGCCACCTCGGTCATGCGGTCGCCTTCGATAATTCTACCGTCGACCTCATGGACCTAAACGATCTCATCGATCCCCTTCTGGACTGGACACTTCTCAGCGCGAGCGATGCCTCCAACAGCTACGTCGTCGGCGTCGGCGACCATGACGGCGTCGTGCGCCCTTTCCGTATGCGCGACGGGGTCATCGACGAGCTAACCGGCGGCTGGGAGGGTGAATCCACCGCTACGGGTGTCAACGCGTCCGGTGATGTCGTCGGCTGGGGCTACGTGGACGCCGCCGGCCTGCAGCAGGCCGCGTTCGTCTACACCGATCAGATCGGGTTCAAGAACCTCAACGACCTGATCGATCCTGCGCTAGGGTGGGATCTGCGGGTCGCCGCGTCGATCAATCAGGGTCAAGAGATCGTTGGCTGGGGCTATCACAACGGCCAGTCGCGCGCGTTCAGGCTCAGCATGGCTCCGCGGCAGATCGCTTGTGGGTCTCCCAATACCTGCGGCGGCGGCAATTCCGGCGAGATCTGTCTCTGGGCTGACGGGATAGTCGATACGGGAGATGGTCACTTCATCGCCGTGTTTGGCTTCCAGAGCTCCCACGTAGCGTCGTTTCACCCCGCAGTGAACCAGGTGCGAGTGAACGGAACCCTTATGCCGAGCTTCCAACCCGCACCACCGGAGTGGCTAGCAACGGGAATCCACGCAGGGGCGTTTACGCCCAAGTTCGATCCGGGCCAGACGATCAGCTGGACCGTCGACGGCAAGACCGCGTCCGCCTCGGCAACGTCCTCTCGGATACTCCCGCCCGTGCCCATCGGAACGAATGGGTTCGGAGTGATGATCGGCGGGATCCTTGTCACGATCCACACCGACACGGGCCTCCCGTCGGATCCCACGCTCCAGCCCGAGCCCGCAGTCGGTGAACCCTTCAATGGAGTACTGGCCGGACAACTAACGGTCGGCCCGACCGGAGCGGCCGTCTACACCGTCCCGATCAAGCTCCCTCCCGGAATCGCAGGCATGGCCCCGAATCTGAGCCTCGTCTACAACAGCCAGGGTGGCAACGGATTGGCCGGACAAGGTTGGGAACTGACCGGCCTGTCAACGATCCATCGATGTCCAAAGACGCTTGTGCAGGACGGCTACAACCGCCCTGTTCACATGAACAATCTCGAGGGGTACCCGGCTCTCTATCCCGCGCCCGACGAGGCCCATCGGGACGGCATCTGTGTCGACGGAAAGCGTCTATTTCTTCGCCAGGGTACGACGGACACCTACGACTCCGAGAGCAAGGACTTCACCGTCATCACCCGGAAGTACGACGATCCGAACATCGCCGACGGCGCGGCGACCTCATTTACGATCCTGACCAAGACTGGGGAAACTAGGTTCTACGGTTCCACGACCAAATCGCGCGTCCTTTTCCCGAACGAGGATGACTTCGGCAACCTCAACGAGATCGCGATCTGGGCGCTGGATCGCGTCGTCGACGTGTGGGGCAACTACTACGACGTTCACTACAACAACGACCTTGAGGACTTCACTGGCCGTGGACTCATCGTCACGAGCATCGACTACACGGGGCACTTTTCTGGGTCTAGACTCAACCCCCTCGACGGCACGCAAATCTCGGTACCTGGATTCGCGCCGTTCACCTCGGTGTCGTTCGACTACGAGGGTCGCCCAGACCCCCGGCATGTGCGCTTCCGTAAGTCGGGACTCTGGCGATACCGTCGGCTGAAGACCATTACGACGGACGCGGGGACGTACGACCTCAGCTATCTCCCCAACCAAGATTCGATGCTTCCAAGTCGGCTGACGAGCATCGGCTACCGCGCGAAGCCATCGGCTGCCTTTCCCAACGGCCAACCTCTGAAGTCCCTCGATTTCGGTTGGGATGGCGGCGGCTACGAGTGGCAAGAAGCGCCGGTCTTCGCGTTGCCTGGCCCGATCGACCAAGGCGGGACCCAGTTCGTCGATCTGGACGGCGATGGCCGCGTTGATTTCGTCTCCGCGCCAGCGTTCGAGGGTTCAATTGGCGCCTGGAAAAATACGGGCACTGGCTGGTCCAATCAGCCGAGCTGGCTGCTCCCCGGTGGCATCATTTTAGCCGACCAAGATCACCATGCCGCGAAGACGATGTTCGCTGATATGGACGGGGACGGTCTCCCAGATCTCGTGGCTAGCACTTACTCATGCACCGAGACCTGCGCGCCCTTCGTTGACTGTGAGAGGGATTGCCATCCTTTTCCCACGCGAGTGTGGCTGAACAGGATCAAGCAGGGTGGCACATGGGAGTCTCACCCCGAGTTCAACAATGGACCGATGGCGGCGGACGCATCGAATAACACCCTCGATCTCGGAGGGAAGGATGCGCTCGCGGACCTAAACCATGACGGCCGCGTGGACCTCGTTCGGATTGGCCCGAATCAGTATCAGATTACGGTCTTCTACAATACAACCACGGGTTGGAGCGCAGGTACGGGTCTCGGTGGCGTCGATAATGGGCTCATCGTCGGTCACGTTAACAACTACCATTTTGAGGACATAAACCGCGACGGATTGCCAGACCTTGTTGGGAACTACACCTCCTCAGAAGCAAATTCTCGCCTACTCTACTTCGGTCCAAATCCCGCAGGCAAGCTCTGGGGAGCGTTTCCGGACAATGCTACCCGCGAGTTTGGGAACAGCCCCGAGATCGCAGATATCGACGGAGACGGTCGCTACGACCGAATGATCGGATACCTGAACTTCTTCGACGGTGATGGGGAAACGGCTGGTATGTACACGGGGGTCGCCATGGCAACCGGTCTCGGTGTCGAGTACTGGAAAATCGTTAACCCCGCCAATGGGAATACCAGCGTCACAGGCACCAGCGCGATCGCGGCACCCTATGCGACTGCGGCACGGCTAGCGCTCATCAATCCTTCACCTCCCTCTGTGCCACACCACTTCAATCTACCCGACCTTAACGGAGATGGTTTGGCGGACCTAGTCGTTGGCACCACGGGCGTACCACCATCTGGGCCAACAAATTTTCTCGTGAATACTGGCAACGTCTGGTCCTTCCCCACTTCGGCTACAGCTTCCCAGAACGTGCCCTTGTTTCCGGCCGCAGTATTCGTCGACCTCGACGGTGACGGCATCGCGGACATCGTGCAGTCCCTCACGAACGGGCCGAACCGAGCAAGCCTAAACAAGTTCCGTCGGCCGGCCATCAAGACGTTTCCACAAGGCTTGGCACAGCCCACCGAAATCGAGTACGCCATCATCACCAAGAGTGATGCACAGACGCAGGGGATCTATGTGGACACGGCTCCGCTTGACCCCGGGTCGCAATACTTGGCGATGCCGATCCAGGTTGTGGCCTCGGTGGCAAGAGACGACGGCCTCGGCTTCGGTTCCAAGCCCAAGACGTTCTACAAGTACCAGTCGCTTCGAGGCAGCGCTTACGGTCGCGGTCCACAAGGGTTCCGGCAAGTGACCGTTGTCGAACCTGCAGGCGCGGTCACGCTTGGAACGACCACCGTCACGACGCTGGCCCAGGCGTACCCCTACACAGGCCTTCCGACCACCGTCGCGCGCTCCAAGGGGAGCAAGCTCCTGACTTCCACGTCGACGCTGTACTGCGATACGCTCGACACAGCCAACTGCACCCCGATCACGGGTCGCACTGCGGCCTCCCCCTACCCGCCAAAAGCGTCACTCTTCGTCTATCCCGCGAGTGTCGTCGACGCACCGACGCTCTTCAACGGCGACCAGCCGGCCGGCACGATGCTCACGGCGTCGACGTTCGTCTACGACGCCTACGGAAATCCCACGGACACCAGGGTCACATCATTCAACCCCACGACAGGGGAGACGATTCGAAAGATTACGACAAACGAGTACACCACCCCCGGCAATCCTGACGGACTGAACGGGCTCAAGCAGCAGCTGGGGAAGGTCACGAAGACGACCGTAGAGAGTCAGCGTCTCTTTCCATCCGACGGTAACAACAGCCCGATCATCCACGTCACGGAGTTTGAATACTCGCAGCCGAACTCCTACTCACTCCCGCCCACGGGCGGGACTCAGTACACCTTGGCGCTCACTCGAACGAAGACGGAGCCGAACACTATCAGCGCGAGCGTCTTGCCGGCCATGACGAACTACATCGCCCAGTACACTGCGTTCGAGTACGACGGACTCGGGAACTTGATCACCACAACCGCGTGCGGAAGCGATTTCGGCAATTGCAAGGCGGGCGCGGTCAACCCGTCTAACCCGAGCGATCCAGCCCACCCACCCTTCCGCACGACGAGGGTCAGCTACGATCCGACTCACTTCAACGCACCGGTGGGCCAGGGACTCATCTCTAGCCTGTCTTACGCGGTCGGGACCTACAGCGGTGCGGGCCGGTTCCCCGTGAGGACAACAAACGCCGCCGGTCATCTGGAATTCTCAGCCTTCGATCCTGTCAAGGGCGTTCTTCTCCAGAAGACCGGCCCCAACGGAACCCATACTTGTTTCACATATGACGACCTCGGGCATCAGAAGACTCAGGTCGATCGCTGCGGTGTCGCCAATCTGACTACAACGGTGGACCAGTTCTTTACGACCATTGCCGACCCGTACCCGGCGGCCATCGTGACCGTGACCCGGCCCCCGTCGGGCGCAACATCCTGGGTATATGTCGATGCTCTCGAACGGAAGCTAGCCACCTTGGACCGGAGCTTCGGCGGCGGTTTCACCGAGATCCGGTCAACCTACGATAACCTTGGGCGCGTGGCTAGCGAGTCGAAGCCATTCTTCCTCGGCGACCCGGTGTACTTCACAACCCCACACTACGATGCACTGGGTCGCATCGACAGCACCGAAGAAGATCTCGGCCGCATCGACACAACGGGCAATTCGACCTTCAAGACTACGGCAACCAGCTACCTCCCTTCCGCGATTCGGACCGATCAATCAGTCTCAGGCGGCAATCAGTACCGTATCGAAACGAAGAACGCGCTCGGAAAGGTCGCGGCTGTTACGGATTCGAACGGCGTGACCATCCGCTATTGGTATGACGCCGATGGCAACCTCACCGATGCCGGGGACCCAGTAGGTCACAACCTGCCTACGGTTCACGTGGAATACGACTCGCGGGGCCGTAAGATCAGAACGGTGGATCCGGACCTCGGTACCTGGACCTACGCCTACAACGCATTCGGGGAACTGATCGGCCAAACAGACGCGAAGGGCAACGCCGACAATGTCGGCCCGACGGTCACGATGACGTACGACGTGCTTGGGCGAATGACAACGAAGACCGACTCGCAGGGTACCGCGACCTGGGTGTTCGATGTCGCCTCCGGGGCCGGCGTGGGAAAGCTCGCCGCGATGGTGGGCCCATCCGATCCCAATCTGAACAGTCCCTGCAGTCAGGTTCCGTACAATGCGCCGACCAGCGGTAATCGAGCAGCGCGATGGTTCACCTACACTCCCAGTGGCGAGGTACATGAAGGCTTCGACTGTGTCGAAGGAGAGGTGTTTTCGACCGAGTACGAATACGACCCGCTCGGCCGTCAGAAGACCGTCACCTATCCGACGGTGCAGGGCACCCGGCTGGCGGTCGGATACCACTATACGAGCGTCGGTCACCTTAACTACGTGGTGGACGCGTCCAACAACTCCCTATACTGGGCGGCCACAGAAATGAATGCCTTGGGCCAGGTCACGGCCGAGCACACGCGGAACGGTGTCGAGACCATCAAGAGCCGCAACCCGTCGACCGGTTGGCTCACGGGCTCATCAAGCATTGCGCACGCGGATGGGAACGCGGTGATCGAAGGCTGGGCCTTCTCATACGACGAAGCAGGAAACGTTCGATCGCGGACACGCCAAGACGCGCTGATCGGCGGCCCCTCGGTTGAGACCTTCGGCTATGACGCGCTGAACAGGGTTACGTCATCCGAGGTCAGCATCGCATCGGGCCCCAGCACGAGCGAATCCTACTCGTATGACACTCTCGGTCTTGGAAACCTCCGCGAGAAGAGCGGGCAAACCTACACGTATACGGGCTGCTCTGCGGGAGCGCGCGCGGCGGGTCCTCACGCAGTGTGCACGGTCGGGAACGGCGCCGCCTATCAGTATGACGACAACGGCAATGTGACCTCCGGAGGTGGAAGGACCTTCTCGTACAACCATTTCAACAAGCCCATCCAGATAGCGGGCGAGCAGGGGCACGTGGAGTTCGCGTACGGTGCAGATGGCAACCGGGTGCTTCAGGCAGCTACGCCCTCGACTGGCGGGTCCCAGTCCACGCCGAGGACGGTCTACGTAGGCCTCGGGGCCACCGGGAAGGGCCTCTACGAACGGACGACACGCGGTGATGGCTCGATGGAGCACGTCGAGTTCATCTACGCGGGCGCCGCCCACGGCGGTAGCGCCTTTGCCTTGAGGGTCACCACAGAAGGGGCATCGTCAGGCCAGGCGACCAAGTACCATCACTTCGATCATCTGGGCTCGATCACCGCCGTTAGCGACGAGAATGGTCACGTGGTTGGCCCAAGCGCCGGAGGATCTAGCGCGGGCACAATGGGGTATGACCCGTGGGGCGCACGCAGGAATCCGGACGGTCAGGCGACACCGTCAACTTCGTTTGCCTTGCCGGCTGGACACCGGGGTTACACGGGCCACGAGACGATTCCCGAGGTTGGACTGGTCAACATGAATGGCCGAGTCTACGACGCCACGCTTGGTCGATTCCTGTCGCCCGATCCGAGCGTACAGTTCGCGACCAATCTCCAAAACTACAACCGTTACAGCTACGTTCTGAACAATCCTCTGCGCGACGTCGACCCAACCGGCTACGAGATTAACGGGGTCGGCTTCACCATCAACTTCGTCGCGCAGGTCGGACTTTTCGCGGGGACTGCTGTGGCCTGTGCCGGCACCGGCGGAGCCGCGTGCGGGGCCGTTCTGCTGCTAGGCGTTGCCTGGAACACCACAACGATGGCGGCGAGCGGAGCTTCGTTCGGTCAGACCGTGGCCGTGACCTCAATCAGCCTATTCTCAGGGTTCGTTGGGGGCGGAGTGGGCAGTGCAATCGGCGGGGAAATCGGAAGTAGCTTCGCTGGCGCTTTGATCGGCGGCGCGATTGGAGGGGGACTCGGGACGGCGCTGACCACTGGAGCATTCGGGGGGCACCTCGGCTGGAACGTACTCGAAGGCGCGGCATTGGGTGCGGCGGCCGCTGGGGCTTCCTGGGCCGCACGGGAGGCAGTGTTGTCTCAGGCGGGAGCAGCCGGCCAATCCGACGAGGGAGAAACAAGCGGTGCCATGAGAGTAGAGGTGGGTGCAAAGCGAGACGCCGTCACTGGGTCGACCAGTGCGGATCACCCGGGGAAGCCCGGCGGAGGACCGACCGCCGCAGAGCTGAAGAAAAATCCCGTGGTAAGCGGGGCGCTTCAGGCAGCCTACGCAGATACGAATGCCGGCAACCCAAAGCTCGCTCACGAAGAAGGTGGATGGGTGTACATGAATGACAAAACGAAGCAGTTGATCCCACTCAGAGCGAAGCCCGGTAAGGCTGGCACGGGTAGCAAGGGGTACTTTGAAATCGACTTGAATAACCCGCCGCAGATTAAGGGATACGTCGTGGTAGGAACCTTCCACGCTCATCCGTTGACAATAAATCAGTTAGCCCCGGTGGGCCGTTGGCCTCGCGGACCTAGTCTTGACGATGATAGCGTCGCAAGGAAACAGGGCGTCCCTGGTCTAGTTTATGATCCGAGCGGAACCTACACCTACGGACCGGACCAGCGCCTTCACCTCGACAACGGACTTGGATTCCCTGGATGGGGAACTGCAAAATGATCCGACACGCGTCGACGAAGTCAGAGTCTGCGTTCCTTCTCAAAGCATGTATTGTCGCGACCTTTTTCGCTGGGTGTGGCCGTTCAGTGCATGGTCCCGATGGGGGCGTGAAGAGAGCCGGTCCGCCTTCGGAGACAAGAGCCATGAATGAAGCGGAAGCGGTGGCAATCGCTGAAAAGTTTGTCATTGCGAACGGATATACAGACCTGCCTGCCACCGCCAAGGGAAGCGACTTGTCCCGGGAATCAATTGACGACCAAAATCCGGAGGCGCGACAGCGTTTTCGAGCGAATACGCTTCAGAGGACAGCCTACGGCGTGCTCGCCGAGAACGCCTGGTCCGAGGGGCCCGGATGGACCGTAGTGTTTCGGTACAACCTTGAGCGCTTCCGGGATGACCCGCAGATGAGTCGGCGCGCTAGTGAGCAGGGACGAGCGGTGGTCATGGACCCAAACGGTACGGACCTTCGCATGCTGCATGTCGGCATCGCCTTGGACGCCAAGGGGCTGAAGCGCCGCTGACATCGCGCTAATACAGGGAGGCTATCTCCGGAGAACAAGATCGGAGGAGATCGCCACGGATCCCGTTGAACCCGTGCTCGTCGTAGGTTCAACCGTATCTCCTCGCCGCGCCCCGTCCCGACGAGGATTGAAGGTCGTGCTACGGCGCCCGACTCAGGCAGCGGCCTGCTGAGCGCTGACGTCCGCGGGTAGCAGGACCGCGCCCGACGATTCTTTGGCGCGCGTCGCCACCTCGGTCAGGTACGTGATCGGATCGATGCCGGAAGCCTTGGCCGACTCGACCAGGCTGTAGAGAATCGCGGCGACCTCGGTGCCGCGCGCCGACTTGGACCCGAAATGATTGCGTCGGCCGATCACAGGCCCGCGGATCCCACGCTCGGTCCGGTTGTTGTCGAGCCAGACCTCGGGGTGGTCGAGAAACGGCGTGAGCCGATCCCAGATGCCCAGGGTGTACCTGATCGCACCGCCGAGGCTGGTCGTCTTCAGCGCGGTCGTGTGCTGCATCCAGGTCTTCATCTTCTCCGTCACCGCGCGGGACTCCGTCGCCCGGAGTCTCCCCCGCTCGGCGATGTCCTTGGCGCCGCCGTCGATCTGGTAGAGGTCCTGGATCCAGGCGAGCATGAATTGGGCCTCGGGGAAATCGACGACGGCGTCGCGAAAGCGACGCAGCACGTGTGCCCAGCAGGCGGCCAGTCTGACGCCGCGGCAATCGCGCGCGCCGGCCTGGTGCGTGCCGAGAGCGTCGGCTACGACCCATCCTTCGTAGTCGCCCAGCAACGATTTGAAAGTCCGCGCCGATTTGTCGTCGCAGATTCGGTGATAGACGAGCCCAGGCGCCGTCACGCACCACATCTGCCACGGCGGCAATGAAGAGTCTTCGAGATCCGGCCAGCCCGTCTGGTCGACGCCGACGACGGGGCTGGCTCGCAGCTGCGTAAAAAGCGCGTCGTACGTCGGCTCCAGCAAGGCGGTCACCGCCGAGCATTGATCCCAGAGCGTTTGCGACGTGACGTTGAGCCCGTGGTGCGCCATCAGCCGCGACTGGCGCTCAAGCGGCAGGTGCGCGACGTATTTGTCGAAGGCGACCTTGATCGCGAAGCGCAGCGAGTAGCGACCGCCCTCGACGGCGCGCGCAGGACCAGGCGCGGTCTCGACGGCGCCGCCGCAGCCGCACACGTACTTCTTCCGCTCGACCTCGACGACCTGGTACTTCAGCTCGACGACGTCGATCATCTCCGAGCGCTCGGCCTCGCCGGCCAGTGGTTCCAGTCGGTCGCCGCACTGCGGGCACGCGCGGTCGGCCTCGTCCAGCTCGCACACCAGCGCCACGTGCGGCAGTGCCGGCTGTTCCGTCGGGCCGTGACCGCGCTGTGCTGGCCGCTGTCTTCGCCGTTCGGACGCTGGTTCCGGCGGCGCGTTCAGCTTCGCTGCCTCCTGCTGCGCGTCCTCCAGCAGCTTCAGCGCGATCTGCAATTCGCCGCCGCTGCCCTTCAGCTTCTCGAGCTCGGCGCACTTGCGCGCCAGCACCGCGATCAGATGCTCGAGCTGCGACTTCTGCAGGCGCGCCACCTGGCGCAGCCGTTCGATGTCCTGCTCTCGCTCGATGTCGAGCACGCCCTCACAAGATCACAGCCGATCCGACGCGGCAAGTTCATTTCGCAAGATTGCCGGCGGCGAGAGCATTTTCTTTCCGACCAGTGCGCAGCCCTCGATGAAGAGTGCCAGCTCGCTCGATGTCAGCCGCACCGCCTTGCCGTCGCGTGCGCTCCACAAATCAGCGAAGCGCCCGCGCTCCAGCTTCTTCATGAAGATGCACAGCCCGGTCCCGTCCCAAAGCAGCACCTTGCATCCTGTCCGACGGATATTCACAAACAGGTACAGCTCGCCGCCCATCACGTCGGCGCGCAGCTCGCTCTCCACGATCCCGACCAATCCGTTGTAGCCCTTGCGGAGATCCGTTGGGCGACCGTACGCCCACACGCGCACCGTCCGCGGCAACGTGATCAAGCGAGTCGCGCCAGCAACGTCAAGGCCGTTTCCACGTCGAGGTCTTCGACCCGATACCCGCCCGGCGTCACGACCGCGATCTCGCCACGCTGGCGCTCCGGCGCGATCTCGACAGGTATGAAGCCCGGCGCTCTGTCTTCGTGCTCGACGTAGATCCGCCGCACCGTCTCCAGCGGCATCCCGAGCGTCTCGCCCACGGCCCGCCAGCTCGCACCTCCTGCACGCAATTGCTTTGCCGCCTGTGAGATCCGATCGCGGACATCCGACCCGTACCTCCGTCCGTTTCCGGGCCGCATCCGAGCCAAACTCGCTCGCAATCGCTGAATCTCGTTCGCCATCGCCTTCTCCTCCTCGGAAAAGGCGGAGGCTCACACGCTCACACCGTCGTCGTCAGGACGGGGCGGGGCGAGGAGATACGTTCAACCGCAATTGTTGCTGGCTGAATTGACGTCGTAGGTGGTGGTCGAATTGTGGTCGCACGAAATTGGGGCGGTGGCCGAGCTGACATCCGAAAAGTTGCTCCCGTCGGTCGCAATTGTTGTCGGCTGAATTCGACGTCGTCGCGGCGGGGGTACTCGCAAGCGGCGGCGCCCGGCACTGGAGGGCGCTCGCTGCGCGTGGGCCGAATTGACGTCGCAAAGTCGCGCGACGTGCAGCTGTGCGAAATCCCGGCGATTCTCGCGACCACGCTGACATCGTAAAGCGGCTGTCGGAGGGGCGCGTGCTGCGATAGCGTGGACAAGACCGAGTTGTCGTCGTAAGCGCGCCCGCGCTCGGGCGCCGGCGATCGCACCGGGGGGGCGCTCGTGGGCCGGCGCGACGCTCAGAAGAGCTTGTCGTCGTCGACGTCGAGCCCGGCGCCGTTGTCGACGGGCTTGGGCTTCGGTGCCCGCATGGCGGCGGCGCGGAGCTGGAGCAGCTCGGCCATGCGGTCGCCGTGAGCGCGCCAGATCGCGGCGATGGCGCGCTCGAAGATGTCGGCGAGCGTAAGCGCGTAGCCGGCGTCGAGCGGCGGCAGGTGGATTTGCGCGTGGCGGCGGGTTCGGCGGCGCGGTTTCATTGCGCCTCCCGTTCCCGCCAGTGCGGCTGCAGCAGCACGCGGTTGACCTGCTTGAGGTCGACGGTTCGGACGCGGTCGCGCACGGCCTCGAGCAGGGAGCCGACGCAGAGGTTGCGGGCGCGGCGCAGATAGCCCTCGGCCGCGCGGACGATGAGGCCGAACGCCTCGGGCGTGAAGGTCGCGTGCGGCAGCGCGACGGCGTCCAGCTCGCGGCGGATGAAGCGCTCCATGTCGTCGGACGCGAGCCTCTGCACGAGGACCGAGTACGTCACCCGGGACTGGAGGTCGTGGTTCGGCGTCAGCGACAGCGACGTGAGCAAGCCGGGCTGCGCCACCAGGACGAGGTTGTGGTTCTTGGGGAAGTCCTCGAATAGCAGCCGCAGCCGGCGCAGGTCCTGCACGTCGATGAGGTGCGCGTCGTCGATGATCGGGGCGAGCATCTTCCCCGCGTGGTTGATCCGCTGGGCCTCCTCGATGAGGCGTTTCTCGCAGCGGACCGCGCGACCGTCGGCGTCGATCTGAAACGCGTCGCATAGGATGCGCAGGACGCTGTGATAGGTGTGCAGCGTTCGGTTCACGACCGGCGTGATCAGGCGCTTGGGGTCGTGATTGACCAGCGCCTGCTTGATGACGCTCTTGCCGGTGCCCGGATCGCCGACGACGACGCACAGGCCGCCCTGCTGGCAATGGACGCGCAGGGTGTCGAAGATCTCCTGCTGGTGCGGCAAGAGCGCGGGGTTGTCGGCGGCGAACGGATTCCGGTCGAGGCCGAAGTGGGCGCGAATCATGACGTCCCCTCGGTCGACGAGTCACGTGTGCGCGGTCCGCCGGTCGCCGGCCGCCGATCGTTCGCGACGAAGTCGACGGGGCGAGCGTCACCCTGGCGCTCTCCCTTAAAGTAGACGACCACGCGGCCCGTGCGCTTGCGGTCGAAGCGAATCTGGATCTTGCGCGAGCGGAGGTCGCGCGGCGCCTCGTAGCGGACGCCCTTGAGCGAGAAGGTGTTGTCGGCAAGGACGGTCCGGTCCTGCTCGACGAAGAAGAGCTCGTCGTTCGCTTCCGACGGCGGCAGGAAGCGGATACGGGGGAGGTCGAGGCCGAAGCGGTCGATCGGCTTCATGCCGAGTGAGCCGTGCTCGCGGGCGTTGTACTCGTCCTCGACCCAGCGGACAAATTCTCGATTGAGCGCGTCGACGCTCCCGAGGTCGAGCGCGCGGGTCAAAAACGTCTCCCGGACCGTTCTGAAAAATCTTTCGACCTTTCCCTTCGCCGCCCCGTCGCGCACCGGCGCGTGGCAGAGCAGGCAGCCGATGCGCGCGCAGATCTGCGTGATCTCCTTGCACGTGTAAATCGACCCGTTGTCGACGTACAAGGAATCGGGGACCCCGCGTTTGTAGAGCGCCGCGCGCAGGGCGGCGATGAGGGTGTCGGTGTTCTCGGCGACGAAGAATTGGCCGTGGCAGCAGACGCGACTGGCGTCGTCGATGAAGGCGATCAGCTTGGTCTGGGCCTTCCCGTCGCCCGTGCCGACGTACGGCCCGAACATCGTGTCGGCCTGCCACATCTCGTTCGCGTGCGCCTTGGCGAACGCCAGCCGTCGCTTGTCCGTCGATTCCGCGTCGGGCTTGAGAAGCTCGTGCTTCTTGACGAGCCGGTGGAAGGTGGTCCGCGCCACGCGCTCCCGGGCGAGCACGCCGCGCTCGATACAGGCGCGGTACACGGCGTGCACGTTGCGGGGGACACCGTGAAACTGGGGGCGGACCTGATCAATCGCCTCGGCGAGCTCGGCCGGCTGCATCTTGCGCGATCGCCCTTTGTCCGACCGCTCCCGCGGGTGCATCGTCGTCACGCCGTCCTTCTTGTAGCGCGAGTACCAGGTTTGGATGGTCCGCCAGGTGAACTGGAAGCGCTGGTCGTTCTCGTCGGTGAACACGATGCCGCTTACGTGTTTGATCCGCTCGGCGATCGAGCGGCCCGGTGCGAACTCGATCGCGCCGAGCACGCGCATCTTGAGATAGGGGGTCACGCGTTTCACGGGGTCCTCCTTGGTTGGTGGTGGGGTACCGAACGGAGATACCGCTGCCACCGCCGCGCCCGATATTGACGTCTGCCGTGGGCGGCCATCGCGGCGTCACAGGCGCCTCCCCGCTACGACGGCAGTGCGGCCCGCGCGAGCGCGATGTTCGGGGCCGAGTCGGCTGGTTGTAGCCTGACCGATCCGTGAGCGACGACCCGGCGGCTCCTCCCAGATTCGTCCGCGACCGGCAGGCGCTCGACGAGCTCTTGGCCCGCCCGAAGCAGACCGCGTGCCCCCGCTGCCATCGCACCGGCATGCTTGTCGGCCACGGCTTCTTGACCGGCTACGCCGAGCACGGCAACGAGCGCGAGATTCGAGGCCGGCGGCTTCTCTGTTCAGCGCGATTCCGCCGCGCGGGGTGCGGGCGGACGTTCGCGGTGCTGCTCGCGACCGTCGTCGCTGGATTCACCGTTCGCACGCCGACGATATCCGCGCTGCTCGAAGCCGTTGTCGCTGGCCTGAGCCGCAAGGCCGCCTGGGAGCGCGCGCAAGCTTCCACCGGCGCAGCGCCGGGCCTTTCGCTGCGCAGCGGCTACCGGCTGTGGGCGCGCCTCCGCGCGGCGCAGTCCCGCATCCGAACCGCCCTCTGCCACCGGGAGCCGCTCCCCGCGACGGCCGATGCCCGCCCGATCGCCCAGATGCTCGCCCACCTTCGCGCCACCTTCGCGGCGGCCGGCTGTCTCGTCGCCGCCTTCCAGCTCGCGCTCCAGCGGGGGGTGTTCGCCTGAACGGGCACCCCTGTCACTCGACCGAATTCACGCTGCGCGCCGACCGCCAGCGTCCGACATCAGTTCCAGCCGGAAACGGCCCTTCTTTACGACCAGATCGCGGCCCTCAACATCTAGGCAACGGAAAGACACCCCGTCGCGGCGGGATCACCGGCACGGCCTACCTCGACGAGAAGTCATGGAATGATCGGCATGCCAGCCGCGCCGAACTGAGTTTTCGATGCCTCGCCGATTCAAGATCGGCGGCCTCCGGTCATCAGCGAAGGACTAGGGGGTGTCCCTATTTCAGCCAGAGCCACGCGCAGGCTACCTGAGTCAGAGCGAGGTAGTTTCGGGCGGTCTTCTCGTAGCGGGTCGCGATCGCGCGAAAGCGTTTCAGGTTGTGGAAGAAGACCTCGACCAGGTAGCGCTGACGGTAGAGCGCTCGCGCGAGCCGGTGCTTCTTCTTCCGCTCAGGTCTCGAATGAATGACGGGCTTCATTCCCTTGGCGCGGATAGCTGCGAAGAAAGGGGCCGAGTCGTATCCGGTGTCGCCGATGAGAGCACGACCGCGAGCATGGGTAAGTAGCTCGTTAGCGGCGACCATCTCGTGACGCTGTCCCGGCGTCAGCGCGATGTAGTTCGGCCGACGCATCCTGGTGTGCGCGAACAACGGAGCCATCGACTATCGAGCCGGTCTCATCGACCTCAAACTGCAGTTCGCGAAAGATCCTGGCCCAATGTCCTTTCCGCGCCCAATTCGCGAACCGGTTGTAGACGCTCTTCCAGGGCCCAAATCGCTCGGGCAGATCGCGCCACGGCATTCCCGTCTTTGCTCGAAAAAGAACCGCCTCGATGAAGAGACGATCTCCGCGGATTGGCTCAGGGCCCGTACTCTGTTTCGGCAGCAACGGCTGCAGCCGCGCCCACTGCGCTTCGGTCAACGCGTGTCGGTGCATGCATATCTTTGATCACAGCGACGATCGCCGCACAACTTTCAACTGCGGCCATCGGCCAAGTGATCGAAATGATCCGGCTTTCCGAACGCCCTAAATAGGGACACCCCCTAGTGGGCCACTAACTCGGATCCCAGGTGAACCTTTGGCCGCTTCACGCGGGGTCAAACCGGCGCTATGCGAACGGACCGAATCTCGGCTTTTCTCGGGGAAATAAGCCAAAACCCCGAAAAACCTGCTTGGTGCCCAGGGACAGAGTCGAACTGTCTACACACGGATTTTCAGTCCGTTGCTCTACCAGTTGAGCTACCTGGGCATTTTGGTGCCCGGAGTGTCTATCAGAAAACGCCCCAGAGGTCAGTAGCCGCTGGTATTCCGTCGTGCCCGGGCGCGCGAAATGATGTCCGGACCTGGAAACTGTCTGGAAATCCGATCGCGCACTCGATACCGGGTCGGCTGAACGGGACGCTGACGATGTCCAAGGACGGCTGCAATTGCGCGCCGCGAATTTGGCACCTCAGACCGGCGGCAGCCTCAAGACCCCGGCCAGCGCCTCGATCTGTTCCGACGCGGACGAAAAGCGCTGGTCGGGCTCGCGGTGGCAGGCGCGCGCGAACCAGGCGTCGAAGCCGCCGCCTAGCTGGGGATGCCGCCTCGACGGCGGCTGGAGCGGTTGGTGAAGGAGCTGGGCGACGATGTCGATCACGTCGCCGCGGTAGTAGTGTTCTCCCGTGAGCAGGCGATAGGCGACCAGCCCGAGCGCGTAGCGATCGCACGCCGCGGTGACGCGCGATCCGAGGGTCGCCTGCTCCGGCGCCATGTAGCGGGGGGTTCCGACGATCTCGTCGGAACCGGTGATCGTACCGCCTACCTCGCTGAGCTTGAGAATCCCGAAGTCCAGCACTTTGACGATGGGTGGCCCGTCCGGCCGGTTGGCGAGGAACAGGTTTTCCGGTTTGAGATCGCGATGGATGATGCCGATGGCGTGGGCTTTGTCGATCGCGCCCGCCACTTGCCCGAGCCACTCGACCACCGTGGCTGGATCCGGGCGCGCCACGGCGAGCGCACGCTCGAGATCCGTCCCGTCGAGCAGCTCCATCACCAGGAATGGCGCTCCCCGCAGCTCGGGCGCGACGTCGGCGTCGATCACGCGAACGACGTTCTCGCTCTTGATGCGGGCCGACGCCCGCGCCTCCCGCGTGAACCGTTCGAGCACCTCCGGGGACGCGCCCAGCCCCGAGAGCAGGACCTTGAGGGCGAGATGTTCACCCGTCCCGCTGTGCTCCACCTCGTAGATCGCCCCCATCCCTCCCTGCGCGATCAAACGAAGCGGAACGTAACGGCCCGCGATCTTGGCAGGGAGCTTCGCAGCTGCCTTCATCCAGGGTCTTTCGATTTCCCCGACAAGGTCGGCCGCGATCCGCGCGGCCGCGGCAGATCGAACTCTGACAGTCTGGCGACCAGAGTGCGCCGCGCAATTCCGAGCAGCTCGGCCGCCTTGCTCTGGTTTCCTCCGCAGCGTTCCAGGGCCTCCACGATCCTGAGCCGCTCGAGCGATTTGATCTCGCCCTGCAGGTCATTGCCCGCGGGCGGAGGCAAAGCGGCGCGCGGCGCGGCGGCCTCGCTGCCGGGGCCGGGCATCGCCGTGCCCGCCAGCGGCGGGACCGGCGGCCGCAGCAGGCCGGGCGGCAGGTGTTCGGGGAGGATCGTATCGCCCGCGCAAAGCACGGCGGCGCGCTCGATGACGTTGCGCAGCTCGCGCACGTTGCCCGGCCAGCTGTGCCGGCGCAAGACATCGAGCGCCTCCCGCGATACGTGAAGCGGCGCCGCGCGATCCAGCTCGCGGCAGGCGACGGCGGTGAAGCGCTGGACCAAGACCTCGAGCTCGGCAGGACGCTCGCGCAAGGGCGGGATCACGAGCGAGATCCCGGCGAGGCGGAAGTAGAGGTCGGAACGAAACCGTCCGACGCGGCTGTCGGCCTCCACGTCGCGGTTGGTGGCGGCGACGAAACGCACGTCGATCGGGCGCGGACGCGTCGATCCGAGCCGGACGACCACCCTCTCTTCGAGCACGCGCAAGAGCTTCCCTTGCGTAGCCGGCGGCAACTCGCCAACCTCGTCCAGGAACACGGTCCCGCCGTTCGCCGCCTCGAACAACCCCGCCCGCGCCGCGATCGCTCCCGTGTACGCGCCCTTCTCGCTGCCAAAAAGCTCGCTCTCGAGCAGCGATTCGGCGAGCGCCGCGCAGTTGATCCCCATGAACGGCCCGGCCGCGCGTGGCGAGTACACGTGGATGGCGCGCGCCATGACTTCCTTTCCCACCCCCGTCTCCCCGAGCAAGAGCACGCTGATCGACGCGCGCGCCGCCCGCGCCGCCTGCTCGTACACGCGGCGCATGACCGGGTCGCGAACGACGACACCTTCGCCGGGAGACGATTCGGCGGCAAGGTCAGGCACGTCCACCACCGGTTTCCGTCGCACGACGAGGGCGGCCGTCCCGAGCAGGATCCGCTCCCCCACCGCGAGGTCGGCCTTGCGTCGCACGAGCTGCCGGACGCCCAGGGTTTCGCCGGAACCGCCCGCGCGACCCTTGTCGCGCACGAAGATCCCATTGGCGCCGCCGAGGTCCTCGATCTCGACCTTGTCTGCGACGTGCAGAACCGCGTGCCGGCGAGAGACCGACGGATCGTCGATGCGGACCATGTTCCCCTCGTCGCGCCCGACGGTCACGTCACCCGAATAGGGCAGGTCGAAAGTACGCACCTCGTCTCCGAGAAACACCACGACCTGGAGGCCGGACGACCCGGCGCCGTCGCCTCCCGTCCGAGCGTCGCGCTCGCCACCCACGTTCCCAGCCACTGTGGGCGGAGTATAGCGGCGGAAGCGGGCGCCTCGCCGAGGATCTTCCGGGCGCGAAGCGACGGCGCGTGGTGACGGAACCCGACCGGCCCGCCCGCTGACCAAGCGCGGGCGGACCCCTCCCTGGCGTGCGACCCTGGCCCTACAGCGCCGCCAAGAATGCTTGCAGGTCCGCAGCTTCATCGTCCGTGAACGCGAACGCGAGGTCCTCGACGTAGAAAGCCACCACGTCGGCGAGCGTCCGGGCCGATCCGCCATGAAAGTACGGCGCGCGGGCGGCCAAACCACGAAGCGACGGCACCTTGAACCGGCCCACGTCGGCGAACTTTCCCGTGATCAACGCCCGTCCCGGGTCGGTCGACTGGACGACGGTGCCGGTGGCGATCTCCGTCAACGTGTAGAGCGGCTGGTCCGCCTCGCGCCGCGTCGCCGCCGAGGTTCCGATGTTGAAGAACGCGCCGTGGTCGTTGGTCCCCACATTCGACCGCGAGTGACACCCTTGACACGAGCTCTTTCCATTCGAGCGCGGCCGCGTGTTGAACAGCTCCTGTCCGCGGTAGATCGCCTGAACCTTCGGATCGGAGCTGGCCTGGTACGCGTCGAACAGGTCCCATCGCCCAGCAACGATCGGCTGACCGGCGAGGGCCTCCGCACCGCCGCGGCCACCGTTGACAGTGAGCGGGCCGACGTCGCGGTCCACGAGCTGCGCCGTGAACAGGCCGGTTTCGAAGCCGACGATCGCGTCCCGCGTGGCCTGATCGAGGGGTGTTGTCCGCTGCGCGTGGCCTTGGGTGGCGCCGTTGGCCTGGGCGGCGAGCGCTTCTTGGAGGCTCGCGCCCGTGACCCGCCCATCCCACATGACGACGGAACCGAATCCGAGGTTGGTCGCCGGAAGCGGACGCCGAAACAGCGACAGCTGAGCGGCGCTCGCAAACCCGTAAGGATCGTCGACCGCCGTCAACTCGAAGTCGGCCCCCTCGGGGATGCCGATTCCGACCCGGATGGTGCCGCGGTTGAGAAGCATGCCGTAGGCGGCGCGCCGCTTGCGGAGCGTCGATACGTCCGCGTCGGGCGAGTTCGACCCATCGACGGTACGGAAGATCGCAGCCGTACCGCGCGTCACATCGAACAGGCGCCGGGTGTTGGCCGCCGAGATCGTCCAACCCGCATCGATCTTGTGGCAGCTCTCGCAGGTGCGTCCGTTGCTACCGAGATCGGCGAAGAACGGACTGCCGAGGTCGATGCTGCCCGCGGTGCTGAAGGTCGCTGACCACCCCGACGGATCTCGGAACGGACGATTGTTGGGTAGTTGATGATGGTCGTCCGAGGTTTCTGCGCTCTCGACGCAGTCGTTGGCCGTGAGACTCGCAGATGCCGAGACCGCTCGCGCCTCCTCGATGACCGGCTCTGTGACGCTGTCTGCGGCGTCGGGCTCCGCACACGCCGAAATGAGTACAGCAAGACCGAAGCAACTCTTGATCGTCATTGGGACCTCCCCTTCCGCGTGACTCGTTCAATGACGTCTCGATGAGCAACGTGAGTGCCACGGCCGAGCGGCGGCTCTTGGCCTCGTTCGAGGGCTTGCGCAAGGTCGGTTGCGCAAGTCTTGCTCGAGCCGCGCGTCGCTTGCGCGCCGCCGCGCCGCGCGCCCGGCCGCGCCGGGCGGCACGACGGTTGCTGAGAGCGATCGCCACAAGGAGACACCACATGACCACTTCACCGATGGACCTGTTCGCCGGCCAATCTCTCGACGCACCCCTTGACCGTCCCGAGCGCCCCGGCGTGTTCGCGCTGTGCGTGCTGCTCGCGGCCCTGCTGTCGATCGTCTTACTTCGCGGCTGAGACTGGGCTCAGTTGGAAGGCTCGATGGTCGGTCGTCGGAGGTCGGAGGTTCGTCCCGAGACGATCGGTCAGTCCACCAAGGAAACCGCCTACGCGCTCGGCATCTCGGCCACCACCGTGCGCGTGCTGCTCGCCCGTGCGGCGAGAAAGCTCGGCGTGCGACGCGCGCGGCGCTGGTCGCGCACGACGAGGTGCGCGCGATCTGCCCGGGGCCGAAGCGGCCGGTGCGGTGATGAGCCGAGGCGCTACTGACGGACTTGCAGTGCCGCGCGGCCGAGACCAAGCCCCCCGGCGAGAGTCGCCACGTTGGAGAACATCGTACGTCAGCTCGCGACCACGGCGGCGCTGCTCACCGCCGAGGTTGCCGCCCTCGCGGGCTGAATCGGCCGATCGCGCACGCTCACCGCAGCGCCCACTTGCGATCGTCGCGCTCGGGGAACTGGTGCCACATGACGTCCGTCGCTCCGTTCGCCACCGCGGCACACAAAACGTGCGCTGACCCGACCGTGATCTGCGCGCGCACCGATTCCTGTAGCGCGACCGCAGCCGCCGGGTTCGCGCAGTCGAGGTCGTTGCCGTTCACCCGGTCGGCCAGGAACCAACGAACCGGCTTCTCGCCGGTCGCGTGAACCAGCGCCGACGGACCGACCAGCAGAGCGCGCGCCTGGCGCCCGACTCGGAGGCCTCCGCGCACGTCGAGTCGCTGATTCTCCGCTGTCGTCGTCCCGTGCGCGCAGCCCGCCACCGCCGCCACCATCATCGCCAGCGCCATCACTGTCGTTCTCATGATCCTTCCCTTTCTTTGCTCGGTCGTGAACTGCGTTCGATCCGCCTTTGTGCAACCCGCGGGCCAGGGCGCCCGATCGACCGTTTTCGGCGCGCACTCGCGCAGCCAGTGAGCGACGTCGGGACGATCTCGAGCCGCTCGCCGCGGCGCTTGCGCAAGAGCCGCGCGACTCACGCGCGGTTTGCCCAATCGCGTTGCGCACGCCGACGGGCGTGGCCGCTTGGACGCGGTCTTGGGCTGGTGGGATCGGGTGGTCCGGAGGTTGCTGTGACGGAGGTCGAACCCAACCCAGGAGCCGCCATGAATGCCTCGCTGTCATCGCCCAGACTTCGTCCCTTGCTGATTCTTCTGGCCCTCACCGGCGCGTGCGGGACGGAAGCTTCACCTGCCGTTCCCGACCACCGTCCCGCAGCTGCAAGGGCGTTGGCGGCGTCGGACCGCCCCGCGGGCTATCCCCGAATCCGGGCCGATGCCGCGCCCAGTTCTCACGATCGCGACATGGTTCGCTACCTGAACGGGGTTCGTGACGTTCCCCGGATCGGGGGGACCATCGATCCGCCCGACCAACAGACCTTCCTCCAGCTCCTCGCCTTCCGCGACGCGGTCCGGACCGCCCTCAGCAATGGCCACATCTCGCCCGCCGACCTGCCGGTCGTCGACGATCTACGGATCCGGATCGACGTTGCGCTCGCGCCGTACCTCGATTGAGGGGGCTCGCGAAGGTGGGCGCCAAGTTCATCGGAGGCCGTACACCGATCCCGGGTATCCGGCGGCTACCCGATTGCGGCGCCGATGAGCAACGACGCTAAAGGTTTGGGGCGGGCTGCCGATGCTGGGGTGATGACCGCTCAAGCACCCAAGACGCGTCACTCCCCGATGAAAACGGCGGGGACGATTGCCTTGGCAGGCTTAGCGTTCGTATACCGTGAGGCGGCCCGGATCCTGGACGAGCGGACCGCACGCGCCTTGTCCCGCAGCACAGGCGGCTGGGACCGCCTCGCCGCGGGCCGAACCGGTTCCGGCACCGAGCGCTGACCGGACACGACGCCGGATGGCGTGACCGCGCGAACGCGGGACGACTAGACTCCCGGTGTGACCGGGCGGGCGATCATTCATGTCGACATGGACGCCTTCTACGCGTCGGTCGAGCAGCGGGATCGGCCCGAGCTCGCGGGCAAGCCGGTGGTGGTCGGCGGCCACCCGCGGCGCGGGGTGGTGCTGGCGGCGTCGTACGAAGCCCGCCCGTTCGGCGTGCGCAGCGCGATGCCGATGGCGGTCGCGCTGCGGCGCTCGCCGGATCTGATCGTGGTGCCGCCGCGGTTCGAGGCTTACGCGGCCGCGAGCGAAGAGGTATTCACCATCTTCGAGAGCGTGACGCCGCTGGTGGAACCGCTGTCGCTCGACGAAGCCTTCCTCGATGTGACCGCGTCGCAGTCGCTGTTCGGTCCGCCGGCCGAGATCGCACGCCGCGTCCGGGCCGAGATCGCGGCCAAGCTGCGGCTGCCGGCGTCAGCCGGCATCGCCGCGGTCAAGATGGTGGCGAAGATCGCGTCCGAGCTGGCCAAGCCCAACGGCCAGCGCGAGGTTCCGGAGAGCGGCACGCGCGCGTTCCTCGCCCCGCTGCCGCTTTCGCGGTTATGGGGCGTGGGGCCCAAGACCGAGGCGGCGCTCGCGGCGCTCGGCCTGCACACCATCGGCGAGCTCGCGGCCGCCGATCCCGACCGCCTCGAGCGCCGCGCGCCGGACGCGCGCTACCTCTGGGAGCTGGCGCGCGGCGAAGATCCGCGTCCGGTGATCCCCGATCGTGCCGCCAAGAGCATCGGCAACGAGGACACGTTCGACGAAGACCTCGCGCGCGGCGACCTGCCGCCGCTCATCCACCACCAGGCGCTGCGGGTCGGGCGGCGGCTGCGGCGGGCCGGGGTCAAGGCGCGCGTCGTCCAGCTCAAGATCAAGCTCTCGGACTTCAAGCTCGTCACCCGCCGCACGACGCTGGCCGAGCCCACCGACGACGGCCAGACGCTGTACCGCGCCGCGATCACGCTGCTCGAGCGCGTGGAGCTGCCCCAGCGCGTTCGCCTCACGGGAGTTTCGGCGCAAGAGCTCGTCGCGCCCGAAGCGCAGAGCGAACTGTTCGCGCCGTCGCCCACGCGCACCCAGAAACTGAACTCGGCGCTGGATCGGATTGCGGATCGCTTCGGGTCGAGTGCTATCGTCACCGCCGACGTCGCCGGCGCGGGCGAAGACGATTCCCACTAGCCGCTCTCGCGCGAAGCGCGAGTGTGCGGCTACTTACTGCAACAATCTCCTAGCGTAAGCGGTCACCACAGGCAGAATCACGCAGTGAGCGCCGGAAACTTCGTCCGAGACCTAATCGTCGCCGACAACGCCAGCGGCAAGTACGGCGGCCGCGTCGCCACGCGGTTCCCGCCCGAGCCCAACGGCTACCTCCACATCGGCCACGCCAAGGCGATCTGCATCGACTTCGGGCTGGCGCGCGAGGTCGGCGGCACTTGCAACCTCCGCTACGACGACACCAACCCCACCACGGAAGACGTGGAGTACGTCGAGGCGATCGAAGAGGACATCCGCTGGCTCGGGTTCGAGTGGTCGGCGCTCTACTACGCGTCGGACTACTTCGAGCAGATCTACCAGCTGGCCGAGAAGCTGATCGAAAACGGCAAGGCCTACGTCGACAGCCTGACCGAAGAACAAATCCGCGAGTACCGCGGCGACTTCTATAAGAAGGGCCGGCCGAGCCCGTATCGGGATAGACCGGCGGCGGAGAGCCTGGACCTGCTCCGCCGCATGCGCGCGGGCGAGTTCCCGGAGGGCGCACACGTGCTGCGCGCGAAGATCTCCCTCGACACCCAGAACATGAACATGCGCGATCCGGTGCTGTACCGGATCCGCTACGCGCCCCACCACCGCACCGGGAGCAAGTGGTGCATCTACCCGATGTACGACTACGCGCACCCGATCTCGGACGCGATCGAGAAGATCACGCACTCGATCTGCACGCTCGAGTTCGAGGCGCACCGGCCGCTTTACGACTGGTGCATCCGCGAGACCGAGATGTTCCCGTCGCAGCAGATCGAGTTCGCGCGCCTCAACCTGACGTACACGGTGATGTCGAAGCGAAAACTGGCGGAGCTGGTACAGAAGAAGGTGGTGTCGGGGTGGGACGATCCGCGGATGCCGACGCTGGCGGGACTGCGCCGGCGCGGCTACACGCCCGAAGCGATCCGCGCGTTCTGCGAGCGCATCGGCGTCGCCAAGACCGACAGCACCGTCGACGTGGGGCTGCTCGAGCACGGGCTGCGCGAGGACCTCAACAAGCGCTGCGCGCGCGTGATGGCGGTGCTGCGGCCGTTGAAGCTGGTCATCGACAACCTTCCCGAGGGGGAGACGCGCGAGCTCGACGCGCCACTGTCGCCCGAAGATCCGGCGCTGGGCACGCGCAAGCTGGCTTTTTCGCGCGAGGTGTACGTCGACCACGACGACTTCCGCGAGGACCCGCCCAAGGATTGGCACCGGCTCGGGCCTGGGCGCGAGGTGCGGCTGCGCTACGCCTGCCTCGTGCGCTGCACGCGCGTGGTCAAAGACGCGCACGGCGAGGTGACCGAGCTGCACGGCGAGTGGGATCCGGGCTCGTGGGGCGGCAACGCGCCCGACGGGCGGACGGTACGCGGCACGCTGCACTGGGTGTCGGCGGCGCACGCGGTCCCGGCCGAGGTGCGGCTCTACGATCGGCTGTTCGCGGTCGAGAGCCCCGGCACCACTGAGGGCAAGAGCTTCCTCGACGAGGTGAACCCCGACTCGATCGCGCGGCTCGCGGGCGCGCTCATGGAGCCGTACGTGGCGGGCGTCGCGAAACCGGGCGATCGGTTCCAGTTCGAGCGCGTCGGCTACTTCTGCGTCGACCCCGACAGCACCCCCGGCAAGTTGGTGTGGAACCGGACGGTCGGCTTGCGGGACACGTGGGCCAAGATCGAAACCAAGGGTGCCGCGAAAGGGGCAGGAAAAGCGGGAGGCCCCTCACCCCAACCCTCTCCCCGCGATGCGGGGAGAGGGGGTAAGAAAGATCCGGTCCCCCCCGTGGCAGCCGCAGGCGACAACAAAGATCCGGTCCCCTCGCCCCGCGTGGCAGCAGCAGGCGACAACAAAGGTCCGGTCCCCTCGCCCCGCGAAGCGGGGAGAGGGTTAGGGAGAGGGGCCGCGTCTTCCGAGCCTGCCGCCGAGATCACGATCGACGATCTCGGCCGCGTCGACCTGCGCGTCGGTCTCGTCAAGGAAGCCAGCGTCGTGCCCGAGGCGGACAAGCTGCTCAAGCTGATGGTCGATCTCGGCGAGGGTCGCCTGCGGCAGATCTTCACCGGCCTGCGCGCTTCCTACCCGGACCCGAGCGTGCTGGTCGGCCGGCGCGTCGCCGTCGTCGCCAACCTCAAGCCGCGACAGATGAAGTTCGGCCTGTCCGAAGGGATGATCCTCGCCGCCGGTGGTGGCGATCGCCCCCACCGCATCGTCACCTTCGACGGCGACACGCCAGCGCCGGGCGACAGAATTGCGTAACACAATGGCCGTATCGCGTCGAATGGAGCGCGGCTTCGCTGCAGGGAATTCATCGCGGGGGGGTTTGGGGACCCTCGCAGGGTCCCCATGACAACGATGACCACCGCCCCCCGCACCCGATTCGCGCCCAGCCCGACCGGATTCCTGCACATCGGCGGCGTGCGCACCGCGCTCTACAACTGGCTCTACGCGCGCCGCCACGGCGGCCAGTACGTGCTGCGCATCGACGACACCGACCAGCAGCGCAACATCGAGGCCGCGCTCGCGCCCATCCTGCACGGTTTCCACTGGCTCGGGCTCGACTGGGACGAAGGCCCCGAGCTCGGCGGCCCGCACGCACCCTACTTCCAGTCGCAGCGCAACTCGCGATACCAGGCCGCGGTCGACGCCCTGCTCGCCTCGGGCCACGCCTATCGCGACTTCGCGACCGCCGAGGAGATGGACGGCGAGCGCAAGGCCGCCGAGCGCGAGAAACACTCGTTTCGTTACAGCCGGACGTGGATGGCGGCCACCGAGGCCGACCGCGCGCGCTTCGAGGCCGAAGGCCGCAAGAGCGTCGTCCGCCTCAAGATGCCGCGCGAGGGCAAGCTGGTGCTGTCCGACCTCGTGCGCGGCGACGTCGAATTCGCGTGGGCCGAGGAAGCCGACCACGTCGTCCAGCGCGCCGACGGCTCGTTCATCTATCACCTCGCCAACGTGGTCGACGACCGCGACTTCGCCATCACCCACGTCATCCGCGCCGAAGAGCACCTGTCGAACACGCCCCGGCAGGTGTTCATCGCCGACGCGCTTGGCATCCCGCGCGCCGCCTACGCCCACCTGCCGTTCGTCGCCGAGCCGGGCTCGAAGCGCAAGCTGTCGAAGCGCAAGCTCGACGCGTACCTCAAGAACCCCGACTTCGCGAAGGTGCACAAGCACGGAACCGAGATCGCGGCGGCGATGCGGCTCGAGGTCACGCCCGAGACGTTCAACCCCGTGGTCGTCGACTTCTACGAGCAGGTCGGCTACCTGCCCGACGCGGTGGTGAACTACCTCCTGCTGCTCGGTTGGTCGCTCGACGACAAGACCGAGTTTTTCACCCGCGCGCAGATGGTCGAGCACTTCTCGCTCGAGCGCGTGAATCAGGCCCCGGCCAGCTTCGATCCAGCCAAGCTGCTCGCGTTCCAGGCCCACTACCTCCACCAGCTGCCGCCCGGCGCCAAGCTTGCCGGCGTGCTGCCGTTTCTCGAGCGCGCGGGTTGGATCCCGCCCACGCCACCGGCCGACACCCTCGCGCGCGTCGCCCGCATCGTCGAGGCGCTCGGCGATCGCATGAAGGTGTTCGGCGACGTGCTGCTGCAGGCGGGCTTCTTCTTCACCGAAGAGGTCGCGCTCGACGACAAGGCGTTCGCCAAGCGCGTGCTCGCGCCCGGCGCCGCCGATCGCCTCGCCGGCTACCGCGCCTGGCTCGCGACCCGCGACGCATTCGACGCCGCGACACTCGAGACCGACACCCTCGCGCACATGCAGGCCCAGGGGCTCGGCCTCGGCGACATCGTCCACGCCGTGCGCGTCGCGGTCACCGGCACCGCCGTCGGCCCCGGCCTGTTCGACTGCCTCGCGATCCTCGGCAAGGAGATCTGCCTCCGCCGCATCGACCGCGCGCTGGCCAAGGCTCAATCGACGCCGGGCACGTGACCCTGATACGCTCGGCGCCGTGTCGATCGCCGGGCGGGTCTGGGTGGTCGTGTCGGTGCTCGCGCTCGCCGCGTCCGCGCGCGCGGACGACAAGAAGAAGAAGCCCGGCCTGTTCGACTTCGAGACCTGGAAAGCGCCGGTCACCCGCCAGCGCGAGGCGGCCGGCGATCTCGCGCCACACCACCTCGACCTGACCCTGGCGGTCGAGCGCTCCGGCCCACCGCGTCCCATCCGCCTCCGGGTCTACGCCGATCGCGACTACCGCGAGCTGGTCATGCGCTGGCAGTCGAGGGCGCGCGCGCAGATCGAGCGCATCAACGCGATCGCCGAGCCCGTGTTCAACGTGCACTTCGAGATCGAGAGCCTGCGTCCCTGGGACAAGAGCCACTTCGGTGTCGACCTCGGCAAGGTCAGCGACGAGCTCGTCGCGCTCGATCCCGCGCGCGAGGTCGACTGGGTGATGGCGCTCGTCACCCCGCTCAAGGGCGTGGCGACCGACCTCCACGCGATCGGCACCGCGCAGCTGCTCGGCCGGCACCTGGTCCTGCGCGGGATGGATGACGAGCAAGAGATGCTCGCCATCGACCGCGAGTTCCAGCTCCTCCCCGTCGAGGAGCGCCGCCGCCTTTACGGCGATCGCAAGGGCCACAAGGAGATCGTCGTGTTCCTCCACGAGTGGGGCCACACGATGGGCCTGCTCCACCACGAAGACCGGACGGTGGTGATGAACCCGGCGTACGACCCGCACCAGCGGGGGCTGACCGATTTCGAGAAGCAGGTCGTCACACTGGTGCTCGACCGCCGGCTCTCGCACCCGTCCGAGCCGTATCCGGAAAGTGAGGACCTGGTGGCGCTGCTCGGCAAGGCGCCCCGAGACGAAGGCTCTGACGAGGATCGCGCGCGCCTGCTCGCGTTCGTGCGCGCGCGGGGACGAGGTGCGCCGCCGGCGAGCGCGGGCGCGAAACCGGATTCGAACCCGCCCGAGCTACCGGCCCCGGACGTCGACGCGTTCAACCGCGCGGTCAACGCCCTCAACGCCGGCAAGCGCGAGCAGGCGTGGGGCGACCTCTCGCCGGTTCTCGAACGCGCCGGCGCGCGCAAGCCGTCGCCCGCCACGTGGGCGCGAATCGCCCAGCTCGCGGCGGCGATCGGGGCGTTGTCGGCGGCGGAGGATGCCGCCAGTCGCGCCGGAGCGGATCCCGCCGCCCGCGCCGTCGTCGAGTCGATCGAGTCCGATCGGCATCGGCTCGCGCTGCCACTCGACGCCGCCAAGCTCGGCGTCCCTCCCGACAAGGAGCCCGCCTACGTCGCCGCGTACTGGAAGGCGACCGACGCGCTCTGGAAGCCGGACGCGCGCATCGCCCGAGCCGGCGTCGACGAGATTGCCGCCAGCTTCCCCGGCGCGCCCGGCGTTCACGTCCTGCGCTGCGAGCTCGAGGCGCGGCTTCGTCACGTCGCACAGGCCACGAAACAGTGCGAGGCGGCGCTGGAAAAATTCAAAGGTGCGACTCGCGCCCACTTCCTGCTCGGCCAGCTGGCCGGCGTCACCGGCAAGGACGCCGTCGCCGAGCAGCATTTTCGCCGCGCGATCCTGCTCGACCCGCGCGATCCGAGCTCTTGGCGCGCGCTGGCGTCCCTCTACCGCCAGACCGGGGCCAAACACCGCCTCGCCCAGCTCGCAGACGAGCACCGCGCGCTGCTCAAGCAGCCGCTCCCGGAATGAGCCGGCGGCACCGCGGGTTGCTGGCCCAGGGTCTCTGAGGTAGCCTTTCGGCCTTCGCGGAACGCCGCGCCCCCGCATGCTCTCCCTGCTCGCGTCCATGTTGCTCTCGCTGCCGGCGATGCCGTCGGCCAGCGTGACGTGCGCCGACGGGCCCGCGAGCTGCGGCGGCGCCTGGGTGGAGCTCGACACCGCGGTGACCGACGACGTGGAGTCCGACGGGTACGCGACCCCGGCCGAGGTCGACTGCCGCATGCCCGCGGCCATCGGACAGATCTTCAGCGACGCGTGCGATCAGAGCCCGCCCGACCTCTGGTACCGCGTCTCGCGCGAGCCCGACGCCGGCCCGGCGGGAACTCTGTCGGCGGCACGCCGCCAGACCGCGAGCCGCGCCACCGCGTCGTGCGGCGGGGTGCCCGCGGATCCGCGTGCCGCGTGGGCCCCCTCCGACGCGCAGCCGGTGGCGCTGGTGGCGCTGCCCACGTTCGCCGCCCACACGGTGGCCGCCGACTCGTCCCCCGACACGAAGCACGGACCAGCCCGTCATTTGGTCCCCCTCGATCGTCCGCCCCGCAGCTAGCGGGTTTGCGGTTCGAGTCGCGTGAGCGCAGGTCGGCTTCGCCGGCCGGTGCTCATCGCGGGAGGCGCGGAACCCTCCCAGGGTTCCGAATCTCAACGTCAGGTTTTCGCGCGTGTGGGCGGGCCGCGAGCCCACGCGTGTCGGGGTTTTTCGCGCGGCGTTTTCGTGAATGGAGACGGTCATGACCAAGGGAACAGCAATGTTGTTGATGGTGGCGGTGCTCGGCGTCGGTTACGGCGCCGGCCGCCTGGTGACGAGCAGTAAGGGCGAATCGAAAGCGGCGCCCACGGCCGCGGCCAAGGGCGGCGGCAATGAACCCTCCGGACCCGGCGACGGCGTCGACCGCGTCCGCGTCCCACTCGAGGGCGCCGCGAAGGGGTCGCCGAACGCGAAGGTGAACATCGTCACGTTCTCCGACTTCCAGTGCCCGTTCTGCAGCCGCGTCGTGCCGACGCTGGCGCAGATCGAGAAGGAGTACGGCAACGACGTGCGGGTGTGGTTCCGCCACAACCCACTGCCCATGCACCCCGACGCGCCGTTGGCCTCCGAGGCCGCGATCGCCGCCGACGCGCAGGGCAAGTTCTGGGAGATGCACGACAAGCTGTTCGCCAACCAGCAGAACTTGAAGCGCCCCGACCTCGAGAAGTACGCGCAGGAGCTCGGGCTCGACATGGGGAAGTTCAAGGCCGCGCTCGACAGCGGCTCGGGCAAGGCGCGGATCAACTCCGACATGGCCACCGCGCGTCTGATCGGCGCGCAGGGCACGCCGAACTTCTACATCGACGGCCGTAACGTCGTCGGCGCGCAGCCGTTCTCGGAGTTCAAGAAGGTCATCGACGACGAGATCCAGCGCGCCAACAAGCTGATCGCGAAGGGCACGCCCGCCGCGCGCGTCTACACCGAGTTCATGAAGGGCGCCAAAGCGTCGCCGATGGCAGGCAAAGAGGGCCAGCAGCCGCCGGCCAAGGGCCCGGGCGCCAGCGCCGAGGTCTACAAGGTCGCGGTAGGTGACGCGCCGATCAAGGGCGGCAAGCAGCCCAAGGTGACGATCGTCGAGTTCTCCGACTTCCAGTGCCCGTACTGCAGCCGCGTCAACCCCTCGCTCGCGACGGTGATGAAGGACTACGGCAACGACGTCGCGATCGCGTTCCGCCACAACCCGCTGCCGTTCCACAACAACGCGATGCCAGCGGCGCTGGCGTCCGAAGCGGCGCGCGAGCAGGGCAAGTTCTGGGAGATGCACGACAAGCTGTTCGCGAACCAGCAGAGTCTCGACCGCCCAGGGCTCGAGAAGTTGGCCGGCGAGATCGGCCTCAACATGGGCAAGTTCAAGGAGGCGCTCGACAAGGAGAAGGGCAAGGAGCGCATCAAGAAGGACATGGACGACGCCGCCAACTTCGGCGCGCGCGGCACGCCCAACTTCTTCATCAATGGTCGCAACTTCCGCGGCGCGCAGCCGGTCGAGGCGTTCAAGGCGGTGGTCGACGAGGAGCTGAAGAAGGCGGACGCGAAGATCGCCAGCGGCACGCCGCGCGGTCAGGTCTACGCGGCGCTGACCTCGGGCGGCCTCGACAAGGCGGCGGCGCCACCGCCCCCTCCGGCCGCGGCGGGTGAGCCCGACGCCAACACCCGCTTCAAGGCCGACATCAAGGGCGCGCCGCTCAAGGGCGCCAAGGACGCGCAGGTCACAATCGTGCAGTTCTCGGACTACCAGTGCCCGTTCTGCAGCCGGGTCGAACCGACGATCGAGAAGGTGATGACCGAGTACAAGGGCAAGGTGCGCGTCGCCTGGCGCGACCTTCCGTTGCCTTTTCACCCCAACGCGATGCCGGCCGCAGTCGCGGCCAAGGCCGCCGGCGAGCAGGGCAAGTACTGGGAGATGCACGACAAGATCTTCGCGGATCAGCAGCACATGGACCGCGCGACCTACGAGAAGTACGCCGGCGAGCTCGGCATCAATATGGGCAAGTTCAAGGCGGCGCTGGACGCCAACAAAGGCAAGGAAGCGATCGAGGCGGACGCGGCGGCGGGCAACAAGATCGGCGCGCGCGGCACCCCGGCGTTCTTCATCAACGGCAAGTTCCTGTCGGGCGCGCAGCCGTTCGAGGCGTTCAAGGCCAAGATCGACGAGGAGCTGAAGACGGCCGACGGTCTCATCGCCAAGGGCACGCCCAAGGCGAAGGTCTACGACGCGCTCATGAAGGACGCGAAGGCCGAGGTGCCGGCGGCGCCGGCGGCGGCGGCCAAGGGTGGGGGCGAGGAGAAGGGGCCGGAGGCCGACACGACGGTCTACAAGGTGGCGGCCGGCAACTCGGCGTCCAAGGGTCCGAAGAATCCGATGCTGGACGTCATCATTTTCTCCGACTTCCAGTGCCCGTTCTGCAAGCGCGTCGAACCGCAGCTCGCGCAGATGGAGAAGGAGTACGCGGGTAAGGTTCGCATGACCTGGAAGAACTTCCCGCTGCCGTTCCACAACAACGCCGAGCCGGCGGCCGAGGCGGCGATGGCCGCGCACGCGCAGGGCAAGTTCTGGCAGATGCACGACACCCTGTTCACCAACAACACCGCGCTCGAGCGCGCGAACCTAGAAAAGTACGCGCAGGACATCGGCCTCAACATGAACAAGTTCAAGGCCGACCTCGACGCCAAAAAGTACAAGGACCAGATCGAGGCCGAGACCAAGGAAGGCCAGGAAGTCGGCGTGAACGGCACCCCGGCGGTGTTCATCAACGGACGCAAGATCTCGGGCGCCTATCCGTGGGAGACATTCAAGAAGATTGCCGACGACGAGTTGGCGAAAAAGAAGAAGGGCAAGGGCTAAGGGCGCTCGCTACGCTCGCTTCGCGGGAGGGGCAGGCCCCTCCCGCGGACCCACCCCCGACAAGAGCCGAACCCGGATCTCCTCTCCGCGCACCTTCTCCGGCGGGCAAAGCCCGCCTCCGATCCTCTAAATCAGATAGGACATAGAGATGCTCATCGTAATGAAGGCGGGCGCGACCAAGGCGGATGTGGCGGCGGTGGAGGACAAGATCCGGCAGCTCGGGTTCACGCCCAACGAGATTCCGGGCGCGACGCGGTTGGCGATCGGGATCACCGGCAACTCGGGGCCGGTCGACCCCGGCTTGTTCACCGTGCTGGGCGGCGTCGCGGACGCGGTCGCGGTGTCGAAGCCGTGGAAGCTGGTGTCGCGCGAGGTGAAGCCGGACGACACGTTCGTCGCGATCGGCGGGGCGCAGATCGGCGGCGGGAGGTTCGGCGTCATCGCCGGGCCGTGTGCGGTCGAGAGCAAGGCGCAGCTCGAGGCGGCGGCGACCGCGGTCAAGGCCGCGGGCGCGCACTTCCTGCGCGGGGGCGCGTTCAAGCCGCGGACCTCGCCCTACGCGTTCCAGGGCATGAAGGAGGACGGGCTCAAGATCCTCGCCGAGGCGCGCGAGAGAACCGGACTGCCGGTGGTCACCGAGGTGATGGACACGCGCGACGTCGAGCTCGTCGCGCGCTACGCCGACGTGCTGCAGGTCGGCGCCCGCAACATGCAGAACTTCTCGCTGCTCGAGGCGGTGGGCAGCCAGCCCCGGGCGGTCATGCTCAAGCGCGGGCTGTCGGCAACCATCAACGAGTTCCTGATGGCGGCCGAGTACATTCTCAAACAGGGCAACTACAACGTCATCCTGTGCGAACGCGGCATCCGTACCTTCGAGACGATGACGCGCAACACGCTGGACCTCGGGTCGATCCCGCTCATCAAGCGGCTCACGCACCTGCCCATCATCGTCGACCCGTCGCACGGCACCGGCGATCGAGCGTCCGTCCCCGCGATGGCGCGCGCCGCGGTCGCGCTCGGCGCGGACGGCCTGATGGTCGAGGTTCACCCCGAGCCGGAAAAGGCGCTCTCCGACGGTCCGCAGTCGCTCACCCCGGCGGGGTTCGCGTCGCTGATGGAGTCCGTCCGCGCGATCGCGGACGTGGTGGGCCTGCGGCTCTCGTGACATGAAGGCGATCGGATTCCAACCAGCATGAAGCAGCCCGCCCCGAGCCCCGAGGTTCCGGCCGTCACGACGTTGCGCCGCATCGGACCCGCCGCGCTGACCGCGCTCGCGATCGCGTTCGTCGCCGCGCGGTTCGCCATGGGCGCCCACGAGACGCTCTCGCGCACGCGGGACGGCGCGTGCCAGGCGCTCGAGCCCGCGCCGCTGCCCGCGATCCTACGCGACAAGCCGACGCCCGAGTTCCAGCTGCCCGACGCCAACGGGAAGACGGTGTCGCTCAAGGACCAGCTTGGCCACCCGGTGCTGTTGAATTTTTGGGCGACCTGGTGTCCGCCGTGCGTCGACGAGGTCCCCTCGCTCGAAGACCTCGCGCGCCGGATCGAGGGCACCGATCTGCGCATGCTCGCGGTCAGCGTCGACGACGACTGGGCGCCGATCCGGCGTTTCTTCGCCAGGGGCAGCCGCATCGGCGTCCTGCTCGACAAGTCGCACGACGTGCCCAAGGCGTTCGGCACCGACAAATACCCGGAGACCTTCCTGCTCGATGCCGCCGGGAAGATTCGTTACTACTATATCAACAAGCGTGACTGGTCGCGGCCCGAGGCGGTCGCGTGTCTCGAGAGCCTGCGTTGACCGCGGCTCCATCGACCCCGCCCGAGCCCGAGCCCGCGGCGTCGATTGGTCGCGGCATCCCGCCGCTGCCGCTTTTGACGCTGGTCAACTACTTCAATTACGTCGACCGCCAGGTCGTGTACGGGATGACGCCGTTCATCGGCGACAGCTTCGGGCTCAGCAAGTTCCAGCTCGGGTGGCTCGCGTCGGTGAACCTGATCGTGTTCGCGATCGCGTCGCTGGTGTCGGGCCCGATCGCGGACCGCATCGGGCCGCGCAAGGTGATCTTCTCGGGGGTGCTGGTGTGGTCGATCGCGACCATCGGTTCGGCGCTGTCGACGTCGTTCCCGATGTTGCTGTTCTTCCGGGCGCTGGTCGGCATCGGCGAGGGCGGGTACGGCCCCAGCGCCAACACGCTGCTGTGCGCGGCGGCGCCGCCCGAGAAACGAGGGCGCGCGCTCGGCATCTACAACGTCGGCATGGCGCTCGGCGGCACCACCGGGCTGGTGCTCGGCACCGTGCTCGCGCCCCGCATCGGCTGGCGCGGCGTGTTCTGGGTCGCGGGCGCGCCGTCGCTGCTGCTCGCGCTCGGGTCGGCGTTCGTGGCGTCGCCGAAGCGGCTGCCGCGCCCCCACGCGCTGCCCGCCCGCGCTTATCTACTGTCGCCGACGTACATCATGGCGCTCGGGGGCGGGATCCTCGCCACCTTCGGCGCGAGCGCGCTCATCTTCTGGGTCCGCCAGCTGCTCATCGAGGAGCGCCACCTCCCGGTCGTCTCCGGCAGCGCCTTCATGGCGTTCGTCGGCCTCGTGTGCGGCGCGGGCGGCGTGATCTTCGGCGGCTACCTCGGCGACGCCCTCAACCGGCGCGCCGCCGGCGGCCACGCCCTGGCGATCGGCTTCTCGATGCTGCTCGCGGTTCCGTTCGGGGCCGCGGCGCTCGTCGTTCCCTGGATCCCGCTGTTCTTGATCCTCACCGCGGTGACCTCGTTCCTGCTCTCGGTCTACAACGGGCCCTCGGCGGCGGTCGTCGACGAGCTCGGCCCGCCGCAGTTCGCGGCGACGCTGCAGGCCGTGTTCCTATTCGGCATCCACGTGCTCGGCAACGCGCCCGCCCCCTCGGCGGTCGGCTGGCTCGCCGACCGGTCGACCGTCGCGCTGGCGCTGCAGACCGCGATCGTCGCGTTCGGGCTGTCCGGCATGCTGTTCGTGGCCGTCGCCAGGCGACAGCGGGCCGCCGCAGCGGCGCCGGCGGCAGCGGGAGCCTGACCGATGTCCGAGTCGTCCCCCGTCGCCCCGCCCGAAAGCACACAGGACTACTACGATCGGTTCTCGGCCAGCTACGAGGACCAGCGCCACCACGGCTATCACCGCCTGATCGACGAGCTCGAGCTCGATCTCGTTCGCCGGTTCGGCACCGGCAAAGACGTGTTCGAGGCGGGCTGTGGCACCGGCCTCCTGCTTCGCGAGGCGGCTACCGTCGCCCGCTCCGCCGTCGGCCTCGACCTGTCCCGCGGCATGCTGGCGCCGGCTCGCGCGCGCGGGCTCAAGGTCGTGCAGGGCTCGCTGACCGACGTGCCGCTTCCGTCCGCGTCGTTCGACCTCGTCTACAGCATGAAGGTGCTCGCGCACGTGCCGCCCATCGAGCGCGCGGTGGCCGAGCTCGCGCGCCTCACCCGCCCCGGCGGATATCTGTTGCTCGAGTTCTACAACCCACGCTCGTTGCGCTACCTCGCCAAGCTGGTCGCCGGCCCGGGCCGCATCGCCGCCGGCACCACCGAGCAGCACGTGTTCACGCGCTTCGACACGCTCGCGCGCGCGCACGCCTACCTGCCGCCCGACGTCGAGCCGGTCGCCGTGCGCGGCGTCCGCATCGTGACGCCGACGTCGAAGGTGTTCGCGTATCCGCCGCTCGGCCGGCTGTTCTCGTGGGCGGAGCGCGTGGCGTGCGACGCCCCCGTGCTACGCAACCTCGGCGGCTTCCTGATCCTGATCGCGCGCAAGAGGGGGGGCGCGTGATGCTGCGTCTCGAGCTGCCAGCGAAGGGTGTGCTCAAGCCCAACGACGACGTCGATCCACTGCCTTACTACTATCACCCGCTGGTGGGCTGGCTTTTCCGCCACCGGCTGCAGATCGGCCTCGACCTCTTGCCCGACTCCGGCAAGCGGGTGCTCGAGATCGGCGTCGGGAGCGGCGTCCTCGTGCCCACGCTCACCCGTCGCTACGCCGAGTACACCGGGACCGATCTGACGCTCGCGCCCGGGCTGGATGGCCTGGTCGCGCCCGGCTGCAAGGCCGAGTTCCGCCGTGCCGACTTGCTCGATGACAAGGACCTGCCCGCCGATCACTACGACGCGGTCGTGTGCTTCTCCGTGCTCGAACACATCGCCGACGCCGACGGCGCCGCCCGCGGTCTCGCACGCGCGCTCGCCCCGGGCGGGACACTGGTCACGGGCTACCCGATGGTCAGCCGCCTCGCGACCCGCGCGTTCGCGATGATCGGCTTCCCCACCATCGACGACCACCACGTGAGCCCCCCCGTCCGCATCACCGCCGCGCTCGGCCGCGTGCTGACCCCGATCCGGCGCGCCGCCTTCCCCCCCGCCGCCCCCGTCCCCGCCGCCCTCTACCAGTGCTCGTCCTGGACCAAGCCGCCGCGCTGACCACGCCGGCGTGCTCGAAGAGAAACGACGATCTTCGGCGTCTGACCAGAGGGCGTCGATCGGGTCGTGCTCGCAGCCACGTGCGGCTTCGTCGTTGCTTGCGGCGACGGGAGCGGCAACCCGTCGACCGGCGCCGCCGGAAGTGGAGCCGGCACGGGCAGCGGAGCGCTTTGCTCTGCCAGGTTCTGGCGCCCGAGTTGTTGAGTCTCTGACGGATCGCCCGCCGTGCGGCGCGCCAGGCCGGTCTTTCCGCGGTTTCCCCCGGCCGCGGCGCCTGGCACCGCAGCTGCACTTGTCGGTGCTGCCGTGCGAATCATCACCGCCCACCTCGCCGCGCTCGCCGCGTTGCTCGCCGCCCGGGCCTCGCTAGCGTCGGGCGCGCCGTTCACCGCCGAGGCGACCGATGCCGAGGTCGCCGCCGAGACCACCGAGCCCGCGGTCACGACCACCGCCGCCGCCGCCGACGACGCGCCCACGCCCGCGGTCTACGGCCTCTACCCGCTCTGGGAGCAGACCGGTGCCGTCGACGCGCACGGCGCCGCGCGGGTCGGTCTCCGCCGCGCGCAGGTCGCGCTCGGGCGCGTGACCGTCGCGACCGATCCCTATCTCGACCTCTACGGCACGCTGAACGCTGGCCTCAAGCTGGGCGTCGTCCGCCAAGGACCCTTGCGGCTCGCACTGCAGCTCGGCGGCTACCGCGTCCCCACCGCCGCCGAGACCCGCGGCATCGGCAACGTCAACGCCGGCGCGTTCGCGAACCCGTACTCGCCGCTGACGCTGTTGCCGCTGTCCGCCGCCGCCACCTGGCTCGTCGAGCGCCGCGTCCACCTGCACGCGACCGCGACCCTCCTGCAAACGCTGTCGTCGACGTCCGCGATGCAGACCACCACCGCCGGTGTCACCGGTTGGGTCGAGTGGTTCGCGTCCCCGCGCCGCAGCGTGCGCTTGCACGCCGGCACCGAGGGCTGGCCCGCCGCGACTCAACAACACGTCGGCGTGTCGATCGGCCTCCGCACCGACCACGTGGCGCTGCAGGGCGGCTACGCCCGGCGCTTCGCCCCCGAGGGCACGTCCGCGAACACGATCATGTTCGACGGCGCGCTTCTGTTTCAATGAACGCCCGTACCACATTCGCACGCCGCCTCGCGCTGTCGCTGATCCGCATGTTGGTGCTCGCCGCCGCTCCCGCCGGCTGCGATGCACCCTACCAGCAGTTTCTGGGCAGCATCCCCACCAACGAGATCGACCCCGACCAGCCCGCCGACGTGTTCCTGGGCATCGACGGCCTGTCGCGCCAGGCGTTCGACAGCGCCCGGGCCCGCGGCGCGTTCGCCGGCTACGACGCCGCCGACCTCGTCACCACGTTCCCCGGCACGTCCGACTACGCGTGGACGCGCACGATGCGCGCGGGCGCGATCGGCGGCTACGAGCTGCAGTACTTCGACAGCGAACGCAACGCCATGCAGAACGACGGTCTCGAGGGCCTCGCCGACCACCCACTCAAGGAGGGTATCGTCGGCACCCTCCCCTGCTACGCGCGCTTCGACTTCCTCGGCAACGGCGACACCTGGCAAGTCGACAGCTATCTCGACCCCGCCGCCGCGTTCCGCCCGACGCTGGACGCGATGTTCGACACCATCGCGGCCCGCGCGCGCACCAAATTGCGCGTCCTCGCCTATCTCTTGAACATCGACGTCATGGGCCACCTCGGCGGCCTCGACCAGACCGTCGACATGTTGGTGGAGCTCGACCGCCGCATCCGCGAGTTCCAGAACGGAAGCCGCCGCAAGATCCGCTTCACGCTATTCGCCGACCACGGCAACGCTCACATCCCATCGCGGATGGTGGACCCGAAACAGATTCTGATCGACGCCGGGGTGACGCCGATCGATTCGATCCCCGCGACGCCCACGCCCGGCCGCCTCGAAGCTGTCCCAGTCGTGCACACGCGCGTCAGCTACGCCGCCGTCCACACCGCCGGCCGCAACGACGCCGAGATCGCCGCGCGGACGTCGACCCACCCCGACGTCGACCTCTCCGTTGCCCGTCTGCCTGCCGCCGCCGACGGCACGGCGCGCTACGGCGTCTGGCGCGCCGGAAAAGGCCACAGCTTCCGCCGCGACGCCGCCGGCACCATCACCGTCGAGACGCCCGCCGCCTGGGGTTGGCTCGCGCTCGACTTCACGCCCTGGCTCGACGCCACGACCGGCGCCGCCGTGTTCGCCGATCGCGATGCCTTCGAAGCCACCCGCACCGGCCCCTACCCCGACATCTTTTATCGCGTCGCCACCGCGTTCTCCGACCCCGCCGCCAAGTTCCCCGCCGACGTATTGCTGTCGATGCCCGACGACGTCGCATCGTTCGGATTCACCGTCCCCGGCGCGGGGGAGATCCGCGCCGCCGCCGGCTTCCACGGCAGCCTCACCCGCGCCGCCACCCTCTCCGTCGTCGCCTCGCAGGCCTTCAATCTTCCCGCCGCCGTCCGCACCGACGACCTCGCCGACATGTTCCCCGCCATGCGCGGCGGCAACTGAATTCCGCGTCGCCGGCTGATGCGTTACCCTCGTGCTCTAGGAGGTGGACGGATGCCGAGGTCGATCTTGTGGGCCGCGATCATGACGGGTGCGGCGGTAACGGTGAGCGCGTGTGGCAGCAGCGGCGGCGGTGGGAATGTCGGCTCGTGTACGCTGTCCGAATCGGCGGCGGACGCCGGTGTCGCCATCATGCTCTGCCAGGAGGTGGCTGGGTCGAGTCAACAGATTCAGAGCCTGCAGCAGGGTTGCATGCTGAACGGCCAGTTCCCCGACGCCGGCGTTCAGGCCACCGCACATTTCATGTACGGCGGCTGCTCGCATGTCTCGGCTCTCGGCGGCTGCCAGATCACACAAGCCGGCGTGAGCGTCACCAACTGGTACTACGCCGACCCGAACGGGCTCGAAACGCCGGACGACATCAAGAGCCTATGTGACGCCATCCACGGAACGTTCGTGCCGGCTTAGTCGGCGCCAGAACCCTGACCACGGCCCGCGCGCCGGCACGCCGCGCGGCACCGCCTTCACACCGACATCGGCGCTTCGTGACCAACGGCACGGGCGAGAGCCCGCGGCGCGGGCACAGGCCTTGCTCATCAGCAGGGAACGCAGTCCCACCCGACGGAGCCCGATCCATGCCGATGCCGACTTCGAAGATCTCATTGTTGACCGCGCTCACCGCTGTCGCGCTCGCGGGCGCCGCGTGTGACGGATTGTCGGAGACGACCGTCAGCGAGCCGCTCATCAACTGCGCGGCGGGCACGATGCGGATCGAAGGCAGTCTGGACGGCACGTCCGTCTCCATCTCGCAGACGTCCGCAACCGGTAGTTGGGCGCAGACCGACGGTGGCGACTTCGCCTCCCAGAACAACACCGCCAACTTCGACCCCTCGCTCGCCGACGTCGAGGTGCACTGGCAGAACGGCATCGTCGTCGGCGTGTCGACCAACGCCACTGGAACCATCGTGATGCCGAGCGGCGGCCCCTACGAAGGTGAGACTTTCTGCGCGGGCCAGGGCACGCTGGTCCGCTCCGCCGCGGACGGCGAGCTGCAGTGGGTGTTCAAGCACATCACCGGCGGCAGCAGCTGCGCCGTCCCCGTCGCCGGCGAGCTGCGCGGCTGTTTCCAGTAGCTACGCCTGACCGCGCCGCTCGATCACGATGAGCATCCTGAACGCCGCCCAGCGGATGAGGGCGAGGGGCAGCTTCCCCTCGAGGCGGTGGAGGGCGGCCCACACCGGTTGCGGCAGCAACGGGCGGTGCGAGAAACCGCCGGACGCGGGATAGCTCACCGACGCGAAGCGGTCGATACGCCGAATCTCCAGCGCCGGGAACGACGACTCGAAGCTCGCGCGCCGGCGGCCGAACAGCAGCGTCGGGATCGCCTGGTTGGCGTCGAACGGGTCGCGGCTGCCATTGCCGCGCTGGTCGGCCAGCGGGTCGACGCGCAGGTCGAGCGGCTCGGGGTGGAACAGCTTGTAGATCGGATACGACAGCGGGCTGACGTACGGCTCGCACATGACGATGCGCCCGCCCGGCCGCAGCGCGCGCACCGCCTCGTCGAAGAACGCGCGCGGGGACGGCAGGTGGTGGAGCACGTCGCACATCACCAGTGCACCGAGGGTCGCGTCCGCGAACGGCAGCGCGTCCGCGCTGACCTCGCGATCGTGCCACGGCGCGCGCACGAGATCGGTCAGCTCGAGATCGGGGATGAACCCGCGCGCGAACCCGGGGCCGCTGCCGATCTCGACCCGCGGGCCGAACGTCGCGGGCGGCAGCTCGGCCGCGACGCGCGCGTACCAACCGGAGTAGAGCCGGCGCAGCGCCGGATTCGCCTCCCAGCTCTGGCGATCGTGCTCGAAACGCTCCAGCGTGCGTTGCCGCAGCTCTTCGGAAAGCGGCATCGGGCTAGACGAACTTGATCTTGCGCGCCGCGAACGCGGACATCTGCAGCAGCAGCCAGCCGTGCTTCCAGCGCTGGATGTTGGTCTCGCCGTAGGTACGGTCGCGATATCGCACCGGCACCTCGGCGATCTTGAGGCCGAGCCGCGCGGCACCGAAGATGAGGTCGAAGTCGCCGAACGGATCGAAGTCGCCGAAGTATGCGCGCCCGGCGACGATGCGCTCGTAGTCCTTGCGCCAAAGCACCTTGGTGCCGCACAGCGTGTCCTTGATGGGCTGCTCCAGCAGATAGCTGAAGAGCCGCGAGAACGCGACGTTCCCCAGCTTGTTGAAGAACCGCATCGCGCCCGGCTCCATCGGGTACACGAGGCGTGTGCCGTGCACATAGTCGGCGTGGCCGCCCGCCAGCACGTCATAGAAGATGGGGAGCTCCTCGGGCGGCACGGTGAGATCGGCGTCGAGGATCATGAGGATGTCTCCCGACGCGTGCGCGAACCCGAGCCGGACCGCGTCGCCCTTGCCCTTCCCCGTCTGCTTGAATGCACGCAGCTCGAGCGGGCCGTCGTAAGCCTGCAGGGTCTGCTGGATCGCGGCCCAGGTGTCGTCGCTGGAGTTGCCCTCGACGTAAATGAGCTCGGTGCCGGAGCCCATCATCGGCGTCCGCTCGGCCGCCGCCAGGATGTTGCCGGCCTCGTTGCGCGCGGGGACGACGACGGTCACGCTCGCGCGACGGGGCACCGGTACCGTCCCCCGATCGCGCAGCACGTAGATTCGGTAGAGCGACGCCACCTGCATCCCGGGCACGCGCACCAGGTAGCGGTTGAGCGCCGTCGACAACCCTGGGACCTCGGCCGGCAGCAGCAGCCGGTCCTCGGCGCGCACGACCTCTAGCCCGGCGACGTCGAACAGGTTGCGGAAGTCGGAGTCCGACAACCAGTTCGCGGTCGGCGACGGGCGCTTCATGCCGGCCAGCTCCGCCAGCCGCGACGGCACCTCCCAAAGGTAGTTGAACGCGGTCAGGTAGATGCGCCCGTCGGGCGCGAGCCGCCGCTTCATGCCCGCGAGCAGCGCGCGAATATCGAGCACGCTGTGGCACAATCGATCGCAGACGATCGCGTCCCAGGCCTTGCGCGGGGACGCATCCAACCGGTCGTCGCCGGGAGCCGTGATGTCCGCGATCTCGAACGCGATGTCGTGGTGTCGGGCGCGCGCCCGCTCGATGAGCTCGGGTAGATAGTCGAGGCCGGCGCGCTGGGGGTTGGGCATCGACGCCAGCAGGTCGCCCGCACCGCAGCCGACCTCCAACACGCGCGCGTCGGCGGGGACCAGGCGCCGCATCGCCTGGCCGAGGTCGCGGTGGAGGAAATCGCGCGCGTCGGGGTGGGTGGGCTCCTCGCCGGCGCGGCGATAGTAGTCGCGCCACGCAGCGTCCAGCGCCTCCGTCCGCGAGGGGGCGATCGGCGCCTGCGCGACGCCGGTCGCCGCCGCGGGATGACCCGCCTCGGATCCGCGCACGGCCATGCTAGTCCTCGGTCTCGAGCGTGTACCGCTGCTTGAAGCTCTGCCCGGGGCGAATGTTGATGCTCTCGGGGTGATCGATCTGCATGTCGGCCCGCTTGAAGGCCAGCTTGTGGCGACCGCACGCGATCTTGTAGTCGACGAGCGGCGTGTGCTTGGAGGTGTTCTTGCCGTCGATCCAAACCTCGGACCACGGGATTGAGTTCACGGTAATCGAGCAGTCACCGCCTTCGGTGGCCTTGGGCGCAGACTCTTCACCGCCGCCGCTCTCCTCGACGACCACCGGCTCGCGCCGCTTGCGCTTGACGCTGCCGCCGCCCGACGAGATCGCGCCCCCGCTGCTGCTGCCGCCCGCGCTGGCCGCGCTGCCACTACCCGAGCTGCCGCTGCCACTACCCGAGCTGCCGCTGCCACTCGGCGCGCTGCCGCTGCCACTCGCCGCGCTGCCGCTGCCACTCGGCGCGCTACCGCTCCCACTCGCCGCGCTGCCGCTCCCACTCGCCGCGCTACCGCTCCCCGAGCCGCTCGAGCTCGCGCCGCCGCCCGAGGCCTTGCGGGTCGCCACCGGCGCTGACGGCGGCGGCGCTGGCGTCGGAGCCGGCGTCGGTGTCGGCGTCGGTGTCGGCGCCTGCGCGATCGGAGGAGGAGGCGGCGGCGACGGCGGGACCACGGCCTGCGGCTTGCCCGTCGCGGGCCCGCCCGCCGCGGGAATCAGCAACGCGTGGATCTTGCGAATCGCGCCCGGCTCGATCTCGACGTCCTGCCGCCAGGGCTTGAACCGCGCTTCACCCTTGATCTCGAGGACGTGGTGCCCGGGTGGGATACGGAACGCGCGGAAGTCCGTCCGCGCCTGCTGGCCGGCCGCGCCCATGATCGGCGCGCCGTCGAGCCACACCAACCCGCCGGGCGGCTCGCTCGTGAACTCGAACCCGGTGTCGGGCGACGGCTCCAGCGTCACCGCCAGCGCCAGCGGCTGCCCGGTCTTGATCTCGATGTTCTGATCGTTGCGCACGTAGCCGTCGCGGGTGACCCCGAGCGCGTAGACGCCCGGCGGCTTCTCGAGCGTGAACGGCGAACGATCACCGACCTTCACGTTGTCGATCAGGATGGTGGCGTCGGCGGGCAGGGTCGCGAGCTCGATACGCCCAGGCCGGTTCGCCGACGAGTACAGATAGAACGCGCCCGCCGCGGCTGCGATCACGGCGATGCCGGCGACCGCGAACAACCCGCCACGCGCCGGCCTGGGTCGCGCCGGGTCGATGAAGCTGCCGCTGCCGAACGGCGCATTCGCGGGCGGCTGGACCGTGAAGCGCGGCACCGCCGCGGGCGCGGACGCCTGCGCCGGTGGCAGGTTGAACCCCGACCGCCGCATCGAGTGTTGGCTGGGACTGCGGCCGCGCGCGGGCGGCGACGGTGGCGGTGGCAGCGGAACCACCGGTGGACGCAGCGTCGGAACATGCGCCTGTCCGGAATGCCCCGGCGGCGCAGGCGGGATCGACGGCGAGGGCCTGGCGGCGGCCGGCATCCCGACCAGCGTGGGCCGCCGCGCCGGCGGCGGCAGCCGCTTCGCGGCGGCGGGCGGCGGCGTCAGCTTGAGCGAGATCTCCTCGCTGTCCTCGCTCGGCTCAGGCGACAGGATGATCGGAACGTCGGGCCGCGGCGTGTCCAGCTCGGGCGGCCGCGCCTCGGCGAGAATGTCGGGCGGCGGCTCGTTGGCCACCGTGCGCTCGTCGTCCTCGAAAAACAGGTCGTCGGCCTGGAGCGTCTTCTCCTCTTCCTTGTCGAAGATCTGGGTGTCCAGCTCCTCGTCGTCCCACCCCATTTCGGAGGTTGGCTTGCCGCTCGGCTTGCCGGACTTGCCCAGCGTCCCAGGTTTGGCCCCGGCGTGCGCCCCGGCGCCGTTCACGTCCGCGCCCGACTTCGCGGGCGGCCGCGTCGCGCCGCCGGGTGCCGGACCCGGTGCGCGTCCCGCGGGCACGCCAGCGACGGCGGCGCGGCGTGAGGTTTCAATCGGCGACGCCGAACCCGGCTCTCCCACTTGCTGGAACTGCTCGTGTTTGGCGTTTTCCTCTTCCAGCTCCACGGCGAACGACTTCTTCATCCAGGCCGCGAGATCCTTGCGCGAGAAAAACTCGCCGACCGAATACAGGAAAGACTGCAAGTCGTCGTGGAGATCGATCGCGTTCTGGTAGCGGTCCTCCGGATCGCGCGCCAGCGATTTCAGGATCAGCTTCTCCAGCTGCTGCGGGATCTTCTTGTTGTAGGACGAGGGCGAGACGATCTCGACGTTGCGAACTTTCTCCAAGGTCGAGAAATCGGTCTCGCCGACGAACAAGCGTTCGCCGGTGAGCAGCTCGTAGAGCACGATGCCGACCGCGAAGATGTCGCTGCGCTTGTCGATGGGCAGCCCGCGAACCTGCTCCGGCGACATGTAGCCGAACTTGCCCTTCAGGATCCCCGCTTGTGTCGTCGACGCCTTGCCCGCCGCCTTGGCGATGCCGAAGTCAATCAGCTTCACCTCGCCTTCGAACCCGATCAGCACGTTCTGGGGCGAGATGTCGCGGTGGATGAGGTGCAGCTCGCGCCCCTGCGCGTCACGCTTGTTGTGGGCGTAGTCGAGGCCCTCGCACACCTGCATCATGATGTGACAGGCGAGAGGGATGGGCAGCATCTCGCCCCGGCTGCGCATGCGGTCGAAGATCGAGCGCAGGTCCTTGCCGTGCACGTACTCGAGCGCGATGAAGAAGCTGTCTTCCACCTTACCGAGGTCGAAGATCTGGGCGATGTTCGCGTGCTGGAGCTGCACCGCGATCTTCGCCTCGTCGATGAACATCGTGATGAACTCTTCGTCCTCCGCGATGTTGGGCAGGATGCGCTTCACCGCCAGCAACCGCTCGAACCCCTCCACCCCAAAGGTCTTGGCCTTGAAGACCTCGGCCATGCCCCCGACGTTTATCCGCTCGAGGAGGACATATTTGCCGAACGGGTGTGGCTTCTTCAACGCGGTCATATTACGCGGGATTTCAGGTGGTTGTAGCATCATTTCCGGCGGATTTCGGCGCCCTAGGCTCGGTCCGCTTTTCTGCGTCCAGGAATGCGAGGGTGGCGCCGACGGCGGCGACCGGCGGTGCGACGAACAGCGCGAATGGGATGAGATAGAACACAGTCGCGCCCACTGCAAATCCGATCGTTTGCGCGGGGTGGCGCAAGAGGTACGACCATTTCGCACCGAAGCTCGCGTTCCGTCGAGAAAGTGGGTAGTCGAACGCGTCGTACGCGAGAAACAAACCTCCGAGCGCGACACCGACGAGACTGCCGATGCCGGTGACCGCGGTCAGCGCGAGTCCGATGACCAGCGCGATCCCGTAGAGCACCAGCTTGAGCAGGCCGTGTACGATCGAACGGCCCACCGACGCCAGCAGCGGCGCGGTCGGCGCGATGCCGCGCTCCTTGCGCTCGACCTTTTCGGACAAGAGGTCGACGAACACCGCCAGCAGTAGCGCCTGTGCCACGAGGAAGAGCACCACCGCGCCGAGGCCCGTGAACACGACCAACGCGATCCAGCCCAGCACCGGGTTGTTGGCGAGAAGGTCGGCCAGCCAAGGCTCGGCGCGCCAGTAGCGGACAGCCAGCACCGCCGCGGCGCCGGCCAGCGCCCCGCCGAGCACGATTGGAAGCAGGAGGTGCCCCCACAGTCGGTTGCGGACGACGTACACCGCACCGCGGAAGGGGGCCAGAAATCCTCTCAGGAAGCCCACCTGGGGATATTACATGACGGGCACGAAACCTCACGGGGCGCCGGGCCGATACCTCCCGCAAGGAGGTTCCCATGGCCATCAACCGAATTCCCGATCGTTCGACCGTCTCCCAGCCCGTGACGCCGGCCGGCACCGATGCACGGCTGGAAATCGACGGCACCCGCAGCCGGCAGACCGATCGACCGGCGGCGCCATTCCGCAGCGTGCTCTCGGGCGGTGCTTCGTTCCTGCTCGCGGGCGCGGAGGTTGCGACGCACGTGGTCGGCGGGCCGATCCTCGCGGCGGCGGTTCACGATGCGCGCGTGAGCGCGACCTCCGCCATCGCTGGATCGGCGGCCGGGAGGGCGGGCGCGGCGGCGGTGGCAGGCGCGGGCGCGGCGGCGGTAGCCGGCGCGCCCGGTGCGGGAGTGGGGGGCGGCGAAGCCATGAGCATGCAGGCGATGATGCAGGAGGGTCAGGCCTCGAACCTCCAACTGCTCGCCTTGCAGCAGCAGGTACAGCAGGAGAATCAGACGTTTTCCACGCTGTCGAACGTCATGCGGGCCAAGCACGACACGGCCAAGGCGGCGGTGTCGAACATCCGCGCCTGATTGTGTTAGGTTCGTGTCGCGTGGCAGCAGGCAAAGTCAGTGGTCCCGGCGGGCCGACGTCGACTGACGTTCCCGCCACCGGTCAGACCGACCAGCCCGACAAGAGCGCAAGCTCCGCGACCGGCGGCGCGCGCTTCGCGGACAAGCTCGCGTCATCGACCGCGGGAGGGCGCGCCAACCCGCCTTCCGCGGCGCCGCCCGCCGGCATCACCGCGGACCTCGCGGCCGAGCTCGGCGCGGGAAAGATCACCGCGAAGACGGCGATCGATCGGGTGATAGACCGCGTGGTCGACAAGCAGATCGGCGCCGACGCCCCGGCCGCGGTGCGCGAGAAGGTACGCGCCGCCCTCGAAACCGCGGTCGCCGACGACCCGCTCCTGACTGAGAAGATAAAAGCGCTGGGCGGGTAGCGCTCCGCAATCAACGGGGGACCAAAGCGCTCGTCAGAGCGCGACGTCCCCCGATTGAAATCGATCGGCGCGCTTGGCGGCGACGGCGTCGCGGACCTTGGGGGGCAGGAACACGCCGTCGGTGTCGAACTCGGCGAGCGCGTCGATCAGCGTCGCGGCGCGATCCGCCGGCGGCGTCTTGCGATCGATGATCACGCACCAGGTGCCCCGAAGCTTGCACAGCCCACCCCCACCGGCCGCATCGCCGGTCATGGTCTCGTAGCGGACCTGGATACCGAGCTGCGCGGCCGCGTGCTCGAGCGCTTCGGTGATCTGCTCGGGTTTCATGGTCCTTTGGTTTTACCGGGTTCCTCGCCGGGCGGGAAGTTTTCCGGCGCCGAACGATCGAGATCGATGATCTGCGCCCCACCGACGTAGCTCTTGGTTTCGTAGCGGGTCAGGCTCCCGAGCTTGCGCACGATGGTCGCCATCCGCTCCGCTTCCTCGAGGATGGTCCGCACCATCGGCACGTGCGAGTCGTCGGGCCCGAGCTTGCGGATCAACACCTGGGCGTAGCCCATCACCGAGGTGAGGGGCTGGTTGAGCTCGTGTGCGGCGGCGCCCGCCAGCTCGACCGCGACCACCTGCTTCTCGGTCACCTCCAGCTTTTCCTGCGCCGTCGCCAGCCGCTCTTCCATGTGCAGGCGTTCGCGCAAGTCGGAGAAGATCCCGACCGTCGCAATCTCGCGACCCTCGTCGTCGACCACCAGCGCCGCCGAGATCGACACCGGGACCTTCTCGCCGGTCGCAGAGATGAGGTGCCGGCGGACCGGCTCGAGCCGACCACCGACGCCGTGCTCGGCGGAACGAATGAGACGCATGACCTCGTGCGCGACCCCGGACGGGTAGAGCTGCTGCACCGACATCCGGCCGATGACATCCTCGGCGCGGTAGCCGCAGATGCGCTCGGCGCCCTGGTTGAAGAGGAGAACCGCGCCCCGCATGTTGGCGGCGATGATCCCGTCGACGGTCGAGTTGAGGATGCGCTTCAGGAACTCGGTGGTGCGGCGGAGCTCGCGCTCGAGGTCACGCGCGAGCGTGACGTCGCGGAACGAGAAGATCGCGGCCTCGTGCTCGGACAGGATGCCTATCGATGCGACCGAGACCGTGATGCGATCGCCCGAGGTGGTCACCAGCTCGAGGTCGAAGTTGTGGACCGGCTCGCCCACGATCGCTCGGCCGATCTGGCGCTCGAGCGTGGCGCGGAACGACTCGGGCACGATCTGGACCAGCGGGCGTCCGGCAAGGCCGTCGCGCGCGTAGCCCGTGATCTCCTCCGCGGCGCGGTTGATGTAGAGCACGTGGCCCGAGCCGTCGAGCACGGCGATGCCGTCGGAGGCGCTGTCGATGAAGTCGCGGTAACGCTCGATCGCGCGCACCCGGCGCTCCTCGCGGACGTCCGGAAGCGTGACGCGGCGGGTGCGCTCGCGGATGGGATCGAGCGCCTTGGCACCGCGGAGCACGACGCCCAATAGCGCGGCCGCCATGCGCCCGGTCGCCGCCGAGTCTTCGGCCTTGCGCGCGGCGTCCGACCCCGAGAAGCGAGCGACCAGCGCGCCCGCCGGCTTGCGGCCGATCACGACCGGGAACACCGCTTGCACCTCGGCGCCGTCTGGCGCCGCCTCGCCGCCGCCCGTGAAGGTGACCTCCCCGGCGTCGAGCGCGCGGCGGACGTGCGGGTAACGCTCGAGTGGCAGCCGCGTGCGCCCGACCTCGATCTCGTCGCTGTCGGCAACCAGATAGACGTTGTCGGGATCGGACAGGATGGCGAGCAAGCTGACCGAGTCGGCGGCGAGCGCGTCCGCGACGTGTTCGGTCGCGGCGTGGAGCTGGCTCTCGCCGGTGCCGACCGCCAGCACCTGCCCGGCCTTCGCGAGCGCGTCCAGCGCGTCGTGGGTGGCGTCGTCGCTCACGCGCGCGCCTTGCTCCGAGACTGCGTCCGGGACTCCCTCCGGGACTTGGGCAAAAGACCTCGGGCGGCGGCGGACGCGGCGGCCAGTACCTCCCGAACCGGGACCCGCGCACGCACGGCGGCGCGACGACAGTCCTCGAACTCGGGCTGCGCGCCCAGCACCTCTCCGTCGAGCGCGGAGAGCTTGACCCGCACCGTTCCGTACGGCGTCGCGACCTTGGCGAAAGAGCGCGCGGTGACCACGCGTTCGATCGCGCGGCGACGCAGGCCGAGGGTGGTCGAATGCCTGAAGAAAGCCCGCTCGACCGCCGCCGCGTCGCGCGCGGGGGCGAGCGCCGAGATCGCGAGCGCGGGGCGGCCCTTCTTCATCAGCACCGGCGCCGACCACACGTCGACGGCGCCAGCGGCGGCGAGCGCGTCATAAAGAGGCGCGACCAGCTGCGGGCTCATGTCGTCGACGTTGGCCTCGAACAACAGCGTCTCCACGGCGGCCGGCGCGTCGGCGGCTCCAATCGGCTCGCCCACCATCACACGCAGGACGTTGGCGCGATCGCGGAGCTCACGCGTCCCCGCGCCGTAACCGATCCCGCGCACGCTCATCGGCGGCAACGCTCCGAACTTGTCGACCACGGCGGCGAGGATGGCGGCGCCGGTCGGTGTGGTCAGCTCGCCGTCGCCTTCCGGCAGGATTGGGATTCCCGCCAGCAACGCCGCCGTCGCGGGCGCGGGCACCGGCACCGGCCCGTGCGCGGTGCGGACGCGCCCGGTTCCGACCACGGGGGGCAGCGACCCGACCGACGCGGGCGCCAGATACGCAATCGCCGCGGCCGCACCGACGATGTCGGCGATCGAGTCGTACGCCCCGACCTCGTGAAAGGCGACCTTATCGAGACGCGTGCCGTGCAGCTTCGCCTCGACCTCGGCCACCCGCTGGAAGATGTCCACCGCCAGCTCACGCGCCGGCGGTTCGAGCCGAGCCCGCGAGAGCAACCGCTTGATCTCGCGGTAGTCGCGGTGATCGCGGCGGTGACTAGGTTGTTTGTGGCCGTGGTCGTGCGCGTGGCCGTGGTCGTGGCCGTGGTCGTGCGCGTGGTCGTGGTCGTGGTCGTGCGCGTGGTCGTGGTCGTGCGCGTGGTCGTGCGCCTGGTCGTGGTCGTGGCCCTGGGCGTGACCACGCGCGTTCGCCTTCCCCGGCCAACTCACATCGAACGATCGCCCCATGAACGCGCCTCGCTGCCGCCGCCCGAACTTCACGCTCAAGCCGCGAACCCCCATCGCGTCGATTGCGCCCTTCACGACCGCGGCTGGCACGCCGAGATCCACCAGCGCCGCGACCACCATATCGCCGGCGATGCCCGACGTCGGCTCGAAGTGGAGGTGCAATCCTTGCAGCCGCTTCGCCGCCGCCCCGCTCACGGCCCGCGCTTCCGATTCAGCATCGCCGCCATCTGACCCGCGCCGAAGCCGTTGTCGATGTTGACCACCGCGACGCCTGCGGCGCACGAATTGAGCATCGACAACAGCGCCGCCACGCCCGACAGGCTGGCGCCGTACCCGACACTGGTCGGTACTGCGATGACCGGACGGGCGAAAAGGCCGCCCACGACGCTGGGCAGCGCGCCCTCCATACCGGCGACCACGATGACGATCTCCGCGTCCTCGATCGACTTGCGATGCGCCAGCAGCCGGTGCAGGCCGGCGACGCCGACGTCGTAGACGCGCTCGACCGTGTTACCGGCCAGCTCGGCGGTCACAGCGGCCTCCTCGGCGACGGGGACGTCCGCGGTGCCCGCGCTCACGACCGCGATCGTTCCCCGACCGCGCGTCGGCTCGGGCGTCGGGCCCACCACCACGATGCGCGGGACGGAAATATGGCGCGCGCCCGGCACCGCGGCGACGACGATCGCGGCGGCCG
>WNGA01000292.1_pt1 | contig 71837 bp, 71 predicted proteins | sample 5400061 | NCBI WGS metagenome assembly WNGA01 (sample SAMN13153366, study PRJNA577476) | soil metagenome | isolation source: 100 cm soil or saprolite under grassland replicate 2 | place: USA:California | collected 2016-06-15
GGCTCATCACCCGCCGCGCGTACGGGTTCCACTCCGCCCAGGCGGCGCTCGCGCTGGTGATGCTCGCCTGCGGCCCGATCACCCTTCGTCTCCCACACGAGCAAACACATGTTCGCCCACATTCAGTTTAATAGAGCCCATATTTTGCGTGGAATCGTCGACGCCGTGGCATCTCAGCTGCCTCCGGGCGCCTCGAACTCCAGATCGACGAAGGGCGGTCCGGTGGGGTCACCGACTGTCACCAGCTCCGCGCGCCGGCGGATTTCCCCGACGGTCGGGTCGTCGGGGACGCCGTGATAGGTATCGGCGCAGGTGGAGACCAAGGCTCGGCGCTCTCGGCCGTCAGGGGCGGGCGCGGGCAGGATCTTGTCGAGCAAGGAAGGTGGCGGCGTACCGTTCCAGCTTCCGTGGTGGGCGACCTTCAGGAAGTCGACGGGTTGGAGCATCCCCTGCCTGTTCATTTCTTTCCAGCTTCGCTGCTCAGCGTCGCCGGCGAACAGCAGTCGCCAGCCGCGCCATTCGAGGCACACGACGATGCTGGTGTTGTTGTTGGCCTTGTCGATCGCCAGCAGGTTGTCGATGACGGTTCGTTGGCGCAGCTCCACCAGTTGGTAGAAGGTCCCGGCGTCCACGCCGGCTGGGGGCTGAGGGGTGATGAGGGTAGGGGTTGCCCGTTCGTCGTCCGTGGAGCCGACCGCGAGCGCCATGGGCTGGAAGGTCCCGTAGTAGACCGTGGTGTCCTCTTCTGGGGCCCATATGCTCAGTCGCGCCTCGGCGAACGGGTGCGCCGCGGTCAGGTCGAAACCTCGGTGCACGTAGCTCGGGTTCGTGAGCCCGCGGAGGAACGCCACGCATCGCTCGGTGCTGCGCCAGTCGTTGTTGAGGCGCAGCGCGTCGATGAGCGGGCGTTGTTGCTCCGTGGCGGCCTCGAAATACCGCTGGATGCTGTCGAACGTCTCCTGGAGGTCCAGCCGACGCCGCTTCGCGTTCGGGAACCGGTCGTAGTAATTCTCTGCCGCGGAGGCCGGGAGCCACACGTTCCGCACATCAAGATGCAGGTCAAGGATCTGGGAGGCGTAGAGAAGTCCCTGGATGTGGTCCAAGTGCTCATGGGTCATGACGTACAAGTCGAGCGGGCGGCCCGCCAGCACGGCGAGCACGTCCCTGAGCACCGGCTCGAAGACCTCGTCGACGCCGCCCGCGCCGCTCAGGACGTTGCCGACGTCGAACAGGATATGGCGCGTCTCCTCGTGGCCCTGATCATCCCGGTCGGGGATGGAGACCAGGATGGCATCCCCGAAACGGACGTTATAGGCGCGCACCCGCAGGGTGCTCATCAGGGGGCCTCCTCCTGGCGCAGGGGCGCGAGGTGCAGCATGCGGGCTGCCCCACGAACCCGCATGACGTCGCCCAGCGACTCGGCCCGGACGATCGACCGCAGCGGTCGGCCGTCCGGGCCGAGCGCCAACCGATCGGGAAGGAGCATCCCTGTGTCGGCCATGCGGAGCAGCATCCGATCGCGGTCCTGGCGCTGCTCGGAGGGGTTGGTGGTCAGGCGGGACCTGATTCGGCGAGTCTCCCAGTCGATGGCGACCGTCGTGCCCACGCTGATCTTCCGCTGGGCCGGGAAGGCGGGGCCGAGGGGGTTGGGCTCACTGTGATCCCAGGAGACCTTCAGGATGCATTCGCGGACTGGCCGTCGGCCGTCCCGGTGGTAATACAGCTTGGTCGAATCGAGCCGTGGGAATACCCGGAATGGGACGTCGCTGGGGATCCCAAGAAGCTTTCGGTTGCGGGTGGCGAAGTCGTATGCGGCCCAGTCGCTCTCCACCAAGGTCGCCATGTCGACGTCCTTGAGGGCAGGGTCCTCAAAGTTGGTCTCAGCGTCCAGCGAGGCTTCGTCGGCGGCGAGGTGACGGCGGACGAATTCCTCGCGGATCGAGCGGCGCTCCCGATCGTCCTCCGGATGCGACGCCTGATCGGCGGCGATGATGGCCCGTCCGTAGTCGGCGAAGGAGACCTCGCCGGGCGGCAGGTAGTCGAGGGCCCGGAAGTACATCCGCTGCAGCCGCCTGCCGGCGATGGCCAGGGCCTTCCCCGAGGCGGCGAGGCGCTCCAGCCCGTCATCGCGGGCGACCTGCTCGGTCGACGTGGCGTGCTGCCGCATCAGGACGCTGTACAGGGCGCCGCTCAGCACCTCGCTGAGGTCGTGAGGCTCGTCCGGCTCGACCCGGTTGCGCCGTCCCTGCTCGTCCACCGACTGGTCGTCGGGGTCAAGAGTCCGACGGTTGTTGAGGTTCCGTAGATAGTGAGCCCGTCCCTCTGGGTCAAGGGCCTTCCCGAATTCCTCGGCGATCGAATTGAAGGCGGTGGGTTCCTGGATGGAGCCTGCCTTCTCTCGCAGCACCGCGTCCACAAGGGCCTGGCTCTGAAGGGACAGGAACAGTGCGGTCATATCGGCGATGGCTTCGTGCAGGGCCAGCGACTGCGGTGCCACCGCGTGGTACAGGGCGGGGGCGATGCCGTCCAGGACGGCGTGGCCGGTCTCGTGCGCCACGATGTCCCTGGACAGGCTGGTGTAGATCGTGCCGGCCGGGGAGTCGAAGTAGAACAACTGGAGGCTGCGGGACTCGCGCTCGTAGAAGGCATTCGCCCATTGCCCGGCCCGGGGGATCACGAGCAGCTGCGGCCCGTCGAAGGCCCAGCGGACCTCTCGACCCAGGGTGTCCTCGTCCTCGAACATGTACATGGTCCGCAGGACCGTTCCGAAGACGCTGACCTGGATGAAACCTGAGGCGTGGATGTCGTCTGGATCCGCGACCTCATAGGTGCCGCGCTGCCGCCCTGGCCTGGGGGGAGCGAAGCGGGCGCCGGGATGCAGCTGTCCGGACTCCGGGTCGAAGTCGAGGACCGCCACCCGCCTCGTCACCGGGCCGTCGAGGAAGAATGCCTCGCGCTTGACCACGAACCCCTCGGTGAGCCGGTCCATGCCCTTCAACTCGGCCACCGCGGGATCCTGGATCATCATCTTGACCATGACTTCCATTCCTGCACCGACCTCGAGGTCAGGCCGCGGGGCGACGCATGCGCAAGCGACGGTTGCATTCCCACCGCTCCCGTTCGTCGCCACGCGGCAACCTTAAAACGACCCGATCGTGGCACTTGGGCCAGCAGCCGTAAAGAGAGCGGCTGGTGTCATAGAACACCTCCAGCCAGTGACGTTGAGCACATCTCTCCGCGCCCGCGTCGCCGACCTGTTCCCCTCGCCCGGGGACGGCTCGACGTTGACATGCAGCCATGAGGCTGCATATGCTATGGGCAGCCTGATGGCTGCATGTTCGGAATGGCGAGAGATGGACGAGGTGTTCAAGGCGCTGGCCGATGCCAGCCGCCGCCGGCTGCTCGACAGCTTGAACGCCCGCAACGGGCAGAGCCTGCGCGAGCTGTGCGCCGGGCTGGACATGGCCCGGCAGTCCGTCAGCAAGCATCTGGCGGTGTTGGAGGCGGCCAACCTGGTGACCACGGTGTGGCGTGGCCGGGAGAAGCTGCACTACCTCAACGCGGAGCCGATCAACGCGATCGCCGAGCGCTGGATCGACCAGTACGACCGCGAGCGTGTGCGCGCGCTCGCCGACTTGAAGACGGCATTGGAGCGAGAACCCATGGGCGATACCGAGTTCGTCTACACGACCTACATCAACACCACGCCGGAACGACTCTGGCGAGCGTTGACCGACCCGGCGTTCACCCGCCGCTACTGGGGAGCCAGTGTCGAGTCGGACTGGAACGTGGGCTCGGCGATGACCTGGGAGCAGGATGGTGTGACGATCGCCGATCCCGCTCAGGTCGTTGTCGAATTCGAGCCCTATCGCCGGCTGGCCTACCGCTGGCACACCTTCACGCCGGAGTTTGCCAAGGCCGTGGGGCTCAGTGACGAGGTCTCCACCAAAATGGCCAGCGAGCGCCGGTCGAAGGTGACCTTCGAGATCGAACCGCTCGGGCAGATGGTCAAGCTGACCGTCGTTCACGACGACTTCGAACCCGGGAGCACCGTGCTGGAGATGGTCAGCGAAGGCTGGCCCCGTCTGCTGTCCGACCTCAAGACCCTGCTCGAAACCGGCGAGACCCTCCCCGCCAGCCCGGACACGGCGCGGCGGGAGGAGAAGAATCCGGTGAACGCCCCGCAGAAAGGTGCATGACGATGTCCGTGAACGACCTCCAGCTCACGCACATCCCGTCCGTGAAGGTGGGAATGCTCATCCGCAGGCCGCCCGGCGAGGTATTCCAGGCCTTTGTCGATCCCGCCGTCACGACCCGGTTCTGGTTCACCAAGAGCAGCGGCAAGATGACGCCCGGCGCGAACATCCAATGGGACTGGGATGGGTGCTGGTGCACATGGTGGAGGAGTACGCCCGGCACAACGGCCACGCCGACCTGCTGCGCGAGCGGATCGACGGGAGGGTGGGCCAGTAGCCGGTCAGATGATCAGCACCGCCTTGCCAAGCACCTGACCGGCCTCCAGCGCCCGATGGGCCGCGGCGGCCTCCTCGAGCGGGAACGTCGCCCCGACCTGCACCGACAGTGCCCCGGAGTCGAACAGCCGCGCGGCCTCCTCCAAGATCCCAGTCTGCCGTTCCCGCTCACCGAACCAGCCGAACACCGACGGCGCCGGCATCCATGTGAACGAGACGCGCAGGTTGCGCTGCTGCATCGCTTCGATCGCCTGAGGCGGCCAGGGGCTCTCCACGTTGGAGACCAGGTCGCCGTAGGGGCGCACCAGGCCGAAGCTGGCCGCGAACGTCCGACCGCCGACGGTGTCGTGGACGACGTCGGCCCCATCGCCCCCCGCCCAGGCCCGGACCGCGTCGCCGACGTCCTCGCGCCGGTAGTCGATGCACCGCTCCGCGCCGAGCTTGGCGGCCAGCTCCGCCCTCGGCCCGGCGGAGACGGTCGCCGCCACCCTGGCGCGAACCGTGCGCGCGATCTGCACCGACATGTGCCCCACACCGCCGGCGCCGCCCTGGACCAGCACCAGCTGACCGTGGGTCACGCGAGCCCGCCCACGAAGCGCCTCCCACGCGGTGATCGTCACCAGGGGAGCGGCCGCGGCCTCCGCGAACGACAGCCGCCTCGGCTTGTGGGCGACCAGCCGCTCGTCCAGGGTCTTGGCCTCCGCGTAGGTCCCCGCGGTGGTCCCGAACCCGCCGTCACAGAAGTACACCTCGTCACCAGGCTGGAACCGGGTCACGTCGGCACCAACGTCTGAGACGACCCCGGCGCCGTCCCACCCCAGGATCGCCGGCGGCTGCCCGGCGAGGGGACCGTCCGCGCGCAGCTTGGCGTCGACCGGGTTGACCCCGGCGGCGCGCAACGCGATCCGCACGTCTCTCCTGCCGAACTCCAGCTCGGCGACCTCGGCGGGCTGCAGCACCTCGGGCCCGCCCACGGCAGCCATCAGGACCGCACGCACTCCCGCACCCCCAAACCGTCACCACCACCGTCCGAGCCACCGTACAGGGCCACCCGGCGCGGCGCTGGCCAGATCCCTTACCCTGACGGCATGGTCGAGGCGCGCGCTGACACGATCCTTCCCGTTCCCGCCTCGCAGGCGTTCGAGGAAGCGACGGACCTGACGCGGGCGGACTGGCTGCCGGCGGTGCGCCGACTGCGGCACATCGGGGGGCCGGTCCGTGGGGTTGGCGCCCGCTTCGAGGCTGAGGTGGACGTGCCCGGCCACCGCCTGCACGGCGTGCTGGTCTGCCAGGAGTTCGTGCCGCCGCGGCGGGCCGTCTACGAGCTGGAGGGCGGCCTCGACCTTGCCATTGACGTCACGGTCCAGCCCGCCGAGCGGGGCTGCCGCTTGGAGCTCCGGGTCCGCTACGCGGTCGGCGGTTTCGCCGGTCGGGCGGTGGAGCGCGCGACGATCGGCCCGGCGCGGCGCGAGATCGCGCATGCGCTCACGACCCTGGCCACCCGGTTCTAGGCCGTTCGCGCGGCCTGGACCAAGCGCGCACGACCCGGGAGAAGGAACGTGCCCACCCGCCTGAGCGACCTAACCCACCGCGAGCGGCAGTACAGCGCCGACGCCGGCGGGCCCCGCCAAATGAGTACCCTGGGTCGCCAGGTGCCGCTCGCGGTGGGTCGAGGCTTCACAGATGAGTGTTTCACCGGACCGAGGAGGCGAAGATGGACCAGGCGCACGCAAAGGCACTGCTCGCCGAGGAACGAGCCCGGCTCGAGCGGCTGCTGGCGGCCGAGCCCCGCCAACCGGAGGCGGCCGACCTGGGCGACGAGGTCGACGACGCCGACCGGCGCGACGCCGAGGAGACCGGCACGGCAATCGACGAGCTCCTGCGGCAGCGGTGGGCGGCGCTGGAGCGGGCAGAGGCGCGGCTGGCCGCCGGCGACTACGGCCGGTCGGTGCGCAGCGGCCGGCCGATCCCCGACGAGCGGCTGGAGGCCGACCCGCTGGCCGAGCTGACCGTGGAGGAGGCGGCGGCGGCCGAGCGCGGCACGGTCGAGGAGGCGGACGGCGCGGTCGGGCTGGCCTCGGAAGACCACCCCTTCGAGGTGCTCGACGATGCCGACATCACGCCGGAGGAGCAGCTCGCCGACGAGGAGGACGACGACGAGCCCGCGCCCGGGCGGGCCCAGGGCATCCAGGTCGAGCGGGACGACCGGCGCCCATAGCGAGGACGATGCTGGATCGTCCTGGAGCGCCGTTACCGCGGTGTGCTCTGCGGGAATGCTCGTGAAAACGGTGCATTCGGGGGGATGTACGCCGATTGGAGGAGCGATCACATGGGCCTCATCTTCCGCCGTCGGGTGCGGCTCGGCCGCCGCGGCTGGCTGAACCTGTCGAGGCGCGGCGTCTCGGCGTCCAGCCGGATCGGCCCGCTGACCGTCAACAGCCGTGGGCGGTGGAGCCTGCGGCTCGGCCGCGGCCTGTCCTGGCGCAACAGGTAGACCCCCAAACGCCCATGACGGCCCCAGGTCCCGACCTGGGGCCTGTCGGCCGCCTCCCGCAGCAATCGCCGGCGCACCACCGGCGCGAGCCCAGGCGCGTGCTCGTCGAGCAGCGTGCCCGCCGCGGCCGGGTCGAGCCCTTCCAGGCGCAGCTCCGGCAGCCCCGCCTTCTCGCCGAGCGGACTGTCATAGCCCTCTCGGATGGCGACCAGTTGCGTGCGGCCCGTCCAGGCCAGTGGCGACCGCCGTGGGACCGGCTCAGGATCTCAGGAGCGGATGGGGCGGACGTTGTCGGCGCGCGGGCCTTCGGGTCCCGGGACGATCTCGAACTCGACACGCTGGCCCTGGCTGAGCTCGTCGTATTCGACCCCTCTGAGCGCGCTGGCGTCCACGAACACGTCCTCTCCGGCGGCTGGGGTGATGTAGCCGTACCCTCGCGACGCGTCGAACCACTTCACGGTTCCCACCGGCATCGCAGGTGCCCTCCACGACCGTCACCGTCCAAGGAGCGCCGCAAGATCCGCGGCGGCTTGCGCCACCCTTGCCGGTCGCGCCACAACCCATCGTGGCATACCCACTGGCGGCCAGCCAACGCTTCCGGATCAGGGCACCGGGTGGACAGGGCGCCGCCCGGCCGGTTTGGCCGGGGACCGGACCGAGGAGCGTGACGGGTGCCGCGCCAGCGATGCGGCGAGAGGGTCCGAAGCGGTGATCCCGCTGAGCGCCAGGATCGCCAGCGGCTCGGCGCTGTTGTCCTCCATCGCGGCCATGGCCAGCGCGATCGCCGCCGAGTCGGCGGTCGCCTCCGGCGGGACCACCAGCAGCGTGACGCGGTCGTGTCGGGTGGTGGTCAGCGCGGCCATCCACATGTTGAGGGTGCGCGACCAGGTCACCGGGACGATGCGGTCGCCGATGGCGAGCCGGGAGGGAGTGGGGTCCCAGGCGGTGAGGTTGAGCGCGACGCGTGTGACGGTCCCGAGCTGGCCGCAGTGGGTATTGAGGCCTCCGATGAGCTTGGGGACCTCGACGGTTGGGTTTCGTGAGCGCGGCCACCAGCCACCGTCGAGCATGCCCTGGCTCGGCAGGGTGGCGCACAGGCAGAGGCGCAGGGCCGATGGCACCGAAGGTCGGTGGGACGGGATGGCCGGGATGGGACTGTTGCGATCGAGTGCCATGCGTTGGGGCTCCGTCCTCGGTTCCAGCGGAACCGGCATCGTGGTGCGCCCAGGCAGCGCCGACGCGGATGTCGACGTTCGAGGTGTCCTCGGTGACCCGACTATACTCCCTGGACGTCGACGATCCGGTCCCGCCGGTCGGTGGTCACGCCCGGACCGGATGGGCGCGCACAAAGGTCGCCAGATCGCTGCCGTGCGCCTGCCAGTGCCGTCGGTTGAGGCTGGCCGGATCGTCCTCGGTGGAGAAGGGGCCGGCCTTGTGGGTGGCGACGAGATGCTCGAGCAGTTCCTGGCGTTCCTCCAGGAACGTCTCCCAGGTGTCGAGGTAGGCGCGGATCACCTTGATCGTCCGCAGGCCTTTCTCGGCCGAGTCGTCAAGGATGGCGAGCGTGAGCTCCTGGAGGAGGTCCGCGGGCATCGCGCTGTCGTTGGGCATAGATCCTCGCAAGTCGTCTCGCGGGTCCAGCGCCGGTCAGTCGCCCGGCGTTGACGGACGGCTCCTGTGGACCTCCGCGAGACGGGCGAACTCCAGCTGCTCGGCCAGGGAGGGGCTGGCGGACCGCAGGATCAGATCGCCACCCTTGCGGCGGGTCCAGGCCATCGCCTTGGTGATGACGTCGACCCCGGCGGAGTCGATCAGGATCATGCCGTGCAGGTCGAGCACGATGTGGTGGTGGCCGTGCAGGATCAGGTAGCCAAGGTATTGCCACAGCTGCACGGCGGTGTCCACGTCGAGGTCGCCGCGCACGGTAACGATGGCCTGGCCGTCCGAGGGCGTGGTGGCGGACTGCAACAGTGGGGCCATAGCGGCCTCCTTGCTCGGGAGAGCGACGTGGTCGGCCCAACCATTCGGCCAGCCACCGAGCCCATCCCGCGGTCGGCCGGATGGGCTCGGTGCCGTTGCGTTCGGGCTACTGGCGCTCCAGCGGCCGCACGTTGGCGGCCTGGGGGCCCTTCGGCCCCGACGTGACGTCGAACTCGACAGTCTGCCCCTCTTCGAGCGAGCGGTAGCCGTCGGCTTGGATCGCGCTGAAATGCACGAAGACGTCCGCGCCGGACTCGGGCGTAATGAAGCCATAGCCCTTGTCGGCGTTGAACCACTTCACGGTTCCAACCGTCATGAACTTGTCCCTCCCCTCCATCGTCTCGGAGGTTCTCGGTCAACGCCGGCACGATCTGGTGCCAGCGGCAAGGGACAAGCTCAACCCGCGGATGCGAAAGCGAACCATGAACCTCTGCGCCGCTACCCTACCACGCCGACGCACGAGGCCGCTCGGATGCTGTGCCTGGTGATGGCGTGGAATACGGTGATGGGGAGCGGCTACAACCCGACCATGAGTGACGATGGAGGAGCCAGCGCCATGACTCGTGGGAAGAGATCACCTGGGAGAAGGCCATGCAGCGCGCGTACGAGGCGGTCAGCCTGTCGGAGCGGCACTATGACGATATCGATGCCATGCAGAGCCGCTCGGACGTCGACATCGAGAAGCACCTGCGCAGGGCGGAGGTGAAGGCCGCCCACGCCCAGGCCTGGGTCGCCGTCGCCCAGGCGCTCGGCACGCAGGGCGACCGGTACGAAGGCAGATAGCCGGCCTCAGTGGCCGTCGTGGGGTTGCTCGCTGGCGGCGCGCTCCGCCCTGACCTGCCGAGGGGTCGCTGCCGTCTCCGAGGTTGGCGTGCGCCGCACGACGCCGAGGCGGCGCAGTGTGGCGGCCTGCTGGAGCTGGTCGGCCAGGTTCTCGAGCAGACTCGTCGCGGGAATGGCGGGCTCGGCGGCCAGGCGCGCGATCAACCCATCGACGACGACGCGGGCGAGCCGCTCCACCTTGGGGTCGATCGTTTGGACCGGCTGGTCGGGGAGCGCTCTCGGCGTGCCGCTGAGGTAGCTCATGCCACTACTCTACGCCTGCGTCGCGGTCCGGTCGCCGGCGAAGCTCGGCACCCCCGTCCTCCGTGACTGAGAAACTGCCGTCTGGACAACGAGATCGCGGCCAGCACAGGATGAGCCGTTCGCTGCCATCGCGGGCTGGATCACATCGAGGTGAGTATGCGACCGGCTACCCAGGTCGATGGCGGGCTCCCAGCGCCCGAGCCGGTGCATCCGCTCCAACGCCTCAGCGCGGACGAGATCCGCCTGGCGAGGACGGTGCTCGCCGAGCACGGGCTGGTCGGCGGGCACACCCGCTTCACCTACGTTGGGCTCGAGGAGCCGCCGAAGTGGGAGGTGCTCGGCCTCGAGCCCGGGAGCCCGGTGGACCGACGCGTGCGCGCGATCCTGCTCGACGCGGCCACCGGAGCCGCTGCCGACGTCGTGGCATCGCTCAGCCGCGGAACCGTCGACTCCCACGTCGTGCTCGACACGGCGCGTGACGGGCAGCCGCCGATCATGCTCGAGGACCTGGAGGCGGTCGACGAGATCGTCAAGGGCGACGGCGGCTGGCGGGCGGCGATGGCGCGCCGCGGCGTCACCGATCTCGACCTGGTCCGCCCGTGCCCACTGTCGGCCGGATCGTTCGCTGTGCCGGGCGAGGAGGGCAGGCGCATGCTGCGGGTGCTGTCCTTCCTGCAGCACGACGAGAAGGACCACGCGTGGGCGCATCCGGTCGACGGCCTGGTCGCCTACGTCGACCTCATCGAGCGCCGCGTGATCCACCTGCTCGACGAGGCGCTGCTGCCGATCCCGCGGGAGGCGGGCAACTTCGACGACCCGGCCGATGTCGGCCCGGCGCGGACCTCGCTCAAGCCCATCCAGATCACCCAGCCGGAGGGCCCGAGCTTCACCGTCGACGGGGACGAGGTGACCTGGGAGGGCTGGCGGCTGCGGATCGGGTTCGACGCTCGCGAAGGGCTGACGCTGCACCAGATCTCGCTGTGGGACCGGCCCGTCGTGTACCGCGCCTCGATCGCCGAGATGGTGGTCCCCTATGCCGACCCGAGCCCCGCCAGGTTCTGGCAGAACTACTTCGACGCCGGCGAGTACCTGCTCGGCCAGCAGGTCAACTCCCTGATGACCGGCTGTGACTGCCTGGGGGAGATCCACTACTTCGACGTGGTCCTGCCGACCGGGGACGGCGAGCCGCGCGAGGTGGCCAATGCCATCTGCCTGCACGAAGAGGATGTCGGCGTGGCGTGGAAGCACAGCGACCTGTTCACCGGCTCCGCCGAGACCCGCCGCCAGCGGCGCCTGGTCATCTCGATGTTCGTCGCGATCGGCAACTACGACTACGGCTTCTACTGGTACCTGTACCTCGACGGCACGATCGAGCTGGAGGTGAAGGCCACCGGCATGGTGTTCACCTCGTCCCACGTCGAGGGGAGCCGCTGGGCGACGCAGGTCGCCCCCGGCCTCGGAGCCCCCTACCACCAGCACATATTCAGCGCCAGGCTGGACATGACAGTCGACGGCGTCGACAACGCCGTCGACGAGGTGGAGCTGGAGCGCCTGCCGGTGGGACCGGACAACCCGCACGGCAACGCCTTCACCCGGCGGGTCACGCGGCTGACCCGCGAATCCGAGGGCGCGCGCACGGCGGACGCGTCCGTGGGTCGGGCCTGGCACGTGGTCAACCCCAGCAAGACCAACCGGTTCGGCCAGCCGGTCGCGTACGCGCTGTTCCCGCAGGGCGCGCCGTTGCTCGCCGCCGACGCGAGCGCCTCGATCACCCGGCGCGCCGCCTTCGCCACCAGGCACCTGTGGGTGACGCGGTACGACCCCGCGCAGCGCTACGCCGCGGGCGACCTGCCCAACCAGCACCCCGGAGGAGCCGGGCTACCCGACTACGTCGCCGCCGACCGCGGCATCGACGGCCGCGACATCGTCCTGTGGCACACCTTCGGGATGACCCACTTCCCCCGACCCGAGGACTGGCCGGTGATGCCCGTCGCCCACTGTGGCTTCACCATGAGACCGGTCGGCTTCTTCGACCGCAACCCCATCCTCGACCTGCCGAGGTGACCCACCTCCACCCCGCCGCCGAACGGAGATGCCGATGTCCTCGCCCGCTCCCGCCGCCGGCGCGTCCGCCGCGTTGGCCAAGGACCGCCTCGGAGTCCCGGCGGTCATGTTCTTCATCCTCTCCGCGATCGCGCCGATGACCGTGGTGGCCGGCGTGGTGACCACCCTGTACGCCGTCACCGGGCTGTCGGCCATCGGGGCGGCGTTCGTCGCCGTGGCGCTGGTGCTCGCCGTGTTCGCGGTCGGCTACGTGGCGATGGCCAGGCGCATCACCAACGCGGGCGCCCTGTACGCGTTCATCTCTCGGGGCCTCGGGCGGCCCGTCGGCGTCGGCGCCGCCCTGGTCGCGGCCCTTGCGTACAACCTCCTCCAGGTCGGCCTCTACGGCATGTTCGGGCCCACGCTCGCCGCCTACATGGCCGACAAGCTCGGCCTGGACCTCTCATGGTGGGTATGGGCGCTCGCGGCCTGGCTGGTCGTCGCGACCCTCGGCGTGCTGCGCGTCGACCTGAACGGCAGGGTGCTGGCGGTGCTGCTGTCAGCCGAGATCGCCGTGCTGCTGGTGCTCGCGATCGCGGGGCTCGGCAATCCCGCGACCGGGTTGCCGCTGACCAGCCTGTCGCCGGGCGGGCTGTTCGGTCATGCCGGCGTGGGGGCGCTGCTGGTGACCGCGCTCCTCGGCTATGTCGGCTTCGAGGCGTCGGCGGTCTTCTCCGAGGAGGCCAAGGACCCGCGCCGCACCGTGCCGATCGCCACCTTCACCTCGCTGGCCCTGATCGGCGCGGTCTACACCCTGGCGTCGTGGGCGATGAGTGTGCACTACGGCGACGACCAGGTCGCGGCCGTCGCCGGCGAGCAGGGCCGGGCATGCTCTTCGCGATGTCCAGCTCGGCCATGGCCGAGATCGCCACGGTCCTGTTCATCACCAGCCTGTTCGCCGCCATGCTGAGCTTCCACAGCGCGGTCGGCCGGTACATGTTCGCCCTGGGTCGTGAGCGCGTGCTCCCGGAGGCGCTCGGGCGCACGGACGCCCGCACCGGTGCCCCGCGCGTCGCCTCCGTCACCCAGTCCGCCATCGGGCTCGCCGTCATCGTGGTCTACGCGCTGGCCCACTGGGACCCGATGGTGCGGCTGTTCTTCTGGCTCGGCACCACGGGAGCGTTCGGGGTGCTGTGCCTGCTCGCCGCCAGCTCGATCGCGGTGATCAGGTTCTTCGCCCGCAACCCCCAGGGCGAGAGCGTCTGGCGGCGTCTCGTCGCCCCCGCGCTGGCGGCGCTCGCCCTGCTCGTCATGGTGTGGGCAGGGGTGGCGAACTACCCGACGCTGCTCGGCGTGGCTCCGGGCTCGACCGAGGCATGGGCGCTCCCCGGCGTCTTCGCCGTCCTCGCGGTCATCAGCGTCATGTACGGTGTTTGGCTGCGTTCGGCGCGTCCGGAGGTCTATCAGGGCATCGGGCTCGGCGCCGTCGTGCGGCCCGAGGGCCCCGCGAGGCTCACCGACCGAGCCGAGCCGGCGGGGACCGCCGGTCCGTGACCGGCGGGCAGGGTCGCCGACGCCTCAGCCGGGGTCGCGCCCGAGCAGGCCGAGCAGCCGGTCCTGCAGCGGAGCGTCCTCGGGGACCTTCACCTCCGCGCCGAACACCCCAGGAGTGAACGCGGAGGCCCGCACCGAGCTGACCGCCTCCAGGGCGCGCGTCGTCGCCGCGGCCGACGAGACCAGGCGGCGCCTTGAGCGCGATCTCCACGACGGGATCCAGCAGCGGCTGGTCACGCTCGCCCTGGAGCTGCGGGCCGCCGAGGCGTTGGTGCCTCGAGCGCTCGACGGCGGTCTCCGGGCGCGGCTGCATGGCATCGGGGACGGCCTGACCGACGCGCTGGACGATCTCCGCGAGCTCTCTCATGGCATCCACCCCGCGGTGCTTTCGGAGGGCGGCCTCGAGCCGGCGCTCAAGGCGCTCGCGCGCCGCTCCACGGTCCTGGTCGAGCTCGACATGGCCGTGGGGGCGCGGCTGCCGGAGCGGGTCGAGGTGGCGGCCTACTACGTGGCCAGCGAGGCGCTGGCCAACGCCGCCAAGCACGCCCGGGCCTCGACCGTGGCGATCCAGGTCGGGCGGCGCGACGGCACGCTCGACCTGTCGATCAGCGACGACGGCGTGGGCGGCGCCGATCCCACGCGGGGCTCGGGGCTCATCGGCCTGGCCGACCGCGTCGCGGCCCTGGGCGGCACGATCGCGGTCGTGAGCCCGGCGGGAGAAGGCACGTGCCTTCACGTGACGGTCCCCGTCGGCTGAGGTGCCCGCGTCGCCGTCGATCACCCCTGCCGCGCGCAGAGGCGGAACGTGACCGGGCCTGGGTCAGGCGCCAGTCTGGCCAGGCGACTCAGGGCTTGCGCTCGAAGCGAATCAGCTCCTCGCGGCCGGACCCGCCCGAGACGGTGATGGCCAGGACCGGTCCGACCCCTCGCGCGTAGAACTTGTGCTCCACCACCGACGGCTCGAGCGGGGTGTAGTCCTTGGTCGTGAGCACCCGGTCGAAGGAGCCGAAGGGAACGCTCACCCTCTGGTTGAGGCTCAGCACCTGGGCGGCGTCCTCGGCCTGGCCCTTGTAGTACTCCTGCCGGTACGCCAGCCCCGGCCTGGGGCGGGCGGGGAGCAGGATGCCTGGCTGAGCGCCGTCGACGCCGGCCTGCCAGGACCCCGCCGTCGAGACCACCTTGCCGTTGTCGTACTCCTTGGTGTCCTCGCCCATGTACCAGATGTTGCCCTGGGCGTCCTGGGCGTACCAGTCGAGGGTGTCCTCCTGGACCTGCCCGTTGACGGTCACCACGTCGTGCACGACTCTGGCATCGATGCCCATGATCTTCTTGGTCTGGCTGGTCACGGTGACGTCGACACGCTGCTCGCCCTCGCGGAAGAGCCAGCGGTTGCCTGCCGCCATCGGCCAGTAGGGGTTGTCGATCTGGCTGGTGAACCGCGCGGGGTCCAGACGCACCGCCTCGCCGCCGCGGGGCAGCTGGGATGCCCGCGGGGCCTTCCCGGCGGTGGTGGCGACCGACTGGGCCGGGGAGCCGGGCGCCTCGGTGGAGCTGGGAGCGTTGGACTGCCCGCCGCCGCACGCCGTCGTGATGGCGGCCAGCAGCGCGAGCAGGAGCGCGGGGGAGGCACGGCGCACGAGGTTCTCCTTCTCCTCAGGTCTGCTGGGGTCGGGCCACCGTAGACGCTCTCGGATGTGAGATTGATAAGAAATCAGTCATCTGTCGCCGGCTGGGGAGCGAGTATAGTCGAACACCTGTTCGAAAGCCAGGCGTCAAGCGGATCTTCGGTGACGCCGGGGCTCGTCAGGCCTGGTTCAACCAGATGATCATTCCGGGGAGCCGGAGGCTGCCTCCTCGTCCCCGCCGTGCCTGAAGCGCAGGAGCAGCACGGTCATCCCGAGCACCAGCGCCGTGGCGGCCAGGATGGCGATCTCGAGCATAACGTCCCGGAACCGAGGGGTGCCGAGCACGTCCTCGGCCTCGGCGCTGATGACGATCAGGCGCCGGATCGCCGCCACGATCCCGACGATCAGGAACGGCTCGACCTGCACGGCTCTGCGGGCGATGGTGACGCGGATCGTGCTGATCAGCTCGGTGAAGATGTACACCAGCAGCAGGCCGCTCAGCAGCTCGAGCATGTGGCTGAGGACAGGCCCCTGACCGAGGTCGCGAACGAAGTCGTACACGACGGCGCTGAGCAGGACGAGCCCGCCGACGCTCAGCGCGAGGGCGACCGCCGTCTCCAGCAGGAGCTCGACGTAGGCGAGCAGTGCCGCGACCCAGGACCGGCCACGGCGTTTGTCATCGTCTCGATGCCGCACGTCCAGAATGTCTCACCAGCGGGCCGAGGCTGTCCACGCCGGCGGGGTCGGCGCCCGGCTGCCGCTCACGGCGCCGGCTTGGCGAGCGCCTGCTCCGTCCAGCGGAGCAGCGCAGGTGGTGGGACCGCCCCGACCTGCCTGGCGACCTCCCGACCGTCGCGCAGCAGCAGCACCGTGGGGATCCCCTGGACGCCGAGGCGCTCGGCGACCCTCGGCGCCTGGTCGACGTTGACCTTCACCGCCTTGAGGCGACCCGCCAGGCGCTGAGCGGCCTGCTCGACGCCCGGGGCGATGATCCTGCACGGGCCGCACCACGGTGCCCACAGGTCGACCAGCACGGGCACGGTCGAGGCGGTGACGACCCGCTCGTAGTCGTCGTCACCGGCGGAGGTCAGCCACGGCAATGGGGTGTTGCAGGCGGCGCAGCGCGGGAGTCCGGTCGCGGCGGCCGGCACCCGGTTGCGCTTGCCGCAGTTCGGGCACTGGACGATCTCGTCCATCGGCGTTCACACGGCTTTCGAGGTGGCTTCCTGGGATCGCGGCGGGCTCGCCCGCCAAGCGGAGCTTCCCCGCAGGGTCAGGGTAGGGGAACCTCGCCGTTTCCTCGCTTCCTGGGCCATGCGAGCCTGTGGGAATTGTAGGATAGGGAGCCATCGCCCGATCTCCAAGGGGGGGGTTCGTGGTGAACCAGCGGATTGCCGAGGCAGCGAGGGCCGTGGCGGGTTCCGCGTTCGCCCGCCGGGTGGAGGCTGGCAGCGCGCTCGCCGCCGACGCCGAGGACATCGCCAGGGCGTGCCACGACATGGCGATCCGCTTCCATCGCGGCGGCAAGCTGATCGTCTTCGGCAACGGCGTGCAGGCGACCGACGCCCAGCACCTCTCGGTCGAGTTCGTCCACCCGGTGATCGTCGGCAAGCGAGCGCTCCCCGCCATGACCCTCACCGGCGACGTGGCCACTATTACCGGGGTCGCGCGCCGCGACGGGTTCGCCGAGGTGTTCGCCCACCAGCTCCGCCACCTGGCCGCCACGGCGGACATCGCCCTCGGGGTCACGCCGGACGGCCGTTGCGAGAACGTGCGCCGCGCGCTGGAGGCGGGGCGCGAGCTGGGGCTGCTCACCATCGCGCTCGCCGGCGGCGACGGTGGCGACCTGGCCGGAAGCCCCGCCGTCGACCACCTGCTCCTCGCCCGCTCCGGGGACCCGCTGGTCGTGAAGGAAATCCACGTCACCGTCTACCACGTCCTGTGGGAGCTGGTGCACGTCTTCTTCGAGCAGCCAGGGCTGCTGGCCCCGGAGGTGGTCAAGTGACCCCGCAGGAGGGGTTCGGGGAGCCGCGGACAGGTTACCCGGTGGTGCACGGCTGCGACGGCGAGGTCTGCGTCACCTGCTCCGACGAGGCGGTGGCAGTGCGGGTGGTGCGGCTGCTCGACGACGACCTCGCGCTGGTCGACACCGGCACCGGGCACGACGAGGAGGTGAGCGTGGCCCTGGTGGAGGCGACGGTGGGGGACACGGTCCTCGTCCACGCCAAGGAGGCCATCGCCGTGGTGCGGGACGGGACCGGCCCGTGAGCGTCGAATCCCTCTACCCGTTCCTGTACTCCGGGGACGCGGACCTCGACGCGGTCATCGAGGCGGTGCGCCGCTCCACCGTCGAGAAAGCGGACGAGATCGTGGCGCTGCGCGAGGAGCTCGCCGAGCGCGATGCCGACCGGCTGGTTGTCTGCGCCGAGGCGATGGCGGCTTCGTTCGCGATGGGGGGACGCCTGCTCGCCTTCGGCAACGGCGGCAGCTCCACCGACGCGCAGGACGTGGCCACCACCTTCCTGGCGCCGCCGGCCGGCAGGAGGCCGCTGCCGGCCCTGGCGCTCACCGCCGACGTGGCGGTGCTGACCGCCCTGTCGAACGACGTCGGCTTCGAGGTGGTCTTCGCCAGGCAGATCGCCGCGTTCGGGCGCTCCGGCGACATCGCCCTCGGCCTGTCGACCAGTGGCGGCTCGGCCAACGTGCTGCGTGGCTTCGAGGAGGCCGGCCGCCGCGGGCTGCTCACCGTCGGGCTGGCCGGCTACGACGGCGGCAAGATGACCGAGGCCGGCACGGTCGAGCACCTGTTCGTGGTCCCGTCCTCCTCTGTCCACCGGATCCAGGAGGCGCAGACCACCCTTTATCACATCCTCTGGGAGCTGACCGAGACGATCTTCGCGAGCGAGCCGGCGTCCAATGGGGGTGATGAGCATGTGCCTCGGCATTCCGGGTGAGGTCGTCGAGGTCGTCAGCGACCGGCCTGACCTGGCCAGGGTCGACGTCAGCGGGGTGCGGCGGGCGATCAACATCGGCCTGCTGGAGGGCGAGGACCTGCGTCCGGGGGACTGGGTGCTGATCCACGTCGGCTTCGCCATGTCGAAGATCGACGAGCACGAGGCCAAGGCCGCCCTGGAGTTCCTGGAGGGGATCGGGCAGGCCTACGCTGACGAGCTGGCGGCGCTGCAGGAGTCCAAGATCGAGTAGCGAGGGGAGCACGGGGTGCGCTTCGTCGACGAGTTCCGTGATGCTGACACGGCTCGGGCGCTGGCAGCGAAGATCACCGCGCTGTGCGAGCCCGGGCGGCACTACCAGTTCATGGAGGTGTGCGGCGGCCACACCCACACCATCTACAAGCACGGCCTGGAGGACTACCTGCCCGAGAGCATCACGCTGGTGCACGGCCCGGGCTGCCCGGTGTGCGTGATCCCGATGGGCCGGGTCGACGACGCCATCCACCTGGCCGAGCAGCCGGACGTGATCATGACCTCGTTCGGGGACATGATGCGGGTCCCCGGCGGGCGCGGCTCGTTCCTGGACTCCAAGGCCGCCGGCGCCGACATCCGCATGGTCTACTCGCCGCTGGACTCCCTGAAGGTCGCCAGGCAGAACCCGGACAAGCAGGTGGTCTTCATGGCCATCGGCTTCGAGACCACCGCGCCGTCCAGCGCCATGACCGTGCTGCGCGCGGCGGCCGAAGGGCTCGAGAATTTCTCGATCTTCTGTAACCACGTGACCATCATCCCGGCGATCAAGGCGGTCCTGGACTCGCCGGACCTGCGCCTCGACGGGTTCATCGGGCCCGGGCACGTGTCGACGGTGATCGGCTGCCGGCCGTACGAGTTCATCGCCAGGGAGCACCGCAAGCCGCTGGTGTGCGCCGGGTTCGAGCCGCTGGACATCCTGCAGTCGATCTACATGCTGCTCGAGCAGCTCGCCCAGGGACGCTGCGAGGTGGAGAACCAGTACACCCGGGTGGTCCCCTGGGACGGCAACCTCAAGGCGCTGGGGGTCATCGGCGAGGTCATGGAGCTGCGGCCGTACTTCGAATGGCGGGGGCTGGGATTCATCTCCCACTCGGCGCTGCGGGTCCGCGAGCGGTACGCGCGCTTCGACGCCGAGCGGCGCTTCGACGTCCCCGGGGTGCGCGTCGCCGACCCCAAGGCCTGCCAGTGCGGCGAGGTGCTCAAGGGCGTGCTCAAGCCGTGGGAGTGCAAGGTGTTCGGCAGCGCCTGCACACCGGAGACGCCGATCGGCACCTGCATGGTGTCCTCGGAGGGCGCCTGCGCCGCCTACTACAACTTCGGCCGCTTCACCCGCGAGCGCGTGAAGGAGGCGACCAGCAGGTGACGAGCGAGCAGGAGGTCCTCGACCGCATCGAGCGGGCCCGGCGCCGCAGGCCAAAGGTCAGGGAGGAGCGCATCACGCTCGCTCACGGCGCCGGCGGCAAGGCGACCCACACCCTGGTCGAGGCGGTGTTCCTCGAGGCCTTCCGCAACCCGCTGCTGGAGCCCATGGAGGACCAGGCGGTGTTCACCGCCGGTGGCGCGCGGCTGGCCTTCACCACCGACTCGTTCGTGGTCTCGCCGCTGTTCTTCCCCGGCGGCGACATCGGCGAGCTGGCCGTCAACGGCACCGTCAACGACCTGGCCGTGGGCGGCGCGCGGCCGCTGTACCTGTCGGCCGGGTTCATCCTGGAGGAGGGCTTCCCGGTCGCCGACCTGGAGCGCATCGCCGCCTCCATGGCCGGGGCGGCCGCCGCCGCCGAGGTGCAGGTGGTCACCGGCGACACCAAGGTGGTGCAGCGCGGCAAGGCCGACGGCTGCTACGTCAACACCGCCGGCGTGGGCGTGCTGGAGCGCGACGTCGCCCTCGGCGCGGCGCGCGCCCAGCCCGGCGACGCGGTGCTGGTCTCTGGGCCGATCGGCGACCACGGGATCACCATCATGCTGGCCCGCGGCGAGCTCGACATCGAGTCCGACATCCGCTCCGACACCGCCCCGCTCGCCGGCCTGGTCGGGCGCCTGCTCGACAGCTGCGACGGGGTGCGCTGCCTGCGCGACGCCACCCGCGGCGGGGTGGCCACCATCCTCAACGAGATCGCCCTGGCCTCGCAGGTGGCGGTGGTGGTCGAGGAGGCGGCGGTCCCGGTCCGCCGGGAGGTCAGGGGCGCCTGCGAGATCCTGGGCATCGACCCGCTCTACGTCGCCTGCGAGGGCCGCCTGGTCGTGGTGGTGGACGGCGCGCGGGCAGACGCCGCGCTGGCGACGCTGCGCTCCCACCCGCTGGGCGAGGGCGCGGCCGTCATCGGCCGCGTCGGCGACGACCCGCCGACCCTGGTGCTGCTCAAGACCGAGTTCGGCGGCACCCGCATCGTCGACCTGCTGATCGGCGACCCCCTGCCGCGCATCTGCTGAACTGGCCTCATCCCGTTGCTCCCCTGGCCGAGGAGGATGGCGCACCGAGCTGGCGGGCGCCCCGCGCGGCCCGCGGTTCCCGCTCAGGCGCCGGCGTGCAGATGGGAGGCCCACAGCGACGGGGAGTCGGGGTAGGCACGCCGGATCCGCCGGGTGGCGTGGTGCAGGGCGGACGCGGTCCGCCGTGTGTCCAGCGTGTCACCGGCGGCCAGGGCGGCGTAGAACTCGTCGGTGAGCTCCCCCCGGCCCGCATCAGCGTGACCGCCAGATCGGCGCTGGCGCCCACCCGGTCGATCGGCGGTGCCGTGGTCAGGGCCGCCGCCTCCTGGAACGCCGCGAGCGCCTCCGCGAGCACCCTGTCGTCCCCCTCCTCATCGAACAGGTCTCGGAGGCCGCGGCCGAGCCGCTGCAGCATCGCGGCGCGCGGCGGATGGTCGTCGGGGGCGGCCCTGACGGCGTGGCGGAGCGCGGTCGCGGCCTCTCGGAGCGCCGCCGGGTCACGGGTATGGCGTGCCAGCCTTCCCAGTGCCACGCCCAGGTTGTTCATGCAGACGACATAGCTCGGATGGCGCTCGGGGATGCCGACCAGCGCCTCACGGAGCAGGGCGATCGCCTCCTGGAGGGTCGCGTCCTGGCGATCGGCGTCGAACAGCGTCATCAGCGACTCGGCAAGGTTGGACAGGGCTGCCTGCCGTTGCGCGTGGCCGCGGGGGTGGCGTGAAGGGCGTTTCGTCGCAGCGCGATGCCCTCGTCCACGTCTGCCCGCTCCCCGGTCCGCTCCCAAAGCGCGCCCAGGACGGTGGCCAGGTTGCTCATGTACACGGCCTTCCTGGGATGGCCGTCGGGTGTGAGGTCTGTCGCTCTGCGGACGAGGTCAGCGGCCTCCCGCAGGGCACCGAGCTGGCCGGTCCGTCGGAACAGGGTGATCAGCACGGTGCTGAGGTTGGACGCGTACAGGGCATCGTCCGGGGCCGCCTCGACCGCCCGGCGGCAGGACGCGATGGCCTCCTCCAGCGTGTCGAGCTGCCCAGTCCGCTCGAACAGCAGGAGCAGGGCGATGCCGAGGTTGGTCAGGTCCACGGGCCGCTCCGCGGCGGGGACGGCCTGCCGGAGCAGGTCGATGCTGGGATCGTCGCCGCCGGTGGCCGCGAGCGCCTCGCGCATGCGCGTGACGCACTCCCGGAGCAGGTCCAGCCCGCCTTGCTCGTTGAACAGCTTGCGCAGAGCGAGGTGGAGACCCAAGGCCAGGTGGGAGTAGTCCTCGTGGTCGCCTGGCGTGGCGGTCAAGGACGCGCGGAAGACGGCGACCGCCTCGCGCAGCGCATCCGGGTCCCGGGCCTGGTCGGACAGCTGGTACAGCGCGACGCCGAGCTTGCCCAGCCGCTCGTCGCGCTTCGGGTCGTCCTCGGGCGTGCCCGCGACGACCCGGCGTCCAACCGCCACACGCTCCCGCAGGACCGCGGCCGAGTGTGTTCGCTCGTACAGCCGGGTCAGGCCAGACGCCAGGTTGTCCGCCACCGTGACGGCGCCCCAATGGCCATCGGGCGTCGCGGCCACGGCCTCCCGCAACCGGTGCACCGCCTCGTCCAGGGCCGCCGCGTCCCCCGTCTCGTCGAACAGGACCACGAGCGCGGAGCCGAGGCTCATCAAGTGGTACGCATGGTTGAAATCCCGACGGCGCTGGTCGGCCGCGGCGTCGCGGAGCAGTCCGATCGCATCCCGCAACAAGGCAAGCTCCCGGGTGCGGTCGAACAGCGTCCGCAGCACGCCGGCAAGGCGTGCCAAGTGGTCGGCTCGGTGGAGATCGTCCCCTGGGGTGACCTGGATGGCCCACTGCCCGACCGTCACAGCCTCGTGCAGGACGGCGGGGTCCCTGGTCTGGTCGTGCAGCGTCTGCAGGGCTTGGAGCAGGCTGTAGAAGGCGCCTGGCCGCTTGGGGTCGTGCACTGGCAGGACGCCGATGGCCCAGCGGCCGGCGGCCACCGCCTCCCGCAGCGTGTCGACGTCGCCGCTGCGCTCGAACCAGCTCACCGGTCTGCTGGTAGCGCGCCACAAACGAGTAGGCGACCTCGGAGTAACGGTCCACCTGCGTGCCCAACGCCATGCTGACTCACCCCTTCGGGACCGAGGGGCCGACGCGCCGGTCAGCCGCGGTCGACGGCGGGCTGCCGCGGCGCGCCGTAGCGCCGGCGGAACAGCGCGTAGGCCACGGCCCCCGCCGGCAGCGGCAGCCAATAGGACACCATCCGGTACGCGAGGGTGGCCAGGGTGGCGCCCGGGGCGGGCAGGCCCGCCAGGCCGAGCATCGCGGTGAGGCCCGCCTCGACGAAGCCGAGCCCGCCCGGGGTGATCGGGATCATGCCGAGCACCATCGAGGCGGCGTAGGCCAGCAGCACAAGCGAAGGCCGTGCCGCGCTGCCGGTCGCGGCGATCGCCGCCACCAGCGCGAGGTAGTCGAACGTCACCCGTCCGACCGACGCCGCCAGCGCCAGCAGCCAGCGTGACTGCAGCATGGTGCGGACCTCGTCGCGCTCGGCGAGCAGCCGGCCGGGCAGGTCCGCCGCCGCCGCCGCCCGCCGGGGACGCACACGCGCAAGCACCCAGGCGACGGTGCGCCCCACGACCGCGAGCGGACGGTCGGTGAGCAGGAACAGCGCCCCGAGCGCCAGGAGCACCCCGGCCATGCCCGCACCCAGCCAGGCCACCCGCGCCAGGTCCTGAGGCACCGCCGCGCCGCTGACGATGAGCGCCAGCAGCGCGACGATGGGCAGCGCCGCGAGCGTGGCGGTGGACAGGACCGTCATGACGGTGAGCCCGGAGCCCACGGCCGCCGCCGGAGCCTTGGCCCCCACCAGCATCGAGAACTGCAGTGCGCCGCCGGCTGCGGCGCCACCGGGAACGACCCTGCTGAACGCGTTGCTGGCCAGCTGCGAGGTGGCGACCGCAAACCATCGGCCGGTGCGCAGGCACACCCGCAGCAGTGTCCAAACGCACAGGTAGCTCACTGCCTCCAGCAGGAGCGTGACCGCGAACCACGCCGGCCGGATCTGGCCCAGCTCGTCCCACGAGGAGAACGCGGCCAGCAGCGAGGGCCACACGACATACAGACCGACAAGGGTGATGCCGAGCCCGGCCAGACGCCGCAGCATCCTGCCGCGGATTCCGCGCTGCTCGGCCACCTGGTCCCCCCTCTTCCCCCGACGGAGGCGACGCCTGCCCGGATCTGTCGGCTGTTCGAGTGTAGGCGCGGGCCGCCCGCGCCGTGCCCGGTCATGTTCGATCCCTCTCGGAGGGGGACGGTCAGCCGCGCGCGGGCGTCCAGGTCATCCGATGAGCGGCAGCCGCGGGTCGGGGTGGCCCGCCCTACCCGACGCGGCCCGGACCCACGCCATGTCGTCGGCGAGGTCCGCAGGCCGCCCGGCGACGGTCCGCCGGGCGAGCAGCTCGTCGAGGATCGCGGCGGTCAGCGCGACGCCCTCGGAGGTCGCGATGGAGTCGCGGCCGAGCGCGTCGGTGAGGTCGACGCCGTGCACCACCGCCTCCAGGACCCGGCTGGGCACGAACTCGTCGAGCCGCATGAGCGCGTAGTACCCGGGGCCGACTGTGTCGGGCGCCGTGGCCCGCGCCTCCTCGATCGTCTTGGCGAAGGTCTCGTGCAGCACGTCGGCCATCTGCCGGGGCGTCTTGCCCTCCACGATCTTGTAGGCGTAGTCGTACACCACCGGCGCGACCTCAGAGCGCGAGAAGATGAAGAAGCTCACCCGGTCGCGTCCCACCTGCCCCATCTGGGGATCGGCGACCAGCATCCGGGTCAGGCCGATCGAGATGTCGAAGTGGCCGGCGAGCTCGAGCACCGTCCAGTGCGGCAGCGCCTCGTCGATCGGCCGCAGCCGGGTCGGCGTCCGCCAGTCCCGCTCGCTCAGCTCGCGGAAGGCCTGGTCCAGCCCGCGAAGCTCCGCCTCGAGAACCCGCACGTGCTCGTCGTAGCTGCCCATCGGGGCCTCCTCTCATCGGCGACCCAGCTCGGCCCGGGCCCGCTGGATGTCGCGCTGGTGCTTCAGGAGCAGGTGCAGGGTGTCGTCGACGATGGTGGGGTCCAGCGAGCTCGCCCCCAGATAGAGCAGGGTGCGCGCCCAGTCGATCGTCTCCGAGATCGACGGCGCCTTTTTCAGCTCGAGCTGGCGGATCGTGCGCACCATCTGCGCGATCTGCTCGGCCAGCGTGGCATCGATCTCCGGGACGCGGACGCGCACGATGTCGCGCTCGCGCTCCAGCGATGGGTAGTCGATGTGCAGGTAGAGGCAGCGCCGCCGCAGCGCCTCGGACAGCTCGCGGGTGGCGTTGGAGGTGAGCACGATGAGCGGGTGCTGGGTCGCGACCACCGTGCCCAGCTCCGGGATGGACACCTGGAAGTCCGAGAGCACCTCGAGCAGCAGCGCCTCGGTCTCGACCTCGACCCGGTCGACCTCGTCGATCAGCAGCACCACCGGCTCGGTCGCCCGGATCGCCTGCAGCAGCGGCCGTGTCAGCAGGAAGGGCTCCGAGAAGATGTCCGCCTCCACATCGGCCCAGCTCGCGTCGTGGTCGCGGTCCGCCTGGATGCGCAGGAGCTGCTTTTTGTAGTTCCACTCGTAGAGCGCCTTGGACTCGTCCAGTCCCTCGTAGCACTGCAGGCGGATGAGCCGCGCCCCGGTGGCGGCGGCGAGCGCCTTGCCCAGCTCGGTCTTGCCGACCCCCGCCGGCCCTTCGGCCAGGATCGGCTTCTCGAGCCGGTCGGCCAGCAGGACAACGCTTGCGATCATCGGGTCGGTCAGGTACCCCGCCCCAGCGAGCCGCTCGGCGACCTCGTCGACGTCGGCGAACCTGTGCGTGGGCGCCATCAGCCCTCTCCTATGTCAGCCGGGGCGCGGACCGCGCCGCTGTCGGCGGGCGCGCCGACCGCCAGCGGCAGGCGCCGCCGGGTGGGGAACAGGCTCACGCCGGAGCGGCCGGCCACCAGGCCCCAGATGCCGCGCCTGTCCCACACCGCCACCAGGATCGCCACCAGCCCGAGGATGATCAGGTACCAGACCCCGCGACTGGACAGGGTCTGCTGCAGCACCGTGAACACTACCGCTCCGATGATCGGCCCTTCGATCGAGCCCACGCCGCCGATGACCACCGCGAAGATCATGAAGGCGGTCCAGTTGACGCTGAAGGTCGCGTCGGGCTGCAGCCGCAGCAGGTTGAGGTAGATGACGGCGCCGGTGAGGCCGCAGCCGAGCGCGGCGATGACGTACACGGTGAACTTCACCCGGAAGGCGTTGACGCCGAGCGCCTCCGCCGCGGTCTCGGAGTCGCGGATGGAGGTGAGCGCAAGGCCGAGCCGGCGCCGCAGCAGCAGCCAGGTGAGGGCGACGGCGCCCACACCGCAGGCCATCGCCAGCCAGTAGGTGACGTACAGGCGGGTCGCCCTGTCGATGGTCGACGCTGCCGTGAGGCTGATGCCGGAGCCGCCGCCGAGCTGCGTGACGTTGGTGACGACCAGCCGGTACACCTCGGCGATCACCCAGGTCCCGATGGCGAAGTAGCCGCCTCGCAGGCGGAAGGCGAGCGCCGCCGTCGGGATCGACACCAGCGCGGCCACCAGGCCGCCGAGCAGCACCGAGACGAACACGTTGATGTGGAACGTGTCGGCGCACAGCAGCAGCCCGTACGCGCCGATGCCGATGTAGGCCTGCTGGCCGATGGACACCAGCCCGGCGTAGCCGGCCAGCAGGTTCCACATCTGCGCCAGGGCCAGCAGCGTGAAGAACCCGATCAGGGTGCGCAGCACGCTGTCGAGCGCCCAGACCGGACCGGTGGCGAGGATCGCCAGCCCGACCAGCGCCGCCGCCTGGACCAGCCGCGCCGGCCACGCTCGCGTCACTGGGTCACCGCCTTGCCGAGCAGGCCGGTCGGCCGGAAGGCCAGCACCGCCAGGAACACCAGGTGGCCGGAGAGCACGCCCCATCCCGGCGACAGGTGCGCGCCGAGGGTCTGGGCCACGCCGAGGACCAGCCCGCCCACGAGCGTGCCCCACAGCGAGCCGAGCCCGCCGATGATCACCGCCTCGAAGGCGAAGATCAGCCTGGTGGGACCCAGCGACGGCGTGAAGGTGGTGCGGGCGCCGAGGAAGATCCCGGCCACCGCGACCGTCCCCAGCGCGATCGCGGTCGCCAGCGCGTACAGGTGGCGATGGTCGATGCCCATCAGCCTGGCCGTGCTCGGGTCGTCGGCGGTGGCGCGGAACGCCCGCCCCAGACGCGTGCGGCTGAGCAGCAGCTGCAGCCCGATCAGCACCCCGATGGCCACCACCAGGGTGAGCAGCGCGAACCAGCCGACCGCCAGGCCCGCGGTGAGGCGGACGCTGGCGTTCTCGATGCGGCCGGCGTCCAGCCCGCGCGAGTCGGCCGAGAACACCTCCAGCAGCAGGTTCTGCAGCACCACCGCGAGCCCGAAGGTGACCAGGATCGACGGCAGCACGTCGCCGTCGCGCAGGGTCAGGTTGAGCACGCCCCGCTGCAGCAGGTAGCCGAGCGCGAACATCAGCGGCACCACGATGGCCGGGGTCACCAGCGGGTTGACGCCGAGACGGTCGACCGCGACCAGCGCCAGGAACGCCGCCACGATCGACAGGTCCCCGTGCGCCAGGTTCACCATCCGCATCACCCCGAACACCAGCGACAGCCCGGTGGCGTACAGGGCGTAGAGCCCGCCGAGCAGCAGGCCCTGGACGACGTCGTTGGCCCACGTCACAGCCGCACCCCGAAGTAGGCGTCGGCGATGTCCTGCCTGCTGACCGCGGCGGCGGGCCGCTCCAGCACGACCCTGCCCTCCAGCAGGCAGACGACGCGGTCGGCCGCTGCCAGCGCCTGGCCGACGTCCTGCTCCACCAGCACCAGGGTGGTGCCGCTGGCGATGATCTCCGGCAGCGCCTGGTAGAGCCGCTGGACGATCCTCGGCGCGAGCCCGAGCGAGCTTTCGTCGAGCAGCAGCAGCCGCGGGTTGGCCATCAGCGCGCGGCCGATCGCGAGCGCCTGCTGCTCGCCGCCCGACAGCGTGGTCCCGCCGCGCCCGCGCATGCCGGCCAGGTTCGGGAACAGCTCGAGCACGCTGTCGACGCGCCATGGTCCCCGGCGGCGCCGGTACGCGCCGACCAGGAGATTCTCCTCCACGGTGAGGCTGGGGAAGATGTGGCGCCCCTCCGGCACCATGACGATCCCCAGCTCGGCGCGCCGGTGGGTCGGCACGCCGGCCAGCGGCCCGCCGTCGAAGGTGATCCGCCCACGGGCCGCTGGGTGCAGCCCGCAGATGGTCCGCAGCAGGGTGGACTTGCCGGCCCCGTTGGCGCCGATGACCGCCAGGGTCTCGCGCTCGGCGACCCGAACCGAGACGTCGAACAGCGCCTGGAAGTCGCCGTACCAGGCCGACACGGACGCGGCCTCCAGCAGCATCAGCCCTCGACCTCTTTGCCGAGATAGACGTCGCGCACCTCGGGGCTGGCCATGACGGCGTTGGGCTCGCCCTCGATGAGCTTGCGGCCGAAGTCGATCGCCACCATGCGGTCGACCACCGACAGCAGCGCGTGCACGACGTGCTCGATCCAGACGATCGACATGCCGGCGGCGCGCAGCCCCCCGATGGTGGCGACCAGGGTGCCGATCTCCAGCTCCGTCAGGCCCCCGGCGATCTCGTCGAGCAGCAGCACGCGCGGGCCCGTGGCGAGCGCCCTCGCCAGCTCCAGTCGCTTGCGGCCGAGCAGGTTGAGCGAGCCGGCCGGCTGGTTGGCGCGCCCCTCGAGCCCGGTCAGCGACAGCGCCTCCACGCAGGTGTCGCGCGGGCTCGCGGCGCGCCCGCGGCCGCCGAAGGTGGCGCCGACCAGCACGTTCTCGTACACCGTCATCCTCGAGAACGGCTGCGGGACCTGGTAGGTGCGCGCGATGCCGAGCCGGCAGCGCGCCCTGGCGGGCAGGCCGGTGACGTCCTCGGCGTCGAAGACGATGCGCCCGGCGTCGGGGCGGAGCTGGCCGGCGGCCAGGTGCAGCATGGTGGTCTTGCCGGACCCGTTGGGCCCGACCACACCCAGCGCCTCGCCCGCCTCCAGGTGGATGCTCAGGTCGTCGACGACCCTGAGCGACCCGTATGAAAGGGAGACGCCGGCCAGCTCCAGCACGACCGTCATATGGCTGTCAGGGCCTCGAGCTTCCCGGCGGAGGGGATGTCCGGCTGGTCGGCGTTGCTCACGATCACCAGCTCGTAGGGGTACTTGCCGGTGCCCTTGCGCCATTGGCCGCCGACCAGCGGGGTCTTGGCGACGTTCGGGAACGGCTTGCCGGTCCACTGGACGTGCCCGACGATCGTGTCGAGGTTGGTCGACTTGATGGCGCTGACGATGGCGTTGCGGTCGTCGGGGTTGCCGGCGCGCTTCAGCGAGTCGGCGGTGACCTCGAACAGCGCGTGGACGAAGCCGATCGGCTGGGTCCACTGCTTGCCGGTCCTGGCGGTGTAGTCGTCGGCGAGCTGCCTGGCGCTCGCGCCGGTCAGCGACGACTTGAAGGGGTGGCTCGGCGACCACCAGACCTCGCTGGACAGCCCGACGCCGATGTCGCCGAGCGCCTCGATCGAGGAGGGGAACAGCAGCGCCTTGCCGACCGAGGCGGCCTTGGGCCTGAACCCCTGCTGGGCCGCCTGCTTCCAGAAGTTGGTGAAGTCGGGCGGGATCGGCACGCCGGTGAGGATCTGCGCGTTGGCCGCCTTGTACCTGGTGATCTGCGTGGAGAAGTCGTCGGTCTGGTTCTGGTAGCGGCCGGGGTCGACGATCTTGTACCCCTTGGGGTTGAAGTACGAGGGGAAGCCGTTCTTGGGGTCGCCCCACGCGTTGCCGTCGCCGTCGTTGGGGAACAGCCCGGCGATGACCTTGTTGGTGGCGACCTGGCCCCACATGTCGGCGAACACCGACTCGATGTCCTCGAGCCCCCAGAAGAAGTGGTACGCCCAGTTGAACGGCTTGGGGCTGGCGGGATTCTGCTGCTGCCCGAGGAACCACGGCTGCCATGGCGCCACCGTGGAGATGCAGGGCACGCCGTTGGCCTCGCACTGGCCGGACACCGGGTTGGTGGTCTCCGGGGTCGAGGACACCAGCACGACGTCGACGTTGTCGGTGTTGATGAGGTCGCCGGCCACGGCGGCGGCGCGGTTGGGGTCTGACTGGGTGTCCTTGGGCACGATCTGGACCGGGTAGGACTTGCCGCCGATCTGCAGGCCCGATTTGAAGATGTCGCGCATGGAGCCGAGCACGTAGTCATCGGCCTCCCCGAAGCCAGCCAGCGAGCCGGTCTTGGGGGTGACGTAGCCAAGCTTGATCGTGCGCCCGGCGGAGGAGCCGCCGCCGCCCCCCGACTTGCAGCCCTGCAGCGCGCCGCTCAGGCCCACCGCGGCACCGGAGATCCCCGCGAGCCGCAGGAAATCGCGCCGCCCCACTCTTGACTGGTCCATCACTGGGACCTCCTACCCTTCCGGGAATCAGGCACGAGCAACGATGGATCGCGGCGGGTCGTCGGGCGCCGTCGCCGGTTCACGGTGGACCCGGCCGCCGGTACCAGGGCGGCGGGTCCGCATCGACGTTGACCCAGACTGACTTGGGCTCGGTGTAGCCGTGCATGGCGTCGAACCCCATCTCGCGGCCGTAGCCCGAGTCCCCGACGCCGCCGAACGGGGACGCGGGACTGACGCGCTTGTAGCTGTTGACCCAGACCATGCCGGCGCGCAGCGCGTGCGCGACGCGGTGCGCCCTCGACAGGTCCCGGGTCCACAACCCGCCGCCGAGGCCGTAGTCCACGCTGTTGGCGATCCGCAGCGCCTCGGCTTCGTCCCGGAAGGTCATCACGGTGACGAAGGGGCCGAACACTTCCTCGCGGTTGACCCGGTCGCCCGGCCGCGCCCGCACCACCGTCGGCTCGACGTAGCAGCCGCGCGCCAGCGCCGGGTCGTCCGGCTGCCGCCCGCCGCACACGACCTCGCCGCCCTGGTCGACCGCGACCTTGACATAGGACAGCACGCGGTCGCGGTGCTCCGGCGAGGTGAGCGGTCCCATCTCGGTCGACGGGTCGAGCGGGTCGCCGATCCGGATCGAGCGCGCGAGCGCGACGAAGCGCTCGACGACCTCGCCGGCGATCGGCTCCTGCAGCAGCAGCCGGGAGCCGGCGATGCAGGCCTGCCCCTGGTTGTGGAAGATCGCGAAGGCCGCGCCGTTGACGGCGGCGTCCAGGTCGGCGTCGGCGAAGACGATGTTGGCGCCCTTGCCGCCCAGCTCGAGCTGGAGCCGCTTGAGGTTGCCGGCGGAGGCGCGCACGATCTCGCGGCCGACCTCGGTGGAGCCGGTGAAGGAGATCTTCTGCACGCCGTGGTGGGCGGCCAGGTGCGCGCCGGCGACGTGGCCGAGGCCGGGCACCACGTTGACCACGCCCGGCGGGAAGCCGATCTCGGCGATCAGCTCAGCGACCCGCAGGGTCGACAGCGGCGTCAGCTCCGCCGGCTTGAGGACCACGGTATTGCCCGCCGCCAGCGCGGGCCCGAGCTTCCAGCTGGTGAACATCAGGGGGAAGTTCCAGGGGACGATCTGGCCGACCACGCCGACCGGCTGGCGCAGGAGGTAGTTGAGGAACCCCCGCTCGACCGGGATCAGGCTGCCCTCGTACTTGTCGGCCATGCCGCCGAAGTAGCGGAAGGTCGCCGCCGTCCTGGGGACGTCGAGCGCGGTCGAGTCGCGGATGGGGTGGCCGGTGTCGAGCGTCTCGAGCCGCGCCAGCTCGGCGGCGTTGGCCTCGACGGCGTCGGCCAGGCGCAGCAGCAGGCGGCCGCGCTCCGCGGCGGAGGTCGCGCTCCAGGCGGCGAAGGCGGAGCGGGCGGCGTCCACCGCCCGGTCCACGTCCCGCGCCCTGGCCTCGGCCACCTCGGCCAGCCTGGCACCGTCGTGCGGGTTGTCGACCGGGAAGGTGGCGCCCTCCACGCCGTCGACGAACTCGCCGCCGATGAACAGCTTGCTCTGCACCGGCACGAGTGGTGGCCCCTCTCCCTGTTGGTCCCCCGCTCGCTCAGAAGTCGATGGGGTTGGTGGGCAGCTTGCCGGACGAGATCAGCCCGGGCAGGTCGGCGTCGGCGTTCTCCCACACCAGCAGCATCGACCGCTTGGGGGCGTAGCCCTGGTGGCGGATGTCGGCGGGCATGGCCGCGACGTCGCCGGGCTTCATCAGCACCTTGCTGCGGATCTGGCCGCTGTCGCGGTCCTCGACCTCCCAGTAGATCTCGTCGGAGAGCTGCACGAACCACTCCACGCGGTCGTTGCCGTGGATGATCGGCAGGATGTACTCCTCGGTGGTGGGGCAGAACAGGCTGTCTTTGCAGGCGGAGACCACCGACGGGTTCCAGGTCACGTCCGAGCGCGACAGGTACTTGAAGAGGTTGAACGAGCACACCTCGTCCTCGAAGCCGGGCTCCGCGCGCAGCTCGGGCTCGTCCTGCGGCACGTCCTGAAACTGGCGGTTGACCGGGAAGCCGTTGTCGTCGGAGCGCAGGCCCTCGTCGTCGGGCACGCTGACCATGCGCTTGGCGGTGACCCGGTGCCTGGTGATCGCCTTGCGGTTGTCGCCACGCTTGGGACCGAAGGCGGAGCCGGTCTCGTCAGGGCTGGCGAAAGGGTCGAAGCCGTCGTTGGTCCAGTCGTCGAGAATCGCCTTGAAGGTCTCGCGGATCACCGGCGTCGGCAGGTTCTCGAGGTGGTCCAGCTCCGCCTTGCGGTAGCCGTCGTTGTAGCGGCCGGCGAACAGGTCGACGGTGCCGTAGTGGTTGACGGTGCCGATGACGCCGTCGAAGTTGACGATGCCGTAGAAGAAGTCCCAGGCCACGTCGCGCTGCAGCGCCTTGAGGAAGGCGTCGGCGCTCATCACGTGGCTGCCGGTCGGCCATTCGATGTAGACGAAGTACTCGTCGCGCCGGAACTTGAACTCTCCGAGCTGGAAGCCGCGGTAGCCCTGCGCGTTGGCCTCAGTGGACTGGATGCTGGGCTCAGCCTCGAGCGTTGCCACGATCGATACCTCCTGCATGCCCTATGGCGTCGTCTGACAGATCTCCTCCCACCGGTACACGGTGTCGCGCCCTTCGATGGTCTGGAGGAGGATCACACCGGGGTGGTCGGCGTGGAAGCGGTAGGCGGCGCCGACGGGGAGCAGGGTCATGTGGCCGCGGCGGGCGATCACCTCGCCCATGCGCGGGCCGGCGGGCTCGCCCTCCAGCGCGATCGAGCCCCCCAGCTCGGGGTCGGGCTGCTGCCCGTCGCCCAGCTTCACCAGCTCGATGGTGACCTCGCCGTCCATCACCAGCGCGAACTCGTCGTGGGAGCAGGTCCGCCACGCCGAGGTGCCCTCCGCGCGCATCGCCTCGAGCACGTACTGGCGGTTCTTGCCGACCGCCACCTTCTCGTAGGGCCTGGAGCGGGCCGCCACCTCGAACATGTTGGAGAAGGCGTAGTGCCTGGAGTCGTCGTCGATGATCTCGACGTGGCCCTTCTCGTAGTGGTCCAGGGACCCAAACCTGGTCGTGAAGCGCGACAAGCCAGCCACTCCCTCCAACCGCTTGGCATCTGTACGGAGCGGTGCAAAGCTACTATGCTGAGCCTGCGCTGTTCGCATAGCGAACTTCGGTTCGCCTTCAGCACAGACTCTCATCGGGGTACGCGCATGTCAACCAGTTCACAGCGGGATCCGGAACGAGACTTCGTGCAGTCCCTTGGCCGAGGCCTGGCCGTGCTCCAGGTATTCTCGCGCGACCGCCCGTCGGTCACCATCAGCGAGGCGGCCGAGGCCGCCGGCCTGACCCGGGCGACCGCCCGCCGCATCCTGTTCACGCTCGAGCAGCTCGGCTACGTGCGCTCCGAGAACCGCCGCTTCCTGCCGACGCCGCGGGTGCTCGGGATCGGTTACGCCTACCTGTCGTCGATGGACATGTGGCAGTCCGCCCACCCGTTCCTGGCCGAGCTGGCCGACCTGACCCAGGAGTCGTGCTCGGCGGCCACCCTGGACGGCACCGAGGTGGTGTACGTCGCGCGGGTGGCCAGCCCGCGGGTCATGGCGGTCAACCTCAACGTGGGCGCGCGCGTTCCCGCCTACGCGACCTCGATGGGCCGCGTCCTGCTCGCCGGGCTCAGCCCCGGCGCGCTCGACCGCTACTTCGACGCCGTCCGCCTGGCGCCGCTCACCCCGCGCACCGTCACCGACCAGGCCAGGCTGCGCGAGATCGTCGCGGAGGTCCGGGCGCAGGGCTGGTCGGTGGTCGACCAGGAGCTGGAGGACGGCCTGTGCTCGATCGCCGCGCCCATCCACGACCGCGACGACAAGGTCTTCGCCGCCCTCACCATCTGCGGCCACGCCGGCCGGGTCACCGCCGCGCAGCTGCGCGGCGAGTTCCTCCCGCACCTGCTGGTGGGCGCGAAGCAGATCACTGACCAGGTGCAGCGCCGCTGACCCGGGCGGCGCTACCGCCGGGACGGCGAGCCGGTGGGGAAGCGCGGGCGCCCGCCCCAGCCCGGCGGCGGCGGGGGAGCGGGCGAGCGGGGGGCGCCGGGCAGCAGCTTGTCGACGGTGCCGATGGTCATCGCCGTGAGCTGGGCGATGACGTCGTGGACGTCGGCGGTGTTGGGCAGCACGCAGCGCAGGTCGGTGACGCCGGCGTGAGCGAGCGCGATGACCCGCTCGTGACACTGCTCCAGCGTGCCGAAGATGGCGGCCTCCTGTGGCGGGCCGAGCGCGGCGAAGGCCGGCTCCGCCCCCCAGCGGGCCCACGCCTCCGTGACGGTGCGGCCGACCGAGACCGGCAGGCGGGCGGCGATGCCGAGCGTCGCGGGGTCGCGGCCGAGCCCCGCGGCGACCTGGCGCAGGGCCGCGGCCGCCCCGGCCACCTGGTCGACCGTGCCCGCCACCGGCAGCACGTCGTCGACCAGCCCCAGCCACGCGGCCACGTCCCGGTCGTCGGCGACCTCCACGGCCAGCTTGGGGCGGGAGCGCCCGCCGACCGCCGCGCGCACGGCCTCGAGAGAGGGCGGCGAGGCGTCGCGGACGGTCACCTCGAGGCGCTCGCCGGAGGCGCCGTCCAGCGCGTCGCCGTCGAGCAGCCCGCCGAGGTCCGCGCCGGAGCCGAGCGTCAGCCCGAGGTGGGCGCGCTCGACCACCGGCGCAAGCAGCGCGAGGATACGCAGCTCGTCGGCCCAGACCGCGCCGATCCCCACCCGGTCGCACATGCCGGCGATCTCGAGCAGCCGGCCGGCGGGGTTGCGGGCGTCGAGCACGACACCCAGACGGAGCAGGCGACCAAGCGGCGGTACCGTCGGGTGCAGGGCAGCAGTCACTCCGTATCCTGTGCGCTGGGAGACCAAGAGTTCGTGTAGCGTACAAGCCGGCCACTATGGGGACAAGCACAAGCGTCGACACCGCGCTGCTGGAGTTCGTCCACCGGTTGCGCGACGCGCGCGTGCCGGTGTCCATGGTCGAGGTGGTGGACGCCTTCGCCGGCCTGGCGCACATCGACCTCATCGACCGGGGCCAGCTCAAGGCGGCGCTCGCCGCGACGCTGGTGAAGCGGCCGCAGGACCTGCACGCTTTCGAGGTGCTGTTCGACGTCTGCTTCCCGCTCACCAGCGCGGCGCCGGGGGATGGCCCCGCGCCGGCGCGCGGGGCCGACGGCGGCCGTGGCGGCGAGATCGACGCCGGCGCCGAGGCGGGCCCTGACGTCGACGCCGGCGCCGCGCCCTCCGACGAGCTGCTGCGGGAGCTGCTGGAGGCGCTCCGGCGTGACGACGAGGGCGCGCTGCGCGCCCTGGCGAGCCTGGCGGTGGAGCGCTTCGGCGGGCTGGACGCGCAGCCGGAGGCGTCCGAGCGCTACTACATGTACCGGATCCTGCGCCAGCTCGAGCTGTACCGGCTCATCCAGGCGGCCATGGCCGACCCGGATGCCGACGGCGGCATGGAGCGACAGGAGCTGAACCGGCGCATCGAGGAGTTCCGCCAGCTGCTGGCGCAGCGGATCCGCCACCGGCAGTCGGCGCGGATCGGCGCCCGGCAGGCGGCCGAGCTGTACCGCGACCGGCAGCTCGAGGACGTGGATTTCGTCGACGCCAACGCCAGCCAGCTCCGCGAGCTGCGCCAGGCGGTCGCGCCGCTGGCGCGCAAGCTGGCCTCCCGTGCGGCGCGGCGGCGCCGCCGCAGGCGGCGCGGGCGCCTGGACGTGCGCCGCACCGTGCGGCGCTCGCTCTCCTACGGCGGCGTCCCCCTCGATCCGGCCTTCCGGGCGTTGCGCGCCTCCAAGCCCGACCTGTACGTGCTCGCTGACGTGTCCGGCTCGGTGGTCGAGTTCGCCAAGTTCATGCTGTCGCTGCTCCAGGCGATGAACCAGGAGTTCGCCAAGATGCGCAGCTTCGCCTTTGTCGACGGCGTCGACGAGGTCACCGGCCTGCTGGAGGACGGTGGCGGCGACTTCATGGACCTGCGCGGCGCCTTCGCGAGGGCCAGGGTCGTCTGGGCCGACGGCCACTCCGACCACGGCAACGTCTTCGCCCGCTTCGCCGAGCTGTACGGGCCCGACCTCGACGCCCGCAGCACGCTGATCATCATGGGCGACGCCCGCAACAACTACCGCGACCCGGGGCTGGCGGCGCTGCGGGGCCTGCGGGAGCGGGCCCGCAAGGTCTACTGGCTCAACCCCGAGCCACGCGGGGAGTGGGACACCACCGACTCCCTCATGGCCCTCTACGGCACCTCCTGCGACCACGTCTTCGAGGTTCGCAACCTCCGCCAGCTCAGCGCCTGCATCGACGAGATCGTCTGAGCCGGGGTCGGCGCAATACGCTCGAGGTTGACGGCACCCTGCCACGCCTGTTCGATGAGCACCAGGCACCGAGCCATCGGGGCGCCGCGGTGGTGGAGTCCGGCATCCACGGGGATCCCCTGGCGGAGGGGGGCGAAGGGCATGGGCAAGAGCATCGTCATCTGCCTCGACGGCACCGGGAACCAGATGCGGGCCAGAGGCGATACCAACGTCGTCCGGCTGTTCTCCATGCTCGACCTCGACGACCCGAGCGCCCAGGTGGCCTACTACGACCCGGGTGTCGGCACGTTCAGCGCCGTGGGCGCGTGGACGCCGGTGGGCAAGAAGATCTCGAGGCTGCTCGGTCGGGCGTTCGGGACCGGCCTGCGCGCGAACCTCAGCGAGGCCTACATCTTCCTCATGCGGCACTGGCAGCCCGGTGACCGCATCTACCTGTTCGGCTTCAGCAGGGGCGCGTACGCCGTGCGCGCGCTCGCCGGGATGCTCGCCACCGTCGGCATCCTGCGTCCCGGCTCGGAGAACCTGGTGCCGTACGCGATCTCCGTCTACACCCGCAGCAAGCGGTACGAGTCGCAGGACTGGAAGTTCCTGCACGAGTTCGCCAACCTCTTCTCGCGGGAGGTCGACGGCAACCAGGCGGTGCCGATCGCGTTCGTCGGCGTGTGGGACTCGGTCAAGGCGGCCGGGGTCCTGCGCTGGGATCTGAAATGGCCCTTCACCCGCAGGCTGCGGACGGTCGAGACGGTGCGCCACGCGGTGTCGATCCACGAGAAGCGGCGGCCCTACCGGGAGTACCTGATCACCCCGGCCAGCGACAGGCAGCGCGTGGACGAGGTGTGGTTCGGGGGTGTCCACTCCGACGTCGGCGGGACCTTCGAGGACGATCCGCGTCTGGCCACCATCGCGCTCGCGTGGATGCTGGACGGTGCGCGCGAGGCCGGGCTCCGGCTGGCCGCCGGCGCGTATGAGCGGTGCTGCAGGCTGACCCCCGACCACGCCCTCGGCGCCGTCCATCGCACGGGCTGGGTGTGGGCGATGCTCATCTACCGCCGGCGCCCGATCCCGCGCGGCGCCAGGGTGCACCAGAGCGTGCGGGACCGACTGGAGCGCGACCAGAAGGACGCGCCGAGGCTTCCCGCCGACGTGGTCTGGGTCGAGCCCGCCTGGTCGACCGTCCGTGACCGGGCCCCTACGCCCGAGCGCGCCTGATCCGGGAGCGCCGCGACGTCCGGGTGGATGCCGGCACCCCGCCCTGCGCGGCAAGGTCGGGTCCCCACCACGGCGGCAGGGGTCCCGCCCAGCGCGGCGAGGTGCGCGACCGCCTTCGAGGCGGTTACAGGATGGGCTGGTCCGCCTCGAGTTGGGCGAGCGCGTTCCGGGATGCGGCCACGAAGTCCCAGAACACCTGGGTGGTGGTGTTCTTGCGCTGCTCACGGGTGTTGACCTCGAACATCGCCGAGCGCAGCGGGGTGGTCAGCTCCAGGTGACCGCCCATGCCGAGCAGGGTGCGGTTGGCGATGTTCTCCGGCTCGTCGCCGTTGATTGCCTCGTGGTCGATGCCATCGATCGCGTCCAGCCCAGCCGCCGCAAACTCGTCGAGCAAGAGCTGCTTGAGCGTGCCGTTGCGGCCGCCGACGAGAACGGCCGCGGTGCCGTCGGGCAGCCCCGCCCGCGAGGTTGTGGAGCCGTGCAGGGAGAACGCGTTCAGCGCCCCAGCGCACAGCGAGACGGCGACGCTGTCGTCGCAATGGGTCGACGTGACGTGGAGCTCGCTGTTGCTGGCCGCTCGCAGCCCTTCGAACATCCAGTAGTCATAGGTGACACCACCGGCCGGAGTCACCGCCAGGCTTGCCGGGTGGTAACCGGCGATTGCCAGGCACAGCTCGGACGTGCCGGCCTCGATGCCGCCCCCGTGCAGGGCGATGACCGTGGTCCTGGCGAATTCGCGCCTGTTGGCGAGATCGTCGTCGAAGCGCTCGTGACGCCGGTACCGGCGCCCGTAGTCCGCGCCCTCCACGAGGTTGGGATCCAGGTAGAGCGCACTGTTCGACGGATAGAGGTCGGCCGTCGTGCCCGCCGGCGCGGCGCCGGTCATGCTGGGACGGTTCGCCTGTGCCTGACCCATCGTTCCCACCCTTCCCCGGCCCGCCATGGGCTGTTCCCGTGTCCGTACGTCCAGAAGAGCGCGACGCCCCTTGGGCTGATACAGCGAATCGTGCCGCGGCGCCATGGGCGGGACCTCGCCGCGCAGGGCGGCAAGGTCCGTCACCTTCTGGACCGGCAACGCCAACCTGGTCCCCACCGTCCTCCTGCTCGGCAGCTTCCTGGTGCCGGTCACGTTCGTCATGTACGCCGTGGAGCGGCTCGCCGATGAGCTGGTGACCACCGAGCGGATCTTCACCGCGTTCCTGTACGGCGGCGTGCTGGGCGTGCTCGGCGCGTCGATCCTGGAGGCGGAATTCCTCAAGGAGCCGTCCGGGCTGACCTACCTCGGCGTCGGGCTGATCGAGGAGGCGGTCAAGCTCGGCGCCCTGTGGCTGCTCGCCTGGCGCCTGCCGCGCTACACCATGCGCGACGGGATCGTGTTCGGCGCCGTCGTCGGCTTCGGCTTCGCCGCATTCGAGACCGCCGGCTACGCCTTCAACGCCATCTTCACGCTGAGCGGGCTGTCGCTCGAGAACCTGGTCGAGACCGAGATCCTGCGCGGACTGCTGAGCCCGGTGGGACACGGGCTGTGGACTGCCATCCTCGGAGGCGTGCTGTTCCGGGCCGCGGCCAGCCACGGCAGGCTGCGGCTCACCGGCTGGGTGGTCGTCTGGTATGTGGTGGTCGCGCTGCTGCACGGGCTGTGGGACGCGTCCAGAGGCATCGCCGTGTGGCTGACGCTGCTGCTCACGGCGACACCGGTGCAGTGGATGCTGATCCAGCTCGGGCGGATGCCGGAGCCGACCCGACCCAGGTCCAGGTGTTCAGCTTCCTCAGCTGGGGGCTGCTGCTGCTCGACGCGCTGCTGGGCGTGCTCGTGCTGCGCGGACGCTGGCGCGAGGCGATGGCCCTCGAGCCTCAGCAACCCCGGGCGTAAGGCTCGCGGTCACCTCGCCGGCGTCCGCTGCGCCTGGTGCCCGCCGTCCGCGTCAGCGGTGGGCCGGGGCTCGGTGTGGAAGGTCAGCTCGCCGTCGCGGGCGTCGACCCGCAGGTGGCTGCCAGGGTCCAGGGTCCCGGCCAGGAGCATCGCCGACAGCTTGTTGTCGAGCTGGCGCTGGATGGTGCGGCGCAGCGGCCGGGCGCCGAATTCGGGCTGGAAGCCCCGCCGGGCGAGCAGCTCGATGGCGGCGTCGCTGAACTCGACGGTGATGTCCTGGGCGGCGAGCCGGCGACGGGTGTCCTCGAGCATCAGCCGGGTGATCTGGCGCAGCTGGGCGGCGTCCAGCCCACGGAACAGGATGATCTCGTCGATGCGGTTGAGGAACTCCGGCCGGAAGTGCTGGCGCAGCATCGGCAGGAGCGCCTCCTGCAGCGCGACCCAGTCCGGCGTGCCACCGGCGGTCGCCGTGAGGATCCGGTCGGCGCCGATGTTGGACGTCATGATGACCACGGTGTTCTTGAAGTCGACCGTGCGTCCCTGGGCGTCGGTGAGCCGCCCGGCGTCCAGCAGCTGCAGCAGGATGTTGAAGACATCGGGGTGCGCCTTCTCGATCTCATCCAGCAGCAGCACCGAGTAGGGGCGGCGGCGCACCGCGTCGGTGAGCTGGCCGGCCTCCTCGTAGCCGACGTAGCCGGGCGGGGCGCCGACCAGCCGGCTGACCGTATGGCGCTCCTGGAATTCGCTCATGTCGAAGCGGACCATGCGGTCTTCGTCGCCGAACAGCGCCTCCGCCAGCGCCCGCGCGAGCTCGGTCTTGCCGACCCCGGTGGGACCCAGGAACAGGAACGAGCCGATCGGCCGATCGGGGTCGGCGAGTCCGGCGCGGGCCCTGCGGACTGCCTCGGCGACCACGGTGACGGCCTCCTCCTGGCCGACGACCCGCCGGTGCAGGTGCTCCTCCAGCTTCAGCAGCCGCTCGCGCTCCTCCTCGGTGAGCTGGGACACCGGGATGCCCGTGGCGCGCGACACGACCTCGGCGATGTCGTCGGCGGTCACCTCCGGCACGTCGCCACGGCCGCCGGTGTCGTGGTCGAGCTGGCCGCGAAGCTGGTCGATCTCGGTCTTCAGGTGGGCGGCCCTGTCGTAGTTCTCGCCATCCGCGGCGGCGTCCTTGTCCCCGCGCCGAGGAGCTGGCGACGGTCCTGACCGACGGACGCTGGACGCACGACTTCCCGATCGACGCCGAGCTGGCCGGCTCGTTCGGCCTGAAGGTCGAGACCGACCTGCCCGACGAGGTGCGCCAGCTCATGCGGCTGTACCCACAGCCTCGCAACCGCAGGCCCTCGGTCGAGTACCTGCCGATCCCCTACTACGACGACGACAGGCGCTCTGACCGTCGGGAGCCGTCCCGGCGCCTTCCCGGCCCGCGCAGCCGGAACTGAGGCCGAGGGCCGGCCGGCCTTTGCCTGAGGAGGGCTACCCTTCCCGGGGCAGTCCGCCAGCGGCAGGCAGTGATCGGGGGAGGCGGTGAGCGGCCAGCGCACCAAGATCGTCGCGACCCTGGGACCGGCATCCGGCGATCCCGGGGTGCTCGGGGCAATGGTCGACGCCGGCATGGACGTGGCCCGCCTCAACTTCTCCCACGGCCGGCCAGAGGAGCATCTCGCCAGGCTCGAGACCGCTCGGCGGGTGGCTGCCGGGCGCGGTGGGGAGCTGGCGGCCCTGGCCGACCTCCAGGGCCCCAAGATCCGCGTCGGTAAGGTGGCCGAGAGCGGCTACGAGCTGGCGACGGGCGACGACTGCGAGCTGCTGGCCGGCGCGGCCACGGCGCCGCCGCCGGCCATCCCCGTCACCTATGCGCACCTCGCCGAGGACCTGGAGCCGGGCGACCGCGTGCTGCTCGACGACGGCGCGATCGAGCTGCAGGTGCGCTCGGTGCACGGCCAGCGCGTCCGCTGCCAGGTCCGCCGGGGCGGGACGATCCGCTCGGGCAAGGGCGTGAACCTGCCGGGGATCGCGGTGTCGGCGCCGTCGCTCACCGACAAGGACCGCGCCGACCTGGCCACGGCGATCGGGGCGGGGGTGGACTACGTGGCGCTGTCGTTCGTGCGCCGCCCGTCAGACGTGACCGCCGCCAGGCAGGCCATCGCCGACCTCGGCGCCGACGTGCCGCTGGTGGCCAAGCTGGAGCGACCCGAGGCGATCGAGCACCTCGACGGCATCCTGGCGGCGGCTGACGCCGTCATGGTCGCCCGCGGCGACCTCGGCGTGGAGCTGGCGGTCGAGAAGGTCCCGCCGCTGCAGAAGGAGATCATCGCCCGGGCGAACGCGCGGGGGGTGCCGGTGATCACCGCCACGCAGATGCTGGAGTCGATGGTGTCGAGCCCCCGGCCGACCAGGGCGGAGGCCAGCGACGTGGCCAACGCCGTCTTCGACGGGACGGACGCGGTCATGCTGTCGCAGGAGACGGCGATCGGCGGCTACCCGGCTGAGGCGGTGGCGACCATGGCCCGGATCGCCGAGGAGGCGGAGTCGGCGCCGAGCCCGCTGCACCCGCCGGCCCCCGCCGGCGGGCCGCTGGACGTGCCGGCCACGGTCTGCAAGGCGGCCGTGCAGGTCGCCGCCGACCTGCGCGCCAGCGCGATCGTGGCCTTCACCGAGAGCGGGGCGACCGCGCGCTTCGTCTCCCGCTTCCGTCCCCGGGTCCCGATCGCCGGCCTGACCCCCTATGAGCGCACGCGCCGCCGCATGGCGCTGTACTGGGGCGTGCGGGCGCTGCGGACGATCGCCGCGACCCAGGACATGGCCGCGATGGTGGCAGAGGCCGACCAGCGCATCCGTGCCTGCGGGCTGGCGGGCGAGGGCGATCTGGTGGTGATCGTGGCCGGCGGCCCCGGCCGCCGCGCCATGTCCAACCGGGTCATCGTCCACCGCCTCGGCGAGGCCGACATCAGCTGACTCGCCCGCTCCCTGCCGCTGGGGTGTCCCCCCGACGGTTGCCGGATCGGACCGCGGCAAACGAGCCGGAGGATTGCGGACGGAATGTGGAGGAACCCCAGAAACGACGGCGCGGGCCTCCATGACTTCGAGGACATCGACGAGGAAATCGAGCTGCAGCCCATCCTCGAGTACCTCGCCGAGCAACGGCCGCTCGACCTGTCGATCAGCGATGAGACCAAGGCCCGGCTTACCGGCATCGTGGGCGGGCTGAGCGTCGCGCTCGCCCGTGCCTTCAAGATCATCGACCCTGACCTGAAGCACCCCCGGAGCGAGCAGTGGCGACGCGCCTTCAGGCTCTTCGATCTGCTGCTGTAGCTCCCCGGGCGGCGTCTCCGGACCGGCTAGGACCAGAGCTGCTCGCGCATGCGCGTCACGGCCCGGCGCAGCAGGCGTGAGATGTGCATCTGCGAATAGCCGAGCAGGGCGCCGATCTCCTTCTGCTTCAGGTCGTCGAAGAAGCGCAGCATGACGGCCCGGCGCTCCGCATCGGGCAGGCTGGCGATCAGCTCGGGAAGCGCCAGCAGGTCCTCGATCTCGACCTCACTGGTCGGAGCGGGCAGCAGCGCGCCGATGCTGACCGTGCCGTCCCGACCGATCGGCTCGTCCAGCGACGACGCATACCGTGCGTCGATGGCTTCCATTGCCTCCAGCACCCAGTCTTCGGTCACCTCCAGATCGGCGGCGAGCTCGCTCACGGTCGGGGCGCGGCCGAGCGCGGCGGTCAGCGCGTCTCTCGCGTGGACCATGTGGAGCGCCTGCTCCTTGCCCGACCGGGCGACGTGGAGGTACCACGAGCTGTCCCGCAGGAAGCGCTTGAGCTCGCCGGTGATGCACGCGATCGCATAGACGATGAACGGGTTGGCGCGAGCTGGGTCGTAACGGTTGACGGCGGCCACAAGGCCGACCCGCGCGGCCTGGACGAGGTCCTCGTAGGGAACGCCGCGGGTGTGTCGAAAGCGGGTGGCGAGGCGGTCGGCGAGGTGCAGATGGGCGCGGATGATGCGCTCGCGGAAGGCGAGGTCACCGGTGGCGTGGTACGCGCGGAACCACTCCTCGACCTGTTCGATGGCGTGATCGTCCCCTGGACGGACGTCCGCCGTGCTGAAGGATTCGACAGCCATGTGCTTCCTCCCGCGCCGTTGGGTCCCGGAAGATTTGCGTGGTCTGGCCCGACGAACACCTGTGAGGAAGCCCACCGTCGACCGTGCGGCGGGTGGCGACGCGCTGACGTGGCGCGGCGAGCGAGGAGATCGGCCGGGGTCTGCGCCCGCGGCCAGGAACCGGACGGCTCTGCGGGCGCGACGCGCACTGACCTAACGCTGCTCCCCCAATCGCAGCAGTACCTCCTCGCTCGCCGCCCCATCTCGGCGCGTCGCCACCCGCCGCACGGTCGGGCCCTCAGTACGAGATCGTGATGCGGTTGTCGACCTCGGTGACTCCAGGAGCGGCCCAGGCGGCCCGCTCCGCTTCCTCCCTCTCGGCCCACGAGCGCACGGTCCCTCTCACACGGTGGGCCGCCTGCTCCGCCGCCCATTTCTTGCTGTAGGCGTCCACCGACCCCGTGAGGGTGACGATGCCGTCCTTTACGGCGACACCGATCTCGTTGGGCTGAACGCGGGCTTCCCACTTCAATTCTTCCAGGACGTCGCGCTGGATCCGTTCATCAGTCAATGCTGTCGTTCCCGTGACCATGGCAATTTCCCCCGAGCAGCCATCGTCCATCATCGCGGGCCAGGTTGACAGATCGCTCCGGCCGGTCGAATCCACAAGACGAACAGTTGAGCGCGGCGCCGGTGCGCGGCGGCCAACCCGGCGTGGCCGGCGCCACGGAGATTGAATTGGAGTGCGTCGCCGGCGCGCCACTCATTCGCGGGGTTCCGGCGCCGGGGCTCCGCGCACCTCGGTGCGCAGCCGTGGGAGCGCCTCCGGATGCTTGTGCTGCAGCCACGTGACCAGACGCTCGCGGACCTCACAGCGCAGGTCCCAGGCGTGCGACGCGCTGTTCGCGCTCACAAGGGCACGCAGCAGCATGGTGTGCTCTGTCGCATCGACGACCTGCAGCGCGGCGGTCTGGCCATTCCACAGCTTCGACGCCGCGAGGATCCGCTGGAACTCGTCGCGAACCTCGTCGACCGGGGTCACGTAGTCCACGTACAGAAAGACAGTGCCGACGATATCAGCGGAATAGCGCGTCCAGTTCTGGATCGGCCGCTCCACGAAGTAGGAGCACGGCAGCACCAGCCGGCGCTGGTCCCAGATCCGCACCACCACGTAGGTGAGCGTGATCTCCTCGATATTGCCCCACTCGCCCTCGACGACCACGGCGTCGTACAGCCGGATCGGCCCGGCGAACGCGATCTGCAAGCCGGCGATGAGGTTGCCGACCGTCGAGCGCGCCGCGACGCCGGCGATGACCCCGACGACGCCGGCGGAGGCGAGCAGGCTCGCCCCCAGCGTGCGCGCTCGCGGAAAGGTCAGCAGCATGGTGGCCACCGCCAGCACCGTGGTCGCCACCGTCACGACCCGCCCGAGCACGCGCACCTGGGTGTGGACGCGGCGAGCGCGCAGGTTGTCGGGCACGCCGACGTCGTAGCGCCGCATGAACAGGCCCTCGGTCACGCGGACCAGGCGCACCGCCAGCCACGCCGCCGACGCGACGAGCGCGATCAGCAGCGCGTGGAAGGCCGGTGCGTCGAGGCTGGGTCGCAGGCGCGCGACGGGGAGCGCCAGCACCAGGGCGGTGAGCGTGACCACCAGGCGGGCGGGCCAGCGGCAGTGCGTGCGCAGATCCTCGGCGACCACGCGGTCCTTCATCCACCGCAGCGCCAGCCGCCACGCCACGATGTGGATCAGCAGCGCGGCAAGGCCAATGCCGAGCGTGATGAACAGCCGTGGCAACCCACTACCGGTGATGGCGTCCATCGGCTTCTAGCTCGAGCGGCCTCCTGGGCGTCCGCGCCATTGCGGTGCATCGGCGGCCCTCTCCTGGCGCCAGCAGGTGTGGCTGTTGGCTGCCCGCTCGGCCGCCTCGAAGGTGGTATACGGGCCGTCGTCGCCCGCGCAGCCCTCGCACCCGGCCCACCTCCACGACGTCGCGCTTGGCAGCTACGCGCTTGCAGCTAAGTGAGTGACCGGAAGTTCGGGCCGTAACCCATGCGACCGCCAGTGCGAATCAACAGGCGCCGGCCGCTCGAGGCCGCCGCTCGCCATCCGCGATGCCGCGACCCATGACTGCTCGTTTCGGGGATTCGAGCGACCAGTTCCGGCTGTCACGCTACGACCTTGGCGACGGGGCTCATCCCTCATGAAGGGACGCGAGTGACTGCCACAGCTCCCGAGACGATGGACGTCCGACCAGGTGACCAGAACGCCGTCAACCAAGTGGAGGAATGGTTTCGCGTCTACCAGGCCACGCGCGACCCTGCCACCCGCGAAAGGATCATCCTCGCCCATCTGGGGCTCGCCGATCGGCTCGCCACTCGCTACCGCAGGAGCCACGGCACCTCCTACGAGGATCTCGTCCAGGTAGCGCGAGTCGGGCTCGTCACGGCGGTCAATCGCTACGATCCCGGCCGGGCCAATTCGTTCATCGTCTATGCCATCGTCTGCATCGTCGGTGCGCTCAGACGCCACCTGCGGGACAACTCGTGGACGGTCCACGTGGCGCGGACGCTCAAAGAGCAGGCGCTTCAGGTGGTGCGGGCACGCGACGCGCTGACCATTGAGCTGGAGCGCTCGCCGACCGTGGCGGAGATCGCCGACCATCTGGGCATCAGCGAGGAGCGAGTGACGGAGGCCATCGAGGCCAACCACACACGGTTCGAGCTCTCACTGGACCAGCCGGTCAACGGGGACGGCACCGTCAGCGTGGGCATGCTGCTGCCAACCCCGACCGCCGAGATCGAGGTCGACGATCGGCTGGCGCTTCCAGCGCTGCTCGAGAGCCTGCCCGAGGTGGAGCGCCGGGCCATCATGCTGCGGTTTTTCAGGGACCTCAAGCAGGACGAGATCGGCGCGGAGCTCGGCTATTCGCAGATCCACGTCTCGCGCCTGCTGCGTCGTGCCTTGGCGCGGATGCGCGAGCAGTGGAGTCGCAGCTAATTCCCGTCGCCGTTCCCCAGATCGAGGCGACGCAGGCCGGCACGTGAGGCGACGCCGAGCTTGGCATAGATCTTGTGCAGGTGATAGCCGACCGTGTGCGGGCTCAGGAACAGCCCGGCCGCGATCTCCCGATTGCTCAGCCCGCCGGCGGCGAGGCGGGCGATCTGCAGCTCCTGGGGGGTGAGCTGCTTGAGCGTGCTCGGGTCGCGCTTGCGGGCGGTCTCGCCGCTGGCCCGCAGCTCGACGCTGGCCTGGTCGATCCAGGGGACGGCGCCGAGCTGATCGAAGATCTCCAGGGCGGCTCGCAGGTGGGGGCGCGCGTCCGCGCGCCGGCGAGCCCGTCTGAGCCACTGGCCGTAAAGGAGCTCGGTGCGGGCCAGGTCGAACGGCCGCAGGCCGATGCCCTCTACGGCCAGGGCGGTCTGGTAATGCCGCTCGGCGGCCTCGCCCTGGGTGATCAACGCCCGGCAGCGGGCGGCGGTGGCCAAGGTCCATGTCCGCTTGTCCCATTCGGCCCAGCGCTCGAACCTGGCCAGAAACGGCTCCATGCCCTCCAGCCGGCCGGCGCGGGCGGCCGCCTCGACCAGATCGCCCGTGGCCAACAGCGCGATAGGGGCGTAGGCGGTCGGGTCATGAGGCGTCGTGAGGGCGCCTAACCGCTCCAGCGCCGCCGCGGGCCGTCCCTCGGCCAGGTCGAGCTGCGCAAGCGCCCACGAGGCGTGCGCCGCGACCACCACGACCCTTCGCGGCGTGGCGGCGGCGAGCGCCGCCTCGGCGAATTCCCGGCAGTCCTCGGCACGCCCCTGCTGCGCGGCGACCGAGGCCAGGAGCGCCAGGAAGTAACCGGTCGTGGCCTGCTGGCCGGTCTCTCTGGCAAGCCGCAGCCCTTCGGTCGCGTTGCTGACCGCGCTTGGCCACCCACCGAGGCAGAACTCGGCGATCGCCAGATTGGCGAGCGCCACGGTCCGGGTGCCGATCGTCGCGGCCGCGCGACCGGCCGCGACCAGCTTGGCAAGCTGCAGATTTGCGGTGCTGTCGTCGCCGGCCGGCTCCACGACCGCCAGCATCGGCCATATCCAGGTGAGCGAGGGATGCGGCCAGGTGGTCGTCGCGGTAGGGTGCAGGTCCTGTGTGCCGGCGGCTGATACCACCTGTGGGACCCGGGCCGCGAGCAGGCTGTCGGCGACCCGCTCGACCCGCGCATCGTCGTGGCCGGGCAGGCTCGGAACGGCCGGGGCGATCACCTCGACGATGGTCCGTAGCTCGTTGCCGGCCAGCGCCGCGCGGGTGGCCAGGACCAGCATCTCGGTGGCGCGCGCGGGATCGGAGTCGAGGATCGGCCTGGCGCCCTCGACAAGCACGGTGCAGGCGATCGCCGGAATTCCCGAGGCCAGCTCGACCGCGCCGCGCACGTGCGCCATGCGGGCGCGAACGGCCGGGTCCTCCGGCTGTGGCTCGATCCTGTCCAGCAGCGTCCGCGCCCGCCCGCCGTGGCCGGCCTCCCAGAGGCATTCGGCGGCCGCGACCATCCGCTGGGCCCATGGCCCAGCCGGTGGGGTCAGCGCGGCGGCTCGCTCCAGCGCGGCGGCGGCCGTCGCGGGGCTGCCACGGCGCCGGGCACGCTCCGCTGAGGCCTCCAGCGTCCTGGCCACGTACTCGTCCGGCCCGAGCGTGGCGGCGGCCAGGTGCCATATCCGCCGGTCGGCCTGCTGCGCACCCTCCAGCACCTGTGTGAGCGCCCGGTGCGCGGCCTGCCTGGCGATGAACGTGGCGCCCTGGTAGACAGCCGAGCGGACCAGCGGATGCCGGAACTCGAGCTGTGGCCCGCTGACTCGGATCAGCCCGCTGCGCTCCGCCGGCTCCAGCGCCTCCGGGCGCGCCGCGAGCACGCGGCCGGCGGCGAGGATGGTGGCCAGCTCGCCGTCGCCCTCGACCGCAGCGACCAGCAGCAGCGTTCGGGTCCTCTCGGGCAGCCGCCGCGCGCGCTCCAGGAATGTCTGCTCCAGCCGGTTGCTCAGGGGCAGCCGCTCTGGCAGGGGCTCCCGCCCGGCGAGCTGCTCGCCGCTGAGGCTCGCCGGCAGCTCCAGCAGGGCCAAGGCGTTGCCACCCGTCTCCTCGACCAGCCGATCACGGACCTCCGGGGTCAGCTTGCCGGCATGCGCTTCCAGCAACTGGCCGGCGGCCGCGGGATCCAGCCCGCCGAGCCACAGCGACGGCAGGTCCTGCTCGGCGAACTGGCGCACGTCGTCGTCGCGGGCGGCCAGCAGCAGCACAACCGGCTCGGCCGCCAGCCGCCGTGCGACGAACACCAGCGTGTCCGCCGATGCCTGGTCCAGCCGGTGGGCGTCCTCGACGATGCACAGGGCCGGCCGCTCTCTGGCCACCTCGCCGAGCAGGCTGAGCACGCCCAGCTCGATCAGGAACGGGTTGGGCTCGGTGTCGATCAGCCCGAAGGCGCCCCGCAACGCGTTGGCCTGCGGACCCGGCAGCCGGTCCAGACGGTCGAGGACCGGCCGCAGCAGCTGGTGCAGGGTGGCGAAGGCGAGCTCGATCTCGGACTCGACCCCGGTCCCACGCAGCAGGCGGAAATCGGTGGCCTGCTCCGCCGTGTCCTGCAGCAGGGCGTGCTTGCCGACGCCGGCCTCGCCGCGGATCACCAGGACGCCGCTGCGCCCCGCCCGCGCGCCCGCAAGCAGGGCGCGCATGACCCTGCGCTCCTCATGCCGTCCATAAAGCATAGAAATGTCCCCCATCTGCCGGTAAGGAGGAGCATGCTTCGACATTGAGTCGCCAACCGAGTTTCCTTCGCACAGCAAGTCGATAGCCGTCCGCGCTAATGAAATGGTAATGATCCGTCAATTACCAACGCGAGGGTCGAGGTGATCTTTCGTGCCGGCGAGGTTTGGCTTCTCGGTGTAACTAGGCGTTCTGACCGGATGCGAGGGTTTCCCGCGACTGTATGGGGAATTGGGGAGGACATTACGGAAGCCGCCCGCCAACGGCGCCCGCTGACGAGGACGAGCCGGCATGCGTGAGGAATCTGTCAAGCTCTGCCCATCGGCACTGCTCACCCTGCTCGCCGGGGCCATCCTGCCTGGTGTCCTGGTGGTCCTGAGAGCGTCACTCGGCTCATCTTCGGCCACTTGGTCATCCTAGCGCAATGGGGCGGATACGCAGTCAGACCGGTGTGAGGAGCCGAATCTATCAGATGACTAGTCCGGGCACCCCTCAAGAGCGCCGGCATGAGGCCTGCGTGAGCGCCGCGGAGCGGATTGGCGTTGCAAGTCGGGACAGCCGGGTCAAATGCGCGCAATTGAGGTTCCATACCTGCTTTGACGCCGGACCTCCGGAGCATCCAGACCACCCGTTTGGAGGATCGGGTGGCCAGTCCCGTAGCGGCCGACCGGGAATTTGCCCGAGCCCCTTGGAAATGCGGAGGGAGGTTATTCGAATTCTCGCAAATCCTAGGTTCGACGCGCGCGTCGCTCCTGGACCGGGCGTCCGCACGCCGGGCTACGTGGCCGGGAACAGCGCGGTGCCGGGTTGCCGGACGATCAGCCGCTCGTCCCTCGATCGCCGCCGGGTCGCCGGATGGCGATCCTGCGGGACCGTCCTTGCTCCGTCGCGGGCTTGGCCACGCGGACGGTGAGCACACCGTCGTCCAGGGTGGCATCCACGCTGTCGGGATCGACCTCGCCAGGCAGCGCAACCTCCAGGAAGTACCGCCCGGTGGTGCGGGTCGTGCGGCGCAGCAGGCCCTTGCGCTCGGTCTCTTTGCGCTCGGCGCGCACCAGCAGCCGGCGTCCCGCAAGCTGGATGTCGACGTCGTCGGGCTTCACGCCGGGCAGCTCCGCGCGGAGCAGCCAGGCATCGTCGAGCTCCTCCAGGTCGCCGAGCGGGGTCGAGACCCCCTCCGTCGACACGGCGCGGGGGCCGGGCCAGTCGCCAGCCATCTCGTCCAGCAGGCGGGTGACCGCGCGCAGCCGCTCCAGCGGGTCGGGGCTCCAGAGCGGCGGGGCAAACGGCTCCCACACCGTGGGCGTCCGAGCCGCTTCATCCGACCGGCTGTCACGGCGTCGTGTGGGAACGACCATCGCGTACGCACCTCCTCGGGGCGGCGGAGCCCCTCGTTGTCGCCAACACAAACCGGGTACCTCGCCGTGGCCGGCCGAACCGTCCTCGCCAGACTTCGGTCGAGGATCCGGTGCCCGCTCCGGGTAACCCTGGGCCCGTCGGCCCAGGCGGAGGTCACCGAGCAGGGTCGTCCAGGGGGAACTGGCTCAGGGCGGCGCGCGAGGTGATGCCGAGCTTGGCGTAGACCTTCTGGAGATGGTAGGCGACGGTGTGCGTGCTCAGGTACAGCCGGGCGGCGATCTGCCGGTTGGTCAGCCCCTGCGCGGCAAGGCGGGCGACCAGCAGCTCCTGCGGGGTGAGCCGGAGCGGAGCACGCGGGTCGCGGCCGCGGGCGCTCTCGCCGCTGGCGCGGAGCTCCGCCCTGGTGCGCTCGGCCCACGGATGCGCCTCCAGGCGCTCGAAGGTCTCCAGGGAGGCGCGCAGGTGGACGCGGGCGTCGACACGGCGCCGCGCCCGCCGCAGCCATTCGCCGTAGAGCAGCTGCGTGCGGGCCAGCTCGAACGGCAGCTCGCGGATCCCCTCGGTGGTCAGGGCGGCCTGGTAGTGCCGTTCGGCTTCGGCATCGCCGCTGATCAGCGCGCGGCAGCGGCGGGCGACCGCCACCGTCCAGGTGCGCTGGTCCCACTGGGCCCAGCGCTCGAACCTCGCCACGGCCGGCTCCAGGCCCGCAAGCGCGTCCGCGCGGGCGGCCGCCTCCACAAGGGTGCCGGTGGCCAGCAGCGCGATGGGGGCGTGCGCGGTCGGGTGCCCAGGGGTGGCGAGCGCTCGCAGCCGCTCCAGCGCGGCCACGGCGCGGTCCTGAGCGAGGTCGAGGCTCGCCAGCGTCCAGGATGCCAGCGCCGCGACCACGGGCAGCCGCAACCGGGTCGCCGTGGCGAGAGCCTGGCTCGCGAGCTGGTGGCATTCGCCGGCGTGTCCCTGCTCCGCGGCGAGCGCGGCGAGGATGGCCATGAAGTAGGGCCTGGTGGCGCGCTGGGCGGTCTCGCTCGCAAGCCGCAATCCCTCGGTCGCGCAGTCGATCGCCTCATGCCAACGGCCCAGCGCGGCCTCGGCCATGGCGAGGTTGGCCAGGGCCACGGTCCGGCTGGAGACCGTCCCTGCGGCGCGACGGGCCGAGACCGCCGCGGCGTAGCGCCGGTCGGCGGTGACGGCGTCGCCATCCGTCGCGACGATCAGCATCGGCCACATCCATGTGAAGGCCGGATGCGGCCAGCCGGTCGTCACCCTCGCCGGCGGTTCCGTGGTGGTCGCACCCGGCGGCGGGCTCGCGAGCCCGGCCGCGATCAGGCTGTGGGCGACCCGCTCGACCCTGGTGTCACCTGTCGACAGCCGGGAGAGCAGCGGTTGGATCCTCTTGACGAGGCGGTCGGTCTGGCCTGCCGACAACGCCGCCCTGGCGGCCAGCAGCAGCATGTCGGTCGCCCGTCCCGGGTCGGACGTCATGCTCAGCCTGGCGCCCCTGAGCAGCAGGGTGCAGGCGAACGCCGGCATCCCGGCGGCCAGCTCCACCGCGCCGCGGACGTGGGCCATGCGGGCACGGATGACCGCCCCGGCGGGTGGCGGCTCGGCTCGGTTGAGCAGCGTCTGGGCGCGCTCGCCGTGGCCGGCCTCCCACAGGCACTCCGCGGCGGCGACCAGCCGCTGCGCCCGCGAGGCGCGCCGCGGGCTCAGCCACGCGGCGCGCTCCAGCGCCGCCGCCGCGGCCGTCGCGCCGCCGCGCCGCCGCGCCCGGTCGGCGGAGCTCTCCAGCGCCGCGGCGACCTGCTCGTCCGGCTCGAAGGTGGCGGCCGCCAGATGCCAGGCGCGCCGGTCGGCCTGCCCGTCGCCTCCGAGCACCCCGATCAGCGCGTGGTGCGCCGACCGCCTGGCCGCGAAGGTCGCGGCCTGGTAGATGGCCGAGCGGACCAGCGAATGACGAAACCTCAGCTCCTGGCCGACGACCTCCACCAGTCCGGCGGCCTCGGCCGGCTCGAGGGTCTCCGGTCCGCTGCCCAGGGCCTCGCCGGCGGCCAGCACGGTGGCCAGCTCGCCGGTGTCCTCGGCGGCGGCGACGAGCAGCAGCGTCTGGGTGGCCTGTGGCAGGCGTCGCGCCCGCCCGAGGAAGACCTGCTGCAGCCTGCCGCTCAGCGGAAGCAGCCTGGGCAGCCACTCATGGCCGCTGAGCTGCTCACCGGTCAGCGACTCCGGCAGCTCCAGCAGCGCAAGGGGATTCCCCTGGGTCTCCGCGATCAGCCGGCCGCGGACCTGGGGGGCGAGCTTGCCGACGTGCGCCTGCAACAGCTCCCCGGCCGACGCGGCGTCCAGCCCGGCCAGGCGCAGCTCCGGCAGGCCCGGCACCTCGAACCGGCGCAGATCGTCGTCACGGGCGGCGAACAGCAGCACGATCCGCTCGGCCTCGAGCCGCCGCGCGACAAACAACAGCGCCTCCGCGGAGGCGCTGTCCAGCCACAGCGCGTGGGAGACCAGGCACAGCAGTGGCTGATCGGCGGCCACCGCGCTGAGCAGGCTCAGCGCGCCCAGCTCGATCAGGAACGGAATGGCCCTGGCGTTGCGCAGGCCGAACGCGCCTCGCAGCGCTCTGGCCTGAGGAGCGGGCAGCGCGTCCAGCCGCTCCAGGACCGGCTGCAGCAGCTGGTGGAGACCGGCGAAGGCCAGCTCCATCTCGGCCTCGGCGCCGGCCGCGCTGAGCATGCAGAAGTCGCCGGCCTGCTCCGCCGCGTACTGCAGCAGCGCCTGCTTGCCGATGCCCGCATCACCGCGGACCACCAGCACGCCGGCGTGCCCCTCACGCGCACCGGCCAGCAGGCGGTCGATGCGCGCGCGCTCCTCTATTCGTCCATACAACATACGAGAGAGATCCCGTTGGCGAGCGAAGAGAAGGATCTGTTCGTGCGCGACAGCCGCGCACGCAGATTTCATGCCAGGATTGGGAGTATATGAACGCGTTGTAAGGCATCGTCCTGTCCCCCCCGCAGGAATCTAGAGTAGCGTCGGAATGGCCTCGAGGACGCTCACGCTGCCGTGGTGTGGCGAGATCCCGCTGAGCGTGAACCCGGCGCGGCCCAGCAGGGCCCGCCACTGCGACCCGGTCCGCTCGGCACCGCCGATCGCCATCATCAGGATGTCCATGACTCTGCCGTCAGAGTGGTCTGACCGCCCGAGGACCTTCTCGCCCAGCAGCAGGGACCCGTGGGTCGGGATCGCGCGGCGGATCGCCGCCAGCACCCAGGCCCGCCGCGTTGATCCGCATCACCGCCTCGGACGCCACCTGCGGCAGGTCGAAGGCGATCCCGCGCAGGCCGGGCCTGCGCCGCAGCAGCGCCTCCAGCAGGGCGCCGTCGCCGGCGCCGACGTCGACGATGGTCTCGTCCCCGCGCCACGCCCGCTCGGCGAGCCGCTCGGCCAGCGCCTGCTTGTGGGCGGCCACCACCGGCTCGGCGGGCAATCTCCGCTGGGAGGGCTTGGCCGCTGCCAGCGTGGTACCCCTTGGCGTCGGTTGCGACAAGAGCGCGAGACGGACCGAGTGGAGGGACGGCATGGCCAAGGCGGTCGGCATCGACCTGGGCACGACCAACTCGGTGATCGCCGTGCTGGAAGGCGGCGAGCCGACCGTCATCCCCAATGCGGAGGGGTCGCGCACGACCCCGTCGGTGGTGGCGTTCACCGAGCAGGGCGAGCGGCTGGTCGGCCAGCTTGCCCGGCGGCAGGCGATCCTCAACCCAAAGGGGACGATCACGTCGGCCAAGCGGTTCATCGGCCGCCGCTACGACGAGATCTCGAGCGAGGCCAAGGCGGTGTCGTTCGACGTCGTCGAGGGTCCGGGCGGGATGGTCCGCTTCGACGTGCGCGGCAGGCAGTACGCCCCGGAGGAGATCAGCGCGCTGGTGCTGCGCAAGCTGGCCGAGGACGCCTCCAGGTTCCTCGGCGAGCGGGTCACGCAGGCGGTGATCACCGTCCCGGCCTACTTCAACGACGCTCAGCGGCAGGCGACCAAGGACGCGGGGCAGATCGCCGGGCTCGAGGTCCTGCGCATCATCAACGAGCCGACCGCCGCCGCGCTCGCCTACGGGCTCGACAAGCGCCAGCACGAGACCGTGCTGGTGTTCGACCTCGGTGGCGGGACCTTCGACGTGAGCATCCTCGACATGGGCGACGGGGTCGTCGAGGTCAGGGCCACCGCCGGCGACACGCATCTGGGCGGGGACGACTTCGACCGCCGGCTGGTCGACCACCTGGCCGACCAGTTCAAGGCCGAGCAGGGCATCGACCTGCGCAACGACCCGCAGGCGCTGCAGCGGCTGTTCGAGGCCGCCGAGAAGGCCAAGGTCGAGCTCAGCTCGGTGACCCAGACGCAGGTCAACCTGCCGTTCATCACCGCGGACGCCTCGGGGCCCAAGCACCTGACGGCCACGCTGATGCGGTCCACGCTCGAGCAGATCACCGCCGACCTGGTCGAGCGCTGCCTGGGACCGGTGCAGCAGGCCATGTCGGACGCCAAGGTGACCGCCGCCGACCTCGACGAGGTCATCCTGGTCGGCGGGGCCACCCGCATGCCCGCCGTGCAGGCGCTGGTACGGCGCCTGACCGGCGGCAAGGACCCCAACATGACCGTCAACCCCGACGAGGTCGTCGCCGTCGGGGCCGCGATCCAGGCCGGTGTCCTCAAGGGCGAGGTCCAGGACGTGGTGCTGCTGGACGTGACCCCGCTGTCGCTGGGGCTGGAGACCCTCGGCGGCGTCATGACCAGGGTGATCGAGCGCAACACCACCATCCCGGTCCGCCGCACCGAGGTGTTCACCACCGCCGAGGACAACCAGCCCGCGGTGGATATCGTCGTGCTGCAGGGCGAGCGCGAGCGCGCCGCCGACAACCGGGTCCTCGGGCGCTTCCGGCTGGAGAACATCCGTCCCGCCCCCCGGGGCGTGCCGCAGATCGAGGTCACCTTCGACATCGACGCCAACGGCATCCTCCACGTCTCCGCCCGGGACAAGGGCACCGGCGCCGAGCAGGCGATCACCATCACCGACACCAGCAACCTGGACCGGGCGGAGGTCGAGCGGATGGTGGCGGAGGCCGAGCGCAACCGGGCCGAGGACCAGCGGATCCGCCAGCAGGTGGACGCCCGCAACGAGCTGGACGCTGTCGCCTACCAGGTGGAGCGGCGCCTCGCCGAGCTCGGCGAAGCGGCCCCGGGCCACGAGCGGGCGCGGGCGGAGATGCTGGTCAACGACGCCCGGCAGGCCATCAAGGAGGAGGCGCCTCTGGAGCGCCTGCGGACGCTCACCGGCGAGCTTCAGCAGATGCTGCAGGGCCTGCAGGCCCGCCCGGGCGGTGGCCAGGGCCAGGGGACACCTGGCGGCCAGGCGGAGCGACGACCTGGCGACGACGAGGACGTGATCGACGCGGACTTCACCCCCGGATAGCGGCTCGCGATGGCTGCGCAGCAACGATCCGAGCCCGACACCGGCGGCGAGGCGGCCGGCCGCGTCGAGGCGGACGAGACCGCGGCCCTGGCCGACCTGGAGGATCGCTGGCGGCGGACGCTTGCTGACCTCGACAACCTCCGCAAGCGCTACGCGCGCGAGCTGGAGCGGGAGCGGGCCGCGGAACGGGCGCGGGTGGCCGCCGAGTGGCTGCCCGTCGTGGACAGCCTCGACCGGGCGCTCGGGCACGCGGCAGGGGACCCGGCCGCCATCATCGAGGGGGTGCGGGTGGCGCGCGAGCAGGCGGTGGCCGCGCTGGCCCGCCTGGGCTACCCCCGCCACGAGGAGGTCGGGGTGCCCTTCGACCCCGCGCGGCACGAGGCGGTGAAGGTCGTCGAAGACGCCGAGGCGGCGCCGGGCACGGTCGTCGAGGTCCTGCGCCCCGGCTACGGGCGGGGCGAGCGCTGGCTGCGGCCAGCCGCGGTCGCGGTCGTCGCCGCGCCGCACGGACAGGGGTGAGCGCGGTGGCGCGCGACTACTACGAGGTGCTCGGGGTGCCGCGCACCGCCAACGCCGAGCAGCTCCAGGAGGCCTACCGGCGGCTGGCCCGGACCTACCATCCGGACGTGAACAAGGACCCGGAGGCCGAGGAGCGGTTCAAGGAGATCAACGAGGCCTACCGGGTCCTGTCGGACCCAGAGACCCGCGCGCGCTACGACCGCTTCGGGCCGGACTTCCGCCGCATCCCCGAGGGAGCGGAGGAAGCGGCCACGGCGGGCCGCGCGGGCGGCGCGGGCGGCGCGGGGACGCGCGGCTTTGGCTTCACCGGCGGCTTCGGCGACGTGGACGTGGATCTGGAAGACCTGTTCGGCGACCTGTTCGGCGCTCGCCGGACGCGCCGGCCGGTCGCCGGGGCCGATCAGGAGGTGGAGCTGGAGCTGACCGTCGAGGAGGCCTACAGCGGCGGGCGCCGTTGGGTCAGGCTCGCGGGGCCCGACGGGCAGCGCAGCTACGAGGTCACCATCCCCCCCGGGGTCATCGACGGGCAGCGGATCCGCCTGGCCGGCCAGGGCGGCAGGGGAGTGGGCGGCGGTCCGGCCGGCGATCTCTACCTGGTCGTTCGTATCGCACCCAGCTCCCGCTATCGCCTGGAAGGGCGCGACCTCTACGTCAAGGTGGCGGTGAGCCCATGGGAGGCGGCGCTCGGGGCGACGGTGCCCGTCGACACTCCCGGCGGGGAGCTCAAAGTACGGATCCCGCCCGGCTCCTCCAGCGGGCGGCGGGTGCGCCTGTCCGGCAAGGGCATGCCCAACCCCAGAGGCGGGGCCGGCGACCTGTATGTCGAGGTGCGGATCGTGGTGCCCAAGCGGCTTCGCCGCCGCGAGCGGGAGCTGTTCGAGGAGCTGGCCCGCGTGTCCACCTTCGACCCCAGGAGCCGCAAATGAGCCAGCCATCCCGCTCCCGCGCCACCCCCTCGCCCGGTCGGCGCGCGGCGCGCTACCCTCTGGCCCGGCCCTCGCGCCTCGGCCTGGACGGCTTTGCCCGCACCGCCGGCATGCACCCCGACCTCGTCCGCCGCCTGGTGGCGCTCGGCCTGCTGCACGCCACCCCTGACAGCGCCGGCCAGCTCTGGTTCGCCCACGCCGAGCTGATCACCCTCGCCCGCATCCAGCGGCTCCGCGCCGGCCTGAACCTCAACTACGCCGCCGTCGGGGTGGTGCTCGACCTTCTCGCCCGCATCGACGCCCTCGAGCGAGCCGACTACGCCCGGCCTCGGGAAGCCGCAGAGAGATGGTGATCATCCGTGGATTTGAACCGACTGACCCAGAGATCGCAGGAAGCGCTGCACGACGCGCAGACAAAGGCGCTGCGGCTCGGCCATACCGAGGTCGACGGCGAGCACCTGCTGCTGGCGCTGCTCGACCAGTCAGAGGGGCTGGCGCCACGGCTGCTGCGGCAGGCCGGTGCCGACCCGGACGCGCTGCGCGGTGAGCTGGAGGTCGAGCTCGGCCGCCGTCCCAGGGTGACCGGACCGGGGGCGGCCCCTGGCCAGGTGCTCGTCACCCAGCGGCTGGCCCGGCTGCTGGACACCGCCGAGCGGGAGGCCGGCCGGCTCAAGGACGACTACGTCTCGGTCGAGCACCTGATGCTCGCGCTCATCGAGGAGGGCTCCCAGACTGGCGCCGGGCGCGTGCTGAAGGCCCACGGCATCACCCGGGACGCTTTCCTGACCACGCTCACCCAGGTGCGCGGGAACCAGCGGGTCACCTCGGCGATGCCGGAGGTCGCCTACGAGGCCCTCGAGAAGTACGGCCGCGACCTGGTGGCGGACGCCAGCGCCGGCAGGCTCGACCCGGTCATCGGGCGTGACGCCGAGATCCGCCGGGTGGTGCAGATCCTGTCGCGCAAGTCCAAGAACAACCCGGTGCTGATCGGCGACCCCGGCGTCGGCAAGACCGCCATCGTCGAGGGCCTGGCGCAGCGGATCGTGCGCGGCGACGTGCCCGAGGGCCTGCGCGACAAGACCATCTTCGCGCTCGACATGGGCGCGCTGGTGGCGGGGGCGAAATACCGCGGCGAGTTCGAGGAGCGCCTCAAGGCGGTGCTCAACGAGGTCCGTGCCGGCCAGGGACGGATCCTGCTGTTCGTCGACGAGCTGCACAACGTGGTCGGCGCCGGCGCGGCCGAGGGCGCCATGGACGCCGGCAACATGCTCAAGCCCATGCTGGCCCGCGGCGAGCTGCACATGATCGGCGCGACCACGCTGGACGAGTACCGCAAGCACATCGAGAAGGACGCCGCCCTCGAGCGCCGCTTCCAGCCGGTCCTGGTCGACGAGCCGAGCGTGGAGGACACCATCTCGATCCTGCGGGGGCTGCGCGAGCGGCTGGAGGTGTTCCACGGGGTCAGGATCCAGGACAGCGCGCTGGTGGCCGCCGCGACCCTCAGCCACCGCTACATCACCGACCGGTTCCTGCCCGACAAGGCGATCGACCTGGTCGACGAGGCGTGCGCGCGGCTGCGCACCGAGATCGACTCGATGCCAGCCGAGCTGGACGAGGTCACCCGCCGGGTGATGCGCCTGGAGATCGAGGAGGCCGCGCTGGCCAAGGAGACCGACCCCGCCAGCCGCGCCCGCCTGGAGGAGCTGCGCCGCGAGCTGGCCGACCTGCGCGGCGAGGCCGACGCCATGCGCGCCCAGTGGGAGGCCGAGCGCCAGGCGATCCGGCGGGTGCAGTCGCTGCGCAAGGAGCTCGAGCAGGCCCGCCACGAGGCCGAGGCCGCCGAGCGCGCCTACGACCTCAACCGCGCCGCCGAGCTGCGCTACGGCAGGGTCGCCGAGCTGGAACGGCGCCTGCAGGCCGAAGAGGAGCAGCTCGCCGCCAAGCAGGGTGAGCGGCGGCTGCTGCGGGAGGTGGTCGGCGAAGAGGAGATCGCCGAGATCGTGGCGGCCTGGACCGGCATCCCGGTCAGCCGGCTGCGGGAGGGCGAGCGGGAGAAGCTGCTTCGCCTCGACCAGATCCTCCACGAGCGGGTGGTCGGCCAGGACGAGGCGGTCCGCCTGGTCGCCGACGCGATCATCCGGGCGCGCTCCGGCATCAAGGACCCCCGCCGGCCGATCGGCTCGTTCGTGTTCCTCGGCCCCACCGGGGTCGGCAAGACCGAGCTGGCCAAGACGCTGGCCGCGGCCCTGTTCGACACCGAGGAGAACATGGTCCGCCTGGACATGAGCGAGTACCAGGAGCGGCACACCGTCAGCCGCCTGGTCGGCGCCCCGCCCGGCTACGTCGGCTACGAGGAGGGCGGCCAGCTGACCGAGGCGGTGCGGCGCAAGCCCTATTCGGTGGTGCTGTTCGACGAGATCGAGAAGGCCCACGCCGACGTGTTCAACACCCTGTTGCAGGTGCTGGACGACGGGCGCATCACCGACGCCCAGGGCCGCACGGTGGATTTCCGCAACACGGTGCTGATCATGACCTCCAACATCGGCTCGGAGCACCTGCTCGAGGGGGTCACCCCCGACGGCGACATCAAGCCGGAGGCCAGGGAGCGGGTCCTGGCCGAGCTGCGGCGCCACTTCCGTCCCGAGTTCCTCAACCGCGTCGACGACGTGGTGGTGTTCAAGCCCCTGACGCTGCCGCAGATCGAGCAGATCGTCCAGCTGCAGTTCGCGGAGCTGCGCGGGCGGCTGGCCCAGCGGCGCATCACCTTGGAGCTGACCGAGGAGGCCCGCCGGCTGATCGCGGCGCAGGGGTTCGACCCGGTCTACGGGGCCCGGCCGCTGCGCCGGTTCATCGCCCGCGAGGTAGAGACCCGCATCGGCCGCGCGCTGCTCGGCGGCGACGTCCGCGACGGCGCCACCGTGCGGGTGGACGCCCGCGGCGGCGAGCTGATCGTCACGTACGAGAACCCCGAAGGGTCCCAGTAGGAGGTAGGAGGTAGGAGGTAGGAGGTGATCACGGAGAAGGTAACTGACCCGACCCCCAGCAGCCTGGCCATTAGCCAACAGCACGACAGGAGATAGTGGCATGGCAGTCATGCGCTTCGACCCCTTCCGCGACTTCGACCGCCTCGCCGAGCAGATGCTCGGCGGTGGCCGCAGCATGCGAATGATCCCGATGGAGGCCTACCGGCGCGGCGACCAGTTCCTGATCCACCTCGACCTCCCGGGAGTGAACCCCGACGACGTGGACATCACCCTGGAGCGCAACGTCGTCGCCATCCGGGCCGAGCGGCGCTCACCCCGCCAGGAAGGCGACGAGGTGCTCATCGACGAGCGCCCGCAGGGCAGCTTCACGCGGCAGCTGTTCCTCGGCGAGAACCTCGACGCCGACCGGTTGAACGCCAGCTACGAGAACGGCGTGCTGACCCTGATGATCCCGGTCAGTGAGCAGGCCAAGCCCCGCCGTGTGCAGATCGCCGCACAATCGAGCCAGCCGCAGCCGGTCGGGACCTCCGCCGCGCAGGCCGGCCGATGAGCGAGCCCGCACGCGCGTCGCGCCGTGGCCGCGGCGCGCCCTCCACGCGGGCGGACAGCGGGGACGCGCTGCCAGGGGGGCAGGCGCTGCGTTGCTCGGCGTGCTCATGCATGCCTTGACGGGTGGGCGCGTAGCGCCCGGCGGCGTCGGCGGACGGCCGCACCGGCAACCTGGCCAGAGCCGTCCGCCCGCCGCCGGAATACCGCCACGTCCTGCCCGTTGACGCCATGGAGGAATCCGTCTTCGAGAGAGGAGGTGAGGAGATGACAAGGACGAGATCCAAGGCCCGACTGAGCCGCGCCGTGGGCGTCGCGCTCAGCTCAAAGGCGGCGCGCCACCTGGAGCGGCGGCCCTATCCGCCCGGCCAGCACGGTCGCCGGCGCAGGACAGCGTCCGGCTACAGCCTACCAGGCGCGGCAGGCCGTGGCCCACGGCCACGTGCTGGTCAACGGGCGGCGGGTGGACCGGCCGTCGTTCCACGTCCGCCCCGGGGACGTCATCGAGGTCGCGGCCGCCAGCAAGACCTCGCCAGCAAGACCTAAGGTGCCGTTCCTGATCGCGGCGTCCGGCGAGCACACCGCGGCGCCGCCACCGTATCTGGACGTCGACATCGAGGCGCTCACGGCGCGGCTCGTGCGGCTGCCCGCACGGGCCGAGATCCCCGTGGTGTGCGACGAGCGGCTGGTTGTCGAGTTCTACTCCCGCTGAGCCCATCAGGGTCGCCGCCGGATCGCCGATCGATCCTGCCATGCCGGGCCGAGGCTGACAGCGAAGCGCTTGCCGTCGCCCCCGCCGTGGTCGAACATCGTGAGCATGTGCCGCAATATCACCACCCTCAGAGGGCTCGAGCCGCCCGCCACCACCGAAGAGATCGAGGCCGCCGCTCGCCAGTACGTCCGCAAGGTCAGCGGCATCACCCACCCGACCGCGGCCACCGACGAGGCGTTCGAGCAGGCGGTCGCCACGATCGCGCGCGCGACCGCCGAGGTGCTGGGCGACCTGCCGCCGCGACGCCAGCCCCCGAAGAACGTGCCGCCGTTGCGCCGTCCCGAGGTGCGCGCCCGCACGACCTGACCGCAGCGCTCCGGTCAGGTGCGCTCGACGGGCGGCGTGCCGTTGGTGTCGTCTCTCCGCGGGCACTGGCTCGCCGCCGCGGGCCGGTCGGCCCGACATGGCGTAGGTCGCGGCCCGCCATCCACGGGACCCACGCCTCTGGGAGCGATCGCCGCGCCCACCTATCGTCGCGAGCGAGAGGACGCCTGACGCGCCCGACCAGATCCGTCACGCATGGGGAGAACAGCCATGAACCGCATGGTCGCCGACATGATGGCCGCCCCGGTGGTCAGCGTGCACCCGGGCACGTCCTTCATGAGGATGATCCAGCTCCTTGCCGAATACCAGATCGGGGCCCTGCCGGTGGTCGATCCTGACGGGCGCGTGCTCGGGATCGTTTCCGAGACCGACCTCGTGCGCAAGGAGGAGCACCAGCCAAGCGGCCCGACCCCCTTGCTCGCGGGCTTCGCCAGGCGCGGGCGGCCCGCCGAGGCGCTCGGGACGACCGCGGCTGAATTCATGTCCACGCCCGCGATCACGATCCCCCCAGGGGCGTCGCTCACCTCGGCCGCCCGCCTGCTGCACCAGCGCAACGTCCGGCATCTGCCCGTGGTCGACCCCGATGGCCGGCTCGTCGGCATCGTCGCGCGGCGGGACCTGCTCAGCGTGTTCCTTCGGACCGAGGACGCCATTCGCCACGAGATCACCGCCACGGTGCTGCACACGACGTTCAACCTGCCCGCCGACGCCGTCGAGGTCGAGGTGCGCGAGGGAGTGGTCACCCTGTCGGGTCGCGTGCCGTGGCGGAGCAGCGCCCGGGAGGTCATCGATCGCGTGCGCGCAATGGACGGCGTGGTGGAGGTCGTCGATCGCGTGTCGTGGGCGCATGACGACACCGTCAGCCCGCCGGCCACGCCGTGGGCACGGTCATGAGCGCCGCTCCGCGGTGACGCTGATCAGAGGGCTCCGCACACGTCCGGTCGCTCAGTCTCGGCGGAGCCGGCGGTCGCGGCGGCCGAAGCGGCTCGGGACGCCGCCTGGAGGGGTGGGCGTCAGCTCCGGCGCGACCGCGGCGAGGCGCTCGCGGGCCTGGTCGACGCGGGCGGCGCGTGCCTGCATCCCCGACCAGGGGCAGGGCATCCACGCCAGCCGCTCCGGCACGCTGTGCAGGGTGTGGTGGCGTGGGTGGAAGCCCGGCTCGTCCAGCTCCTCCCAGGCGATCGGCACCGACACCGGCGCGCCCGGCAGGGCGCGCACCGCGTAGGGCGCGGCGATCATCTGCGCCCAGCGGTTGCGGGCGATGTCGAGCAGCAGCCGGCCACCGCGGTCCTCCAGCAGCCACTCGGTGGTCAGCCGCTCCGGGTCGCGCTGGCAGAGCACCCTGGCGGCGTCGTAGGCGAACGCCTCGACCTCGGCCGTGGTGGCGTGCGGTTGCAGGGGGACGGCCACGTGCAGCCCGCGGGACCCGGTGGTCTTGACGTAGGCGGGCAGGTCCAGCTCCTCCAGCAGCACCCGCAGCTGGGCCGCCGCGCGCAGCACGCCGGGCAGGTCCGCCCCCGCCGGGTCCAGGTCGAACACCAGCAGGTCGGGCCACTCGAGCGAGCCCACCCGGCTGAGCCACACGTGCGGGGTGATGCAGTTCTGGTTGGCGATCCAGGCGAGGTCCTCGGCGTGACGGCAGACCATGTGGGTGACCGTGCCGCCTCCCTGCTTTGGCACCGTCACCTGCTCGATCCACTCGGGTGTGTGCCCGCTGACCTGCTTCTGGTAGAAGCCGGGCCGGCCGAGCCCTGATGGGAAGCGCTGCAGCGTGACCGGCCGGCCGTCCACCAGCGGCAGCATCACCCCGGCGACGGCCAGGTAGTAGTCGACCAGCCCGCCCTTGGTGACGCCGTCGTCGGGGAACAGCACCCGCTCTGGGTGCGTGACCACAACCTCTCGGTCGTCCATGTCACCACCGAGCCTACATGCTGTTCCCCCGGCCGCGGAGCACCGCCAGATGGGCATGGCACAGGTGATTTGCGTCATGCGAGTATCGTCACGCTGATCACAGTGCCGAACCGCGGCGCGAAGGAGGAGGCAGGCATGTGTGGTCGGTACTCGGGAGGCCAGCTCTCGCTCCCGCTCCTGGCGGAACGATTCCAGGCCGACCCGTCCGAGGCGGAGGCCGCCGGGCACCAACCGAACTGGAACATCACCCCGACCAGCCAGGTCCTGGTGGTCACCTCGGCCTCGGAGGCCCCGGGCGATGACGGCGAGGGGACCTCACGGCGGTTGCGACGCTTGCGGTGGGGGCTTGTGCCGAACTGGGCCAAGGACCTCAACGTGGGCAACAGGATGATCAACGTGCGTACCGAGAGCGTCACCGACAAGCCCACGTTCAAGCGGTTGCTGGCCAGCAGGAGGTGCATCCTGCCGGCCGATGGGTTCTACGAGTGGCAGGACCTCGGCCCCGACCCGGACGCCGGGCCGGGCCGGCGCCGACAGCGCAAGCAGCCGTTCTTCGTCACCAGCCGGGACGGCGAGCCGCTCGCGATCGCGGGGCTGTGGACCAGCAACAGCCACGCCGACCCGGCGGGCCCCGTGGAGACGTGCACGATCCTCACGACCAGCGCCAACCAGCTCATGTCGTCGATCCACCACCGCATGCCCGTGCTGCTGCCCCCCGAGACGTGGGACACCTGGCTGGACCCCGAGATGAAGGACGTCGAGGTGCTCGCCGGTCTGCTCGTCCCGGCCCCTGACGACATGCTGCAGCTGTGGCCGGTCGACCCGGCCGTGAACAGCTCCCGCAGCAACGGGCCCGAGCTGACCCGTCCGCTCGAGGGCCACGAGCCACGCACCTGGTCGTGACCCCGCGCGGGGCGCTCACCTGCCGGGGAGCAAGGAGGTGGCCGCGGCGTCCGAGTCGTGAGCGTCGCGCAGGAACACCCGGAACGAGGCGCCGCCCTCAGGCCGCTCCTGCACCCAGGCCCGGCCGCCATGCATGGCGGCAAAGTGGGCCACCAGCGCCAGGCCGATGCCGGACCCCGGCGCGTGGGCGGTGATGCTCGGGCCCTGCTGGAAGGGCTGGAAGATCACCTGACGGGCCTCGGCGGGCACGCCCGGGCCGGCGTCCTCGACGACGATGAGCGCGCCCCCCGAGCGCGCCTCGACCCGCACCCACACGGGCGTGTCCGCCGCGGTGTGCCGAGCCGCGTTGGCGAGCAGGTTCTCCACCATCCGCTCGACCTTGGGACCGTCGACGGCGACCAGCACGGACGAGGTCTCCAAGCTCATGGGACGCCCGCCGAGCAGCTCCGGCCCGGCGTCCTTGACGATCTTGCTGACCAGCTCACCAAGGTCGACCCGGCGGCGGTCGGGGTTGATCGCCCCTCGCGCCAGGCGCTCGAGGTCGAGCAGGTTGGTGAGGAGGCGGTCGAGCTTGCGGGCGTTGACCGCGAGCCGGCCGAGCAGGTCGCGGACCTCGCCCGCGGGCAGCCGCTGGTGGTCGCGGTGCAGGGTCGCCGCGATCCCGAGCACCGACGTGAGCGGGGTGCGCAGGTCGTGGGAGACGGCCTGCAGGATCGCGTCCTTCATCTCATCCAGCGCGCGGAGGCGCTCGGCGGCCGCCTGCTCCTGCCGCAAGGCGAGCTTCAGCCGCTCGGTCGCCTCCTGCTCTCTGGTCAGGCTGTCGCGAAGATCCCGCTCGGCCTGCCGGCGCGCGCTGACGTCGCGGGCGATGAGCAGCTCTCCGGTCGGCTGCCCCTGCCGGTCGGGCAGGGCGGACACGGTCAGCTCGTACGCGCGGCCGGCGATGCTCGCCTCCCCGACGGGGCCGTCGCCCGAGCCGGAGGGGCCGCGCGTACGAGCGGAGATCGCGGTCGCCCACGCCGGCGCCAACCGCTCCAGCGGCTGCCCGATGGCCTGGCCGATCGGCTGGCCGATGAGCCGCTCCGCGGCCAGGTTGGCATCCACCACCCGCGTGTACGGGTCGAGCACCACGACGGCATCGTGGACGATCTGGAAGATCCGGCTGCGCGCGATCGGCGCCAGCCCGAGCAGGCGGAAGCGGAAGATCCCCCACACCAGCACGGCGCCGGTCAGCACGAACAGGAACGGGGTCAGCTCCACTCGTCCGAACGGTCCCACGTTGAGGTTGTGCAGCACGTTGGCGAGGAAGGGCAGCAGCACGGTGACGATGAGCAGCAGGCTTTCCCGCCAGTACAGGTGTGACAGGCGCGTGAGCGTCCAGACGAACAGCGCCGTGCAACCCCACACCACCACGTCGGCGTACACCAGGAACGGCCAGAACAGCGGCCCTACCTGGGCGATCGCTTCCGCCGGGTCGGCGGCCGCCGACGGCGGGTAGTAGCGCACCAGATCGTGGGTGGCCTGGTTGGCGAGCAGCGCGATCACCGCGGCGGGTGGGACCGCGAGGGCGGCCATCGTGGACCGGTTCACCCACCGCTCTCGGCCGGTGTACTGCATGATGAAGGCGAACCAGGCCGGTGGGAGCAGGCAGATGCCGAGCCACTTGGCGTCGCCCCAGAGCAGTTTGGTGGACAGCCGGTTGGCCGCCAGCTCGATGGCGTAGGCGAGGCCCCACCAGCCGGCGGCGGCCAGCACGACGGCCAGGCTCGCCCCGGCGGCCGCCCGCCGCCGGCGCCAGACGTAGAAGGCGTAGAGGGCCAGGCAGATCCCCCCGCCCAGCGCGAGCGCGCTGAAATACCAGTGCCAGCCCACGCCGCTGCCCCTCCAAGCCGATGACCGGCTACGAACCGGTGGCGAATCATACGATACTTACGCGCGGCTGAGGGATGTAGCGAATCTTTCCGAAGGATGACGGTTGCTGCTGTCACGCGTCTTGTGCGGCATCGATCGACAAGTCAAGCTCGGAGAGCTTTCATCTACCGCCCGGACGCGGGCCGCCTCGATGAGCATGGGTGAGGATCATGACCAGATCTCGGATTGTGCGGTGGTTTCTCGGCGAGCGCGCGCCCGCCACGGTCCCCGAGGTGACCGTCCCGACCCCGGACGTCGGTCTGATGGGCGTGGCCTGCTCGGGTGGTGGGATCCGGTCGGCGTCCTACAACCTCGGCGCCCTGCAGGCGCTGCAGGAGGTGCGCGAGCTCGACAAGGCCGGCTACATCGCCGCGGTGTCCGGCGGCTGCTACATCGCGGGCGCTCATGCCATCGCCCGCCACGAGCTGGAATCGCGGCAGGCCGACCCGGCGCTGGGGGCGCGACCGGCGTTCGCGCCCGGCTCGGCCGAGGAGCACTATCTGCGCAACCACACCCACTACCTCGCACCTGACCTGCAGACCGCCGCGATCATGGTCACACGGCTGCTGCTGGGCGTGGCGATCAACGTGGCGATCATCTGGATGCTCCTCAACGTGGCGGCACGGCCGCTCGGCTGGCTGTTCGCCACCATCGTCGCCCCAGGCCTGCGAGACTCGGGCCGTGCCGCGAACCTGCCGTCCTGGGTCGCGTGGTCACTGGCGGTGCCAGCGGGCGTCGGGACGCTGCTCCTGCTGGTGGACGGGGTCTTCCGCCCGGGCACACCCGCCGTGCGGCAGTGGCTGCGCACATGGGGCACGCGCCTGCTGCTGCTCGCCGTGATCCTGGCTGCCGGGCTCGTCGTGCTGCCGCTGCTGCTGCAGGAGCTGCGCGCCGAGCTGGCGGGCCACGGCTTCCTGCACCGGCTGGCCGCCTGGCTGCCGACCGTCAACGGCAACACCGGCAAGAGCCTGCTCTCGCAGCTCATCGGCGTCCTCAGCGCGATCGGACTGTGGGGAGTCCTGCTCGGCGCGTTGCGGGCGGTGCTACGCCAGCAGCAGTCGCGGCTGGTGACCCTCGCCGCCGCGCTGGTCGCGCCGCTGGTGGTTCTCGGCACGTTCGTGGTGCTGCTCAACGACGCCGCCTCCGCCGGTCCCAAGCCGACTGAGCTGCTCTGGTTCGGGGCCACCGTGGTCGGGTTGATCCTCATCGAGGTGGTCGGCGATCTCACCAACTGGTCGATGCATCCGTTCTACAAGCGCCGCCTGTCGTCGGCGTTCGCGCTGCGGCGCCTGCGCGACGCCGCCGGCGCGGTCGCTGCCGAGGAGATCCCGTACGAGACCCGGCTCGGCTTTGCCGACTGGGTCTCCAAGCGGCCACCACGGCTGCTGGTCTGCGCGGCCGCCAACGTCTCCGACCCGGGGCTGACCCCGCCCGGGCGGAACGCGCTCAGCTTCACCTTCACCCAGGACGCCATCGGCGACCCGTACTCGACGCCGCTGCCCACCGCCATCCTGGAGAAGCTGTTCGGCAAGCGTGCTCGCGACCTGACCCTGATGACCGCCATCGCGATCTCCGGCGCGGCGGTGTCGCCGTCGATGGGCAAGATGACCCGCCGCTCCTACCGCTTCCTGCTGGGCCTGGCGAACGTGCGGCTGGGGGTGTGGATTCCCAACCCGCGGTGGGTCCAGGACTGGAAGGGCCGGCTGCCGCTGCCGTTCCACCCTCGCCCGCACTACCTGCTGTGGGAGTTGCTGGGCAGCAACCACGCCAACCGCCGCTTCCTGTATGTCACCGACGGCGGCCACTACGAGAACCTCGCCCTCGTCGAGCTGCTGCGGCGCGGCTGCACCACCATCTACTGCTTCGACGCCGCCGGCGACAAGGGCACCACGTTCGCGACCCTCGGCCAGGCGGTCGAGATCGCCCGGGCCGATCTCGGGGTCGAGATCACGATCGATCCTCAGCCGCTCAGGGTCGATCCCACGACTGGACTGTGCGGCACCGATCACGCCATCGGGCACATCCGCTACCCCGCCACCCCCGACACCCCCGAGGTCGTCGGGCATCTGGTGTACGCCAAGGCCGCCGTGACCGGGCACGCGCCGTGGGACGTGCTCGCCTACGCCCGGCACGACCAGGCCTTCCCCTACACCTCCTCGCTGTACCAGCGCTTCGACGAGCAGCAATTCGAGGCGTACCGGGCGCTCGGCGCCTGCACCGCGCCACGAGCGGTCACCAGCCTCCAGGACCACCTTCGCGGTTGCGCCCACGCCCCGGCGCCGGCGCCGGCGCGCGCCAGCGGCATCCCACCGGTCCCGGAGCCCACGCCGATACCCGCCGTCGACACGACCGCCGACGTGCGGATCCTGCGCGACCCGCGAGCCCAGGCTGAACCGCAATCTCCGCTCGAGCCGCACGAGTGAACCAGGTCAGCCGGTCGGCGCCGTTGCCATCAGCGGCGCGATGACCTCGTCGGCCACCCACCGCGCCGGCGGGTAGGGCCGGCGCAGATTCAGGACAACGTGCCGCACGCCGGCGTCGATCAGCTCCGCGGCCAGCGCACGGGTCGCGGCCGCGTCGTCGCGGGAGAGAAAGATCTGTGCGGAGCGGATGATCTCCCGCGGGTCGCGGCCGATCGCGGTGCAGTAGGGGTCCTGACACTAATTGGACCGAAACCAACGCAAGGCGTCACACGAGTTGACACCTGGGGCGCCAGCGCGCAGGGTCAGGTTCATGCCCACGAAGCCCGTGCCCGCTCAGCACCTGGAGGCCCTCACCAGGTCGCCGGAGGCCTGGCATGAGCGAGTCGCCTCCATCCAAGCGCACCTCCAGGGGTTCCGCGCCGAGGTGACGCTGCTGCCACCGATCCAGCGGCTCCGGCTGCTGGCCGAGCTACGCCAGGGCCTTGACGAGGCCAGCGGCGAGCTGGTCGAGGACGCGATCGTGGCCGCCCGCGCCGACGGGTGGGGGCTGCGCCGGATCGCCGTGGCCGCCGGCATCTCCCATGAGCAGGTCCGCCGGGTGCTCGCCGACCACGCCGCGGCGACCGGCAAGGATCAGTCCCAGGGATAGCGCCAGCCCAGCCCCGGGAGGGCACCACCGCCACCCCGACTCGGATGGCCGCTACCCGACCGCGGTGGGGTCGGGGCGGCGCAGCGGCCGGCGGCCGGTGCGGGCCAGTTCCCGCTCGACTGCGAACTCGTAGCGGCCGTAGGCGTTGATGTGGGCGTTCACGGTGGGCGACAGGTGGGAGAGGTCGTCGTCGGGATACAGCAGGCCCTCGGCGCGGAGCGCGTCGATCGCGTCGGCCATGTACAGGGTGTTCCAGCACACGATCGCGTTGACCACCAGGTTGAGGCAGCTGGCCTGGTTGGCCTGGTCCTCGCTGGCGCGGTGGCGGAGCTGGCCGGCGTGGGCGAACATCAGCGCGTCGCGGAGCGCGTGCAGCGACTCCTGCTTGTTGCCCTGGCGTTTGATCCGCCGCCGGAGCTCCTCGCTGGCCAGATACCGCAGGATGAACAGCGTCTTGACCAGCCGCCCGTACTCTTGGATCGCGCGGGTGAGGTCGTTTTGGCGCGGGGCGGCCTGCAGGCGGGCGATCAGCAGCGACGCGGGGACGGTGCCGCGCTTGAGCGAGCCGGCCACGCGCACAAGGTCATCCCAGCGGGCAAGGATGCGCTGGTGGTCGACCTTGGCCTTGAGCAGCACCCCGACATGGGCGTAGGCGCGGTAGGCGTCGCGGGGGCCGAGCCGGTACAGGCGCTGGTCGGCCAGGTCGCGGATGCTGGGGGAGTACTGCAGGCCGACCAGGTCCGCCAGGCCGAACAGCAGGTCGGTCTGCCCGGCGGTGTCGGTGGTGTGCTCGGTGATCTTCAGGTCGGTGACGTTGTCGAGGATCTCGTCCAGCGCGTAGGTCGCCTCCCGCTTGCCCGGGGCGATGACCTTGCTGCCGTACTGGGCGTGCTGGTCGCTGGTCCAGGTGTAGAAAGTCCGGCCCAGCCCGCGGCCGTAGCGCGGCGGCAGCAGGCTGGTGGCCTGCCCGGCGGCCTTGACCGCGACCGGGAACCGCTGCCCGTCGGAGGAGGAGAAGCTGCCGCTGCCCCACAGCCGGGCGAGCGGCTGGCGGTGCTGGTGGTTGACGATCGCGGCGGTCGCCTGCTTGAGCGTCTCCTCGCGCAGGTACCAGTCGGTCGCCCAGGCGAGCTGCCGGTAGCTGACCCCCTCGGTGATCTCGGCCATCGTGGTCAGCCCCAGGTTGGTCGCCTGCGCCACGATCGCCGCGTACAGGTGCGCCTTGAGGTCCTTGGACCGGGAGGTGGCGCCGCCGGCGTGGGTGAGGTGGTCGGAGAAGCCGGTCTCGCGGTCGACCTCGATCAGCAGGTCCGCCAGCTCGACCGCGGGGAGCCGGCCGGCGACCAGGCCGGCGATCTGGCCGACCCGTCCGTCGAGCTCCTCGGCCTTGAGCGGGGTGACGACCAGCCGGCCACCGTCGACGCGCACCCCCTGGTTGGCAGGAAGCCCCTGGTCAAGGTCGCGCAGGCGGGCGTGCAGCTCGGCCTCGTACTCGGCGAGGCGCTCGGCGCCGGTGCGGGGCAGGTCGAGCTCGGCGCAGACCTGGTCGCGCAGCGCCGGCCAGGCGGCCGGGGCGAGCAGGTAGGTCTCGGGGTCGGCGTAGCGGCGCGAGCCGTCCAGCCACACGTTGGCGGCCCGCAGCGCGCCGCGCAGCTCAAACAGCA
>WNGA01001533.1_pt1 | contig 71810 bp, 67 predicted proteins | sample 5400061 | NCBI WGS metagenome assembly WNGA01 (sample SAMN13153366, study PRJNA577476) | soil metagenome | isolation source: 100 cm soil or saprolite under grassland replicate 2 | place: USA:California | collected 2016-06-15
CCGACCGCAATCGCCAGACCGTCGGCCGCCTGATGCACGGCCGGCCGCAATTCGATCCCTCGTTTCAGGAACAGCTCGCGCACATCCAGGCGCCTACCCTGCTGGTCTGGGGGAGCGCCGACAAGATGACCTGGCCTACGCAGGCGAAGTACTTCGCGGAGCGCATCCCGCAGGTGCGACTGGCGCTGATCGAAGGCGCCCCGCACGCGGTCCAGGCAGCCTACCCGCGCGAGTTCCTGGATGCGGTGCTGCCGTTTCTCGCGGCCTCAGACCGACTCGGCGATCCGCGCCAGGTGGTCGGCCATACGCTGCCGAGCTAGCTGCGCGTCCCGGTTCGCAATCGCCTCCACAATCCCCGCATGAGCGGTTGCCACCCGCTGTGCCACGGCTCGCGTGGTGCGCGGCGTGAGGTATTCCAGCTGGCTCCCTCGCAGCGCGCTCAGCGATGCGCGCAGCGCGCGGTTGCCTGATGTCTCGGCTACCGCCTGGTGCAGCGCCACCGCCTGGCGCGTGAACTCGGCTGGATCCTCCAGCACCGTGCGCGAGGTCACCACCAGCTCGCGCAGCATCGCCACCTGGTCGTCGGTCGCCCGCAGCGCCGCCAGCGCCGCCGTCTCGGGCTCGATCGCCTGCAGCGCCTCCAGCAGCTCCTCGCGCGTCAGCCCCAGCAGCCCCAGCTGGATGGAGAAGGCGTCGATGAGTCGCTCGGGGTCGCTGCGCGCGATGCGCAGGCCACCGTGTGCGCCCACTCGCACATCGAGCAGCCCGCGCGCGGCCAGACCACTCACCGCGTCGCGAATGGTCACGCGGCTCACGTTGAACCGCTGTGCGAGCTCCGTCTCGGTGCCCAGCCATTCGCCGGGCTTGAGTCGCTCGTCGTAGAACGCGCGCAGGATCTGCGCCGCGACTTCCTCCGAGGCGCGCACCTGCCGCACCGCGCGCCAGGTCACCGTCATGGGTGCAAGAGCCCGCTGCGCTGGTTCACGATGAACCGCTCCCTCCTCTCCAGGAAGTCCTCGACCAGGCTCACGAACGCCTCGGGCCGCTGATTGGCGATGTCGTCACCGGTCGCGTACACGAGCACGAAGTGACAGCTCGGCATGTGCTCGCGGTACGTGCGGCCAGCGTCGGCGGTGCCGTTTGCGGCGTCTGTGCCGCACGCCACCAGCGTCGGCACTGTGAGCTCCGCCAGGTCGGCGGCCTCGGGTGCGCTGGTCGGCGCCTCCAGCACCAGCGCCGTCACGCGCTCGGGCAGCTCGCGCGCGAGCCACACCGCCTCCGCGCACGACTCGCCACGCGCCCACACGCTGAACGCGCCGTCCTCGGGCACCGCCATCTCGAGCGTCCTGGTCGTCGCGAGCAGCGCCTGCGCCTGGCCAGCCGTCGAGCCAGGCGGCTGCATCACGACCAGCGGCTCAGCCACCGTGTCGCGCGGCCATTAGCATTGAAGATATGGAGCGCGCGTAATGCGATCTCGCGCAAATAGATGCGGTAATGTCTCACAATAATACCGTCGAGGAGCCGCGCTAGCGGATGCTCAAGTCTGAACAGAATCGCGCGCTCATGGAGGTCGGCCCGGGCACGCTCATGGGCGACCTGCTGCGGCACTACTGGATGCCCTTCGGCGCCGTCGGCGAGCTCGACACGCAAGCCACACGACCCGTTCGCCTGCTCGGCGAGGACCTCGTGGTCTTCAAGGATCTGTCGGGCAATCTCGGACTGGTCGATCGGCACTGCCCGCACCGCCGCGCCGACCTGTCCTACGCGTGGGTCGAGGAGTGCGGCCTGCGGTGCAATTACCACGGCTGGAAGTTCGACCACACCGGCCAGTGCATCCACCAGCCCTTCGAAGAAGTTGCCCATCCCGACGCGCGGTTCAAAGACCGCATCACGATCAAGTCGTACCCCGTCCAGGCCCACGCCGGGCTGCTGTGGGCGTACATGGGACTGGTTCCAGTGCCAGGAGAACTCGATCGACCCGGTCCACTTCGAGTGGCTGCACGACAGTTGGGGCATGCGCCTGCGCGGACAAATGGACGGACCCGCCCCGCCGACGCACCTGCGGATCCGCTTCAACGAATTCGACTATGGCTTCCAGTACCAGCGTGTGCGCGAGGGACAATCGGAAGACGACGAGCTGTGGACCGTCGGCCGGGTGTGTCTGTGGCCCAACTGCCTGTTCACGGGCAACCACTTCGAATGGCGCGTCCCGGTCGACGACAACACGACCCTCAGCGTGGGCTGGTTCTTCGATCGCGTGCCCGAGGAGATGGAGCCGTTCCGTCAGGAGCGCATCCCGTGGTGGTACGGCCCGCTGACCGATGCGAAGTCGGGTCGCTGGCTCGACTCACACGTGATGAACCAGGACTTTGTCGCGTGGGTCGGTCAGGGCACGCAGGCCGATCGCACTCAGGAGCACCTGGGCGAGAGCGACCGCGGGGTCATCCTGATGCGCAAGCGAATGCTCGAGGAAGCCGAGGTGGTGCGCCAGGGCGGCGAGCCGAAAGCGGTGATCCGCGATCCGCAGATCAACAAACGGGTCGATTTGCCGATTGTCGACCGCGACTTCTTCCTGGCTGGCTACTCGATCACGGACGTGGTCGAGGGCCGCGCGCGCGGGCCGCGCTACGCGCGCAACTTCTTCTTCCAGTCGGGTCAGCCCGAGGAGATCACGCACGCCTATCGCGCGGCGATGGGCATCGATCGCGTGGAGCAGCTGGAGCTGGCGGCGCGTTCGGCCAACGCCGCGCCGCGCTGAAACCGCCGCTTGTGACGCTTCATACGGTCAACTTGCAAATTGTGACACTGACCTGACGGTTCGCGTGACGCTTCAGCCCGTTGCTGTGACGCTTCAGCGTGTTGCTGTGACGGTTCGCGTGACGCTTGACCTGCATAGTTAGGCTGAGCCATGGAAGGGCGGGCGGGCGGCGGCGCAGGCAGGCAGGACCAGCGGAGCGGTGCGGCCACGGACGACCAGCGGAGCGATGCGGCCAACGAAGGCCAGCGGAGCGGCGCGGTCACTCGGGAGCAGCGGACCACGGCGGCCATGCGCGAACAGCGGCGGCGGCCCCGTGCGATCGTGCCGGCGCTGGCGCTGGTGGCGGTGGTGATCGCGTTCGCGGTGGTGCCACCACTGATCGGCGGCTTCTTGATCCGCGCGCTCACCGGCTACTTGATCTTCGGCCTGCTGGCGCTATCCGTGGGCCTGATCACCGGCTACGGCCGGCTGTTCAACCTGGGAGTCGGCGCCAACTTCGGCATCAGCGCCTACGCGGTGGCGATCCTCAGCCAGTACGACATCACCAATCCGTTCGTGTACGACATCACCAATCCGTTCGTGCTGGTGCTGTGCGCGCTCGGCGCGGGCGTGCTGGTGGCGCTGTTGTTCGCGTTCTATGCCGTGGTCGCGTCCGGCACCGAGTACCTGATGCTCACGTTCCTGACCACGCTGGCCTTCTCGGTCGCGCCGCTGACCGCGCCCAGCTTCACCGGCGGTGACAACGGACTGAGTGTGAAGGGCGGGCTGGCGGTCTCGTTCGGCCTCAACCCGCTGCGCGGCAACGAGTTCTACTGGTTCGTGCTCGCGATCGTCGTGCTCGCCGCGGCCGTGTCGTGGTTCGTGGTCGCGTCGCAGACTGGCAAAGCGATCGTGGCGATCGGCCGCAACCCGCAGCGCGCGGCCGCGATGGGCTACAGCGTGGCGCGCTATCGCATCGCGCTGACGATCTATTCGAGCGTGATCGCCTCGCTCGGCGGCTGGCTGTACGTGCTGCAAAACACGTTCGTGCACCAGGACCTGCTCGGCCTGGTCAGCTCCACCAACGGCCTGGTGTACGCGCTGATCGGCGGCGTCAACACCATCCTCGGACCGCTGATCGGGGCCACGTTCCTGCGCTATCTGAACGATGTCCTCAGTCGCGGCAGCACCCAGTCTTCGCTGTACATCGGCATCGTGCTGATGCTGGTGGTGTACGTGATGCCAGACGGCGTGCTCGGACTGTGGCGCCGCTTCACCACCCGCCGCGCGCAAGCGCCGCGCTATGCGCCCAGGGACCTCGAGCCAGCGGTGCCAGCGAAATGAAGGCCGCGCTGTTCACGTCCGTGCCGTATATGGGCCCGACCCCGCGCGGCATGTGGCCGGTGCCCACCGCCGCGTGCGACCCCGAGGTGGCCGAGCGCTCGCTCGAGGCCAGCCTGGACCAGTTCCAGCTCGCCGATGAGCTGGGCTTCGACTGGGTCACCGTGGCCGAGCACCACTTCGCGCCGATGTCGCTCACGCCCAACCCGATGGTGATGGCCGGTGCGCTCACGCAACGCGTGAAGCGCGCCAAGGTCGCCCTGCTGGGCGCCAACATTCCAATCCTCAACCCCGTCCGGGTAGCCGAAGAGTTCGCCATGCTGGATGCGCTCACCGGCGGTCGCGTGGTCGCCGGAATGCTGCGCGGGACCTCCAACGAGTACGTCACCTACCACACCAACCCGGCCGAGTCGCGCGAGCGCTTCGAGGAGGCGCTACAGCTAATCGTGCGCGCCTGGACCGAGCCGCAGCCGTTTGGCTGGCAGGGCCGCTATTACGAGTACCGCGCGATCTCGATCTGGCCGCGGCCGGTGCAGCAGCCGCATCCGCCGATCTTCATGTCGGGCTCCAGTCCCGAGTCGGGTGAGTTCGCGGCGCGGCATCGGCTCGCGCTGGGTTTCGCCTTCACCACGCTGCCGCTGGCCAGCAAGGCCGTGCGCCACTTTTGCGAGCACGCCAACGCCGCCGGCTGGCAGCCCACGCCCGACCACATCCTGTACCGCATGACCGTCCACGTCGCCGACTCGGACGCGGAGGCCATCGAGTCGCGCAGCGCGAGCGGCTGGAGCCGCACGACCTGCAAGAACGGATCGACCTTGGTCAGCTGCTGATCGGCAGCCCCGAGACCGTGCTGCGGCAGATCACGACCCTGCACAGCCAGCTCGGCGCGGGCATTCTGGATCTCATCTTCCAACCGGTCGGGCGCGACAAAACGCGGCGCGCGCTCGAGCTGTTCGGAACCCAGGTGCTGCCGCGGATGCACCAGCTGTGATCGAGCGCATCGGCAACGTCTTCTATCGCGTCCGCAATATGGACGCGGCGGTCGCGTTCTATGGCGAGACCCTGGGCCTTGCGCTCAAGTTCCGCGATGGCGACCGCTGGGCGGCATTCGACGTGAACGGCGTCACGCTGGCGCTCGAGTCCGGCCTGCCGACTGGCGACGGCGGCGCGACCGTCAGCCTGCGCGTACGCGACCTCGACGGCCTGGTCGAAGCGCTGCGCGGCCGCGGCGCCGACGTCGGCGAGCTCACCACGGGCCCACACGAGCGACGCGCCGACCTGCGCGATCCGAGCGGCAATCACCTGGTGCTGTACGAGCCCCTGGCCCGATAGCCTCCAGGCTCTGCAAGCACCACCGAGCCCCGAAATCGCGGCGCTGCCCAAGATCGAGCTGCACCTGCACCTCGAGGGGTGCGTTGCGCGAGTCCACGGTGTGCGACCTCGCGCGGCGCCACGACCCGAGCTCGCCCTTCGCCCGCGCCGACTGGCCCACCGGCTACTGGACCTTCACTGATCTGCGCGGCTTCCTGACACAGATCGACCCCGTCCTGCGCGCGTGCTTGCGCACCGCCGAGGACTGGCACCGCGCCGCGGTCGAATGCTTCGCCGATCTGGTGGTGCAGAATGTGGTGTACGCCGAGGCTTCGGTCGCGGCGCGGCTGCCCGGGCGGCCGGGCTACCTGCCCATCGAGGAGATTCTGGCCGCGGTCGAGGACGCCCGGCGGCAGGCGCCCTTGCCGGTCGGGCTGATTGTGGGCATGAGCCGCCACGCGGTGGTCGGCCTCGGCGCCGACGGGCCCCACGCTGCCACCAAGCTCATGCGCTCAATTCTCGTCGCGCGCGAGCGTGGCGCGGCGGTGGTGGGCGTGGATCTGCACGGCGATGAGCAGTCGCTGCTCGATCTCACGGCGCTGGTGCCCGCGTTCGCGCTGGCGGCCGAGGCGGGGCTGGGGGTGCGGGTGCACGCGGGCGAGGCACTCGGACCAGACTCGGTCTGGACCGCCCTTCAGCAGCTCAAGCCGCGGCGCATCGGCCATGGCGCTCGCGCCATCGAGGATCCCGAGCTGGTGCGCTACCTGGCCGAGCAGCGGATCGCGCTCGACCTGTGCCCGACCAGCAACGTGCGCACGGGCGCCGCCCCGTCCGTGAAGCGGCACGCGGTTCGGGCGCTGTTCGACGCGGGCGTGCCGGTCACGATCAGCTCCGACGACCCACTGGCGTTCCGGACCTCGGTCACGCGCGAGCTGCAGCTGCTGCACGACCACCTGGGCTTCACGCTGGCGGAGCTGGGGCAGCTGACCGAGTGTGCGCGGGCACACGCGTTTCAGCTCGTCGACCGGCTTCCGCCAAGCACGCCGGTCAGTCGGCGGTGCTGAAGCCGAACTGACCGCGGCGCGCAGTGGGGCCGCGCCGCACACCACTGCGCCGCGCGGCCTTGTTCGCTTCGGCCAGCTGGCGCAGTGCGGTGCGGAAGTGGCGCGTTTCGAGCGCCGCGGGCGCCGAGCTGTCGCCGGCTTCGCGCTGCGCCTCGGCGAAGGCGGTGATGACCACCTCGCGCAGGTCGGCACCGGTGAGGTCCGCGGTTTCGCGCGCGACCCAGGCGAGATCGGCATCGACCGCCGGGACATCGGCGACGAACCGCTGCAGCATGCGCAAGCGGCTTCCTTCCGACGGCAGGCCGACGAAGACGATGCGGTCGAAGCGCGACGGGCGGGTGCTCAGCGCCTCGTCCAGCACCGAGGGATCGTTGGTGCTGGCGCAGGCGATGACGCCGTCCGAGGAAGCGGGCCCGTCCAGTTGCGCCAAAAGCTCGCCCAGCACCGCGGCGGTGTTGCCGGCGCGCCGATCGCGCACGGTCAGGTCGACGTCCTCCCACAGCATCAGGGTCGGCGCCAGCGCTCGCGCCAGCTCGAACACGCGGCGCACCGAGGGCGGCTCGGGAATCGAGCGCGCGGTGAGCCACAGCACGCTGCACCGACCCCTCAGGCGGTGCGTGAGCGCGCGGAAGACCAGCGTCTTCCCCACACCCGGCGGACCAGCCAGGATGATCCCGCGACGGAAGGGCAGCCGGGCCGCGCGAAACGCGTGCTGCATATCGACAAAGTCGAGCACCTGCTCGCGAATCGCCGACCAAAGCTCCGGCTCGAGGACGACGTCGTCCAGCGCAACCTCGGGTACCTCCTGGAACTCGGGCATGCCGCTGGGATCGATCGTGATCACCTGGCCGCGGTAGAAGTTCGGATAAGCCTCGACGGCCTTCAGCAGCGTCCGACCGAGCTCCTGGTGCACGACGGCCACGGCCACGGAGATCGCGATCCGCGTGCTGCCATCGGTGCAGTCCTTCTCCGCGACGCTGACCGCGAGCGGGATGTTGTCGACCACGACCGCGTAACAGCCCTCCTGCATGACCTCGCGGCTCTCCTCGGGCGTGACCGACACACTGCGGTAGGTAGGCGTGCAGCGTCCGCCGTAGCCGAAGTCGAGCACCTCGCGCAGTTGGTACGGCGCGCTCCTGAGCACCGCATCGAGCGCTACGAGCACGTAATTCGTTGCCCACACCGGAAAGCGCTGCGCGATGCGGGTCTGCTCCGCCTCCGGGACGCCCAGGTGCGCGGCAAGGAATGCGGTCTCCTCCTCGACCCAGCGGCGGGAGCTGGGCTGGATCGACTCGGCCAGGTTCTGGAAGAGCTCGCGCAGGAAGTCGCGCGACTCATCCGAAAAGGACAGCGCGACATCGCCCAGCGCCTTCGGCGCGAGCGTGTGCCCATTGGTGAGGCTCTTCTCCAGACCGCTCATGAGACAAAAAGAGGCGCCCACGACTTACGTCGGGACGCCTGGGCGCGAAGTCTCGCACATCGCGCCAACGGGGTGCAATGGTCCTAGTCGGGCCCCTCGGCTCTTTCGGCGACTGACTTGAGGTAGGCGTTGCGGCGCTCGAGCAGCTGGCGCATGTAACGCCCCAGCACCAGCACGTCGACGAGCCGGCCAAGCGGACCAAGCGGTGAACTGAACGACATGATTTCGACGATGCGCGTGCCGCCCTCGACGGACTCGAACTCGTGTGTGTGGTGCAGCGTGGCGAATGGTCCGTGGAGCTGCTGGTCTTCGAAGGCGCGCGGTTGGTCGAGGCGCGTGATGCGGGAGGTCAGGCGCCAGCGGACGCCGAAGTGGCGCGCGTCCCAGGTGACGGTATCGCCGAGATTGAGCAGCCCGGCGGTGACGCCGCCGACGGCGCGTTCATCGGTGCCGGCGGTGGAGGCGATGTGCTGCTCGACGTCGCGGGCGAGGTCGAAGCAGCGGTCGATGGGCGCGGCGACGAAGGTCTCCAGACAAAGCACTGTCATCTGCTTCAGGATTGTACGAAATATCCGATGCAACGCGACGAATGGCCCGACTCGTCTAGTCTGGTGCGCATGACCACTCGATTGGCCGCGCTCGCCGAGCAACTGCGCGCGCTCCATCACGCACCTGAGCCGCTGGTGCTGCCGAATGCGTGGGATGCCGCCAGTGCCCGCGCGGTCCAGGCGGCCGGTTTCCCGGCCGTGGCCACGACCAGCAGCGGCGTGTCGGCGGCGCTGGGCTGGCCAGATGGTCAGCAGACGCCGGTCCAGGAGATGTTCGCGGCGGTGGCGCGCATCGCTCGCGCGGTCGACGTTCCGCTGACTGCCGACATCGAAGCGGGCTATGGCCTCGACCCCGCCGCGCTTGTGCAGCGGCTGCTCGAGGCAGGCGCCGTGGGCTGCAACCTGGAGGACACCGACCACGCCGCCGGCCAGGTGCTGCGTGACCCCGAACCCCACGCTCGGTGGCTGGCCGAGGTCAAGCAGGCCGCGCGCGCACAGGGCGTGGACATCGTGCTGAACGCCCGCGTGGATGTGTTCGTGCGCAGGCATACCGAGACCGCGGCGGACATCGAGGAAGCGATCGCTCGTGGGCGGCTGTACCTCGAGGCGGGCGCGGACTGTGTGTTTCCGATCCTGTGCCACGCGGAGGAGACGATCACAGCCCTGGTGAAGGGGATCCCGGGGCCGGTCAACATCTTCGCCCTGCCCGATGTGCCCCCTGTGCCGCGCTTGAAGCAGCTCGGGGTGCGGCGCATCAGCTTTGCCGGCCGCCTCCACCGCGCCGCGATGGTCGAAGTCCAGGCACGACTGGAGCGCATCAAGGCCGATGGCACGCTGTGACGACGCCGCTTTTCTGGACGCGCGCCAGAGCTGACCAACGAACGGGGGCTAGTGCTGACTAACGGGGGCTAGCGGCGAGTAACCGGGGCTAGCGGGCAGGCGTGGGCTTGGCCTGCGGCTTGGGGGCGGGCGTCGGTGCTGGCGGTGACGTGGGCTTCGCGGGCGCCGACGTGGGCTGCGGCTTGGGCGCCGCGGTCGGCGCGGCTGGCGATGTCGGCTGGGCAGTGGGCTCGGTCGGCGGCGTCGTGGCCTCGGGCTCCGCGGTTGGCTCGGGTGCCGCCGTAGGTTGCGTCTGCGCGGTGGGCGCGGCGGTCGGAGCGACAGTCGCTGGCGCCTGGCCGGCGAAGAACAGGTCGTTACGGCAGGGCGGTTCGCCCGGGCGCAGCAAGGTATCGCCACACACCTGCTGATCGACCAGACCCTCGGGTCGCGGGAACTCCTCGGGTGGCAGGTTCAAGTAGTCGAACGCAACCCGCATCGCCTCGGGCCAGATCTTGCCCGCGGTCATCGTGCTCAGCGCCTGCTTCATCGGGTGACCGTCGGTATTGCCGACCCACACCACCATGGCCAGCCCGGGCGTGTAGCCATTGGTCCACGTATCGCGGTAGTTGTCGGTGGTGCCTGTCTTCGAGGCGCCCTGGCGATCCTTGAAGGATGCTGGTGATCATGTACGCCGCGCGCGGATCGAGCACCTGCTCGCCTTGCGGCACCTGGTAATCGAAGAGCACGTTGCCCTGCGCATCGACCACCTGCCGCACACCGGTCAGCGGAACTTTGCGACCGTTGTTGGCGAACGTGGCGTATACCAGCGCCATATCGATCGGTTTCACTTCCGCGCCGCCCAGCGTCAGGCTCAAACCGACCTGCTTGCCCGAATCGGGGCCCCACGACGTGATGCCGAGGCGAGACGCCAGATCGATCGCCGCCGGCAGCCCGACATATTCCAACGTCTTGACGGCCGGGATGTTGATCGAGTTGCCCAACGCGGAACGGGCGGTGGTCTGGCCGTGGAACTGGTTATCGAAGTTGTTGGGGCACCACTGATTGCCGGGCTTGTCCTGCCAGCAGGTGCGGTTGTCGTCGATCGAGGTTCCGGGCGCCCACCCCTTCAGAAACGACGCGGCGTAGATGACCGGCTTGATCGACGACCCGGGCTGGCGCTCGTTGGTGAGCACGTTGACCTGCCCGTCGATGGTGTCGTCGTTGTAGTCGAGGCTGCCGTGGAAGGCGAGGATCTCGCCCGTGCGTGGACTGACCGCGATCAACGCGGTGTTGTTGCCACCCTGCTCGTGAATGACATCGACATTTGCTTGCAGCACCTGCTGCAGGCGGTCGTTCAGCTCGAGGTCGAGCGTGGTGTAGACCCGCAGCCCGCCTTCGTACACCGTGCGATCGCCGAACTGCTGCTCGAGTCGATCGCGGATCCACATCACCCAGTGCGGCGCCTTCAGATCGACCTTGCGCGGCTGGATCTTCAGCTTCTCGTCGTATGCGGTCCGTGCCTGGTCCTGCGTGATCATGCTGTGCCCGGCCATCTGCTCGAGCACGTAGCGGTGGCGCTCTTTGGTCTGCACGGGGATCCCGTCGTCGGTGCGCTGGACGTCGCGGCGAGTCGGGTCGAACTGCGATGGCGACTGCACCAGCCCCGCGATCAGCGACGCTTCGGCCAGGTCCAGGTCGTGGGCGCTCTTGCCGAAGTAGCCCTGCGCGGCCGCTTCGACGCCGTACGCCTGGTTCCCGTAGTACACGCGGTTCAGGTACATCTCGAGGATCTGGTCCTTGGAGTAGCGCTGATCGACCTGGTAGGCCAGGATCATCTCGCGCAGCTTGCGCTTCACGGTGAGCTGGCGCGCCTCCTCGGGATCGAGGACCGAATTGCGCACCAGCTGCTGGGTGATGGTCGAGGCGCCGGTCAGCCCATCGCCGCGCAGGTCGATCCATGCCGAGCGGACGGTGGCGATGGGGTCGAAGCCCTGATGCTGGTAGAAGTTGGCGTCCTCGGCCGCGAGCGTGGCCTTGACCAGGTCGGGCGAGATGTCGCTGATGTGGACCTCGGTACGCCGACCGCCGGTCGGGTCGTTGATCTCCCACAGCAGCTTGCCCTGGCGGTCGAAGATCTGGGCGGTGCGGAAGCCGACGCGATTGGGGTCATCCAGCACCGACACTGGCGGCAGGTTGCGGGACAACGACACGAGCACGATGCCCGCGCCAGCAACCGCCAGCACGATGAGCGCGACGAAGGCCAGGGCTACCCAGCGCAGCCACCAGCCGATGCCGCGGCGCGGCGCACGCGGCGGGGGCGGCGGGGTGTACGGACGCTGAGGAGTGGCGACGGCCACGACCTGCCTTGAGAGGCAGGAAGCATGCCCAAAGCTATGCGGCCGCGGCGGTGGGCGATCTCCCCAGGATGCTCGAGGCTCTTGACCCCCACTGCCTCGATGTAGTGACCATTCATGGTGTCGCACGGAAAGGTGGCGCGGTCGACGAGGAGCACGCGCAAACCCTGGCGCGCGAGCAGCATAGCCAGTGGCGAGCCCGCGACCCGGGCGCCGACGATGATCGTGTCGTACATGCCGCCCAAGCTAGAGCCGGCAGCCGCAGCCGAATACGGCGAAACCCGCAGGTTCGCTAGAGTAATTTGCTCCAACCGGCCGATTTGGGCGTTGGAAAAAGGCGGCGCCGGACGACATACCTGACGTGAGCGGGCAGCCAGCCTCCGCCTACGACCCGGCCGCGGCGCTGCTGGTCGCGTACGACACCATGCTCCCGCGCGTGTATGGCTACCTGATCTCGCGCTGCGGCCAGCAAGCCCTGGCCGAGGACCTCACCGCTGAAACCATGCTTGCCGCCGTGGCTGCGATCCGCCGCGATCAGGCGCCGCCCATCTCGGCTGCCTGGCTGCTCGGGATCGCACGCCACAAACTGGTCGACCACTGGCGACGCGAAGCGCGCGAAGAACGCGGCCTGCGTTCAGTGGCGAACGAGTCGAGTGACATCGACGATCCATGGGAGGCCGAGCTCGATTCACTCCGCGCCCGGGCGACGCTCAGCATGCTCGGTCCGCATCATCGGCTCGCGCTGACGCTGCGCTACGTCGACGACCTGCCGGTCACTGACGTGGCTGAGCTGCTCGGCCGTGGCTTGCACGCGACCGAAGGACTACTGGTGCGAGCGCGCCAGGCGTTCCGCCGCGCCTACGAGGCGCAGGAGGGTGGCGATGCCTGACCCATTCGACGTCCTCCGCGCACCGCTGACCCCTGTGACTCCCGATCCCACCTTCGCGGCTCAGCTCCGTGCTCGGGTCGAGCGCGCGCTCAGCGAACCGAAAGGACCAATCATGACTGTTGCCACCGCTCCCGCCCCCGTACCGACAGCGACACTCTTTGCTCTGGCCCCGTACCTCGCAGTCAGCGATGCGCGGCGGGCCATCGATTGGTACGTCAACGTCTTTGGCGCGCGGCTGCAGGAGGAGCCGATCGTGATGCCCGACAACCGCATCGGCCACGCGGAGCTGGCGATCTCCGGCGCCGTGCTCATGCTCGCCGACGAGTTCCCAGAGATCGGTGTGGCCGCCCCACGCCCGGGCGAAGGCGTATCGGTCAGCCTGCGGCTCGAAGTGGCCGATCTCGACGCCATGACGGAGCGAGCTGCCAGCGCGGGCGCCACCATCGAGCGACCACCCACCGACAATCCGTACGGTCGTGGCGCGACCATCGTCGATCCGTTCGGTCACCGTTGGCTGCTCGCGACAGTGCCGACGCCGGCGGCGGCTCGCTACCCGAACGGCACCCGCCATGGCGACGTCGGCTACATCTCGTTCGAGGTCCCGGACCTGTCAGACGCGATGGACTTCTTCGGCGACGTGCTGGGCTGGCGCTTCTCGCCCGGCAGCGCCGACCAGGGCCGCCAGGTCGAGGAAGTGGCACCGATGACGGGGCTGTGGGGTGGCCAGCCACGCGGCCTGCCGGTCATCAGCTGGCGAGTCGACGACATCGCCGGCGCGGTCGAGCGCGTGCGCGCGGCGGGTGGCACCGCCACCGACCCCGAACAGACGCCGTACGGCTTCAACGCCAATTGTGTCGATGACCAGGGCTCACGCTTCTATCTGTTCCAGCCCACGCCCGAGCAGGCCGCCGCCGAGGCGGACGTGTCAGACGCGCAGCGGGCCGCCCTCGCTTCCCAGCCGGGCGACCTGGTGTACCTGACACTAGAGGTTCAAGACTCGGCAAAGGCGCGCGCGTTCTACGAAGCAGTCCTCGGCTGGCGGTTCACGCCCGGCCCGTTCGAGGACGGCTGGAGTGTCGAAGGCATCTTGCCCATGACCGGCATGAGCGGCGGCCACGAGCAGGCGACCAACGTGCCGATATACAGCGTCCCTGACGCGCGGGAGGCGGTCGAGCGCGTCCGCGCGGCGGGTGGCACGAGCACCGAACCGAAGGCCGTGCCGTATGGCATCAGCGCCGATTGCACCGACAGCCACGGCACACGCTTCTACATCCTTCAGTGACGTAGTCTGGGGACGCATGCCGGCCACCCATGAGGTGCTGAACCAGCCGCCGCCGCTTGCTGACTACAACGTCTTCGACGCTGACCAGGCGCTAGTGGACGGGGTATGCCGCGGCGAGGCGGCGTGGGCGCTCGAGGACCTGAAGCAGATGGGCCAGCTGGCCGGCAGCGAGGAGTGGCAGTACCGCGCCACCCTGGCCAACGGGTACCCGCCCGTGCTGCGCACGCACGACCGCTTCGGCAATCGCATCGACGAGGTCGAGTTCCACCCGGCGTGGCACGAACTGATGACGGCAGCGGTCGGCTTCGGCCTGCACGCGTCGCCGTGGCGCAAGGCCAGGCCTGGTGCGCACGTGGCGCGCGCCGCCGGCTTTCTCATCTGGTCGCAAGTTGAGTCGGGTCACCTGTGCCCGATCTCGATGACGTTCGCCAGCATCCCGGTCATCCGCCGCCAGCCGGAGCTCGCGCGCGAGTGGGAGCCGAGGCTGGTGTCGGACAAGTACGAGCCGCACCTGGCGCTCCACAAACGGGGCGCCCTGTGCGGCATGGCGATGACCGAGAAGCAAGGCGGCTCGGACGTGCGCGCCAACACCACGCGCGCCATGCCGCTGGGCGACGGCGCCTACCAGCTGACCGGCCACAAGTGGTTCTGCTCGGCCCCGATGTGCGATGTGTTCCTGATCCTTGCCCAGACCAGCGCGGGACTCGGCTGCTTCTTGCTGCCCCGCATCCTGCCCGACGGCACGCGCAATCGCTTCCTGATCCAGCGCCTCAAAGACAAGCTCGGAAACCGCTCGAATGCCTCGAGTGAGATCGAGCTCGATGGCGCCTGGGCAAGACTGATTGGCGAGGAAGGTCGCGGCGTCCCAGTGATCGCCGAGATGGTCAACGCCACCCGACTGGATTGCGTCCTCGGGACGGCGGCACTGATGCGTCAGGCGTTCGCGGCGGCGGCGCACCACACCTCGCATCGGGCGGCCTTCGGCAAGCGCTTGATCGACCAACCATTGATGCGCAGCGTCCTGGCCGACCTGGCACTCGAGTCCGAAGCGGCAACGACCCTGGCGCTGCGCCTGGCGCGCGCCGCCGACTGCGCCGAGGTCTCCGAACACGAGGCGCATCTCAAGCGACTGGGCACCGCGCTTGGAAAATACTGGGTGTGCAAGCGCGGGCCGGCGGTTGCCGCTGAGGCGCTCGAGTGCCTGGGCGGCAATGGCTACGTCGAGGACAGCGGCCTGCCGCGCCTGTACCGCGAGGCGCCACTGAACTCAATCTGGGAAGGCGCCGGTAACGTCCAGACGCTGGATGTTCTGCGCGTGTTGTCGCGCACGCCCGACATGGCGGAGGCGCTGCTGGACGAAATCGATGAAGCGCGCGGGGGCGACCAGCGCCTCGATCGGGCAGTCACCGCCCTCCGACAGGAGCTCCCACGAGCTGTGCAGATGGAAGGCCAGGCCAGGCGGCTGTCCGAACGCCTCGCGCTGCTGCTGCAAGCATCCCTGTTGGTGCGTTTCTCGGTGCCAGCGGTGGCGGATGCGTTCTGCGCCACTCGACTGGATCGCGATGGAGGCTTCGCCTTTGGAACGCTCTCGCCGAGTGCCGACGTGACCGGAATCCTGGACCGCGCCTGGCATCAGACCAAGGTCTGACCGGGGTGTACTCTTTCGCCCGTGTCTACCGTCCGAGTGGCGGGGCAGACTCAAACGTGTCGGCCCTACAAGCCGGCCGTACCCGGCCGGGTGACTTGCCTCTCTGGCCCCCCAAGGGGCAGGTCATCCGGGCTTAGCGACAGCCAATTCCTGGCATAGGTCTACCAGGATTCAAGATGTCGCGGTCAGGGCCGCCAGCACCCGCTCGGCGGTGATCGGTAATTCGAGTACCCGCGCGCCGACCGCCGCCGCTACCGCATTCGCGACCGCCGGCGCCACGCCGCTATTGGTGACTTCACCCGCGGCTTTGGCGCCGAAGGGTCCCGGACCAGTGTCGGAGCGCACGAGCACAGTCCGCATTGGCGGCATGTCCATCGACGTCGGCAGCTTGTACTCGCCGAGGCTGAGCGCACTGACCTTGCCGTCCTCGACGGGTAAGTCCTCCATCAACGCAGCGCCCAGGCCGAAGGCAAAGCCGCCGTTCAACTGACCCTGGTGCCCGAGCGGGTTGATGATCGCGCCGACATCAACTGCCTGCACGGCGTCGACGATGCGCACCGCGCCAGTCGCCCGATCGACTTCGACCTCGACCGCGTAGACCGAGGCATTGAAGTCACCCGGCTCATCGTGCCCGTGAGGCGCATCACCGTAACTGCCGGCAGCTTCTACTTCGCCGATGCGGCGCGCGGCATCCTCGAACGATGCCGATTCCTCCCCAGCCACGAAGCGATCGTCTTCCAGCCGCACACTTTCCAGCGGCCAGCCGAACGTCTCGGCCGCCAATTCTTCGAGCGTGCGCTTCATCCGCCGACCACCGTCGAGCGCGGCCTGGCCGATCACGTGGGTTACGCGCGAGCCACCTGCGCCCGGATCGATCGGCGCCGAGGCCGTGTCCGCGTACCTGACCGCAATCCGCTCCGGCGCGACCGACAGCGCCGCCGCAGCAACCCGTCTGATCACGGTATGGGCTCCGCCACCTTGCTCGACCATGCCCGTGAGCACTTCGATACGACCTTGCTCGGGCAGCAGCCGCAAATGAAGCGAAGTCGTTCCGCCGCCGATGTGCCGAATCTCGGTCGCCACACCCAGGCCGTGGCCATCGGGCAACGGCCGATCCCAGCGCAGCTCGCGCCGCGCGGCCTCCAGCAGATCGACCACGTGCGACTCGCGGACCCGTTCGCCAGCCGAGTTCTGATCGCCATCACGCAGCGCGTTGCGCAGCCGCAGCTCGACGGGGTCGATGCCCAGCGCAGCGGCGATCATGTCGACGTGGCTCTCGCCGGCGAAGAGTCCCTGCACTTCGCCCGGCGCCCGCATGTGCCCACCGGGCAGGTTGTTGGTGTACGCCGTGATCAGCTCGAGCCGAGTCTCGGGCACGCGGTAGGCGCCCAGCGTCGCCTGGCCACCTCCGAGCACGAGGGCCGGCATCGGCTTGCCCGCCGCGTAGGCGCCACCGTCGAACACCACCCGCGACTCGTGGGCCAGAAAGTGGCCCTCGGCATCGACCGCGGTGCGGACGCGGATCACCGCGGCGTGACGCGGGTTGGCCGCGCCGAGCTCATCGGTGTACGTCATCTCCGCTTTGACGGGTCGGCCAGTCGCCCGCGCCAGGAAGTAGCAGGTGTACTCGTCGAGCGAGGTCCCCTTGCCGCCGAAATCGCCGCCGATGTACTGGCTGTCGACCGCGATCTGCTCCTCGGGCAGCCCCACCGTCCGCGCGATCTGTTGGCGCAGTGTGAACGGAGTCTTGTTCGTGGACACGACGTGGACCAGGCCATCCGGGTCGATCCACACGACGCAGGCGTGCTGCTCGATGTGACCCTGATGCTGGCGCGGCGTCCTGAACGTGTGCTCGAACACCCGGTAAGCGCTCGCGAACGCGGCGGCTCGACCAGCATCCGTACCCACGCCGCTCACCAGGCGGCCCTGCATATTGGGGTGCGGCACGCCTGGCCGCTTCCCAAAGTACGCGTAGTCATCGCTCTCTGGATGCAGCACCGCCGCGTCGTCTGCCAACGCCGCTTCCGGCGACAGCAGCGCGGGTACTTCCTCGTACTCGACCTCGACCAGCCGCGCCGCATCCTCCGCGGCCTGTCTTGACTCCGCCGCGACCGCCGCGACACGATCGCCGATGAACCGCACCCGCTCGCGCACCAGCACCGGCCAGTCCTGCAGTCGCCGACCGAACCGCGCGTGCTCGGGCAGATCAGCTCCGGTGAGCACCGCGTGCACGCCTGGAACAGCCAGCGCTGCCCGGGTATCGACCGCTTTCACCAGAGCATGCGCGTGCGGGCTACGCGTGTACGCCAGCCACAGCATGCCGGGCATCCGCACATCGGCCGCGTAGCGCGCCGTGCCCGTGACCTTGAGCCGACCCTCGATGCGGTACTCGGGTTCGTCTAACAGCACGCGGCCATCACGCTGTCGACGATCTGGTAGTAGCCGGTGCAGCGGCACAGGTTGCCCATCATCCACTCGCTGACCTGCTCGCGGGTGGGTCGCGGATGTTCGTTGAGCAGCGCCGTCGCGGCGATGATCTGGCCGGGTGTGCAGATGCCGCACTGGAAGCCGCCGTTGCGGATGAATGCCTCTTGTACGCGGGTCAGAGGCTCCTCGTTCGGCGCAAGCCCTTCGATAGTGATCACGCTCGCGCCATCCACGAATACCGCGGGCAGCAAGCACGCCGAGACCAGCTCGCCATTGACGAGGACCGAGCACGCGCCACACACCCCCACGCTGCAGCTGTGCTTGGTTCCGGTGAGGTTCAGATCCTCGCGCAGCAGGTCGATCAGCAGCCGCTCCGCGGGCACAGTTACCGAGCGCGAGTTGCCGTTTACCGCGAATTCCAGGGCGTGCTCGCTCATGCCGTGGCGCGCTGGCGCTATTGCCAGCGCATGAAGCACCAGCCGCCGCCCGTGCCTGCCGGAGTGCGATACACGGGCACGTAGTCGACCACCTCGGCCTTCAGGGCGGTGCCTTGCATCGCGCCGCCGACGGCGACCCAGTTCAGCGACTCTGACGTGGCCGAGTACAGCCGCTCGCGCGGCAGCGACTTCAGCGTCTCGGGGTCTTTCTTGCACAGCCCGTCGATGAGCTTGCGGTCGAGCTCCTCGTCTACCACGAAGTGGCTCAGCCCGCCCGAGGCGGCGACCGCCACCCGTGCCCGCTCGGGCCACGCTTTGACCGCGGCCGCGATGGCTTCGCCCAGCTGGAACGATCGCTTCGGGCTGGGCTGATTGGGTGGATAGCACGTGTTCTGGAAGACTGGCAGGATCGCGCCCGGCTTATTGTCGAACAGCCGCTTGACGACAAAGGAGAAGCCGTGCGGCAGGCCCTGCTCGTGGTCAGGTGTCTCGCGTACCTGCTTGAGCTCGCCATCGGGTGTGGGATAGCGGCGTGCGACGCGGCCGCCGTACGGCTGGCGCAGCTGATTGAAATGCGCCACGTCGAAGTCGTGGTCCGACAGGTACTCGACCAGGTAGCGGCCGAAGTTCGCGGGCACGGGCACGTCCATGTCCTGGTCGCCGTAGCCCTTGGCGATGAGCTCGCCGATCTCAGGGTCGCGGCCGGGCACCGCGCGGCGCTTGCGCAGCGGCACGGTCTCGCCCCAATAGATGGCGAAGCGGGGCATGTTGTGCTCGTAGAACCACTCGTCCTGGTCATCGCTGATGATGATCGTGATGTCTGGCTCAACGGACTGGAGGGTGCTCGCGAGCGTGTCCAAGGCGCGCTGGCAGCGCTGCCACTGATCGGCGAATGGCTCGGAGCCTTGGAACTTGGCCTTGATTTCGGGTGGGATGTACTCCAGCCCCTGCTCATAGGAGCGCACCTGCCCGGTGGGTGGGTACGCCAGCTCCGGAATGCGCTGGTCACCCTCGGCGTAGCGCGGCCACAGCTCGGCCGGGATGGTCAGCATGGGGGTGTGCGAAGTGCCTAGACCGAGCACGATTTCAGCCATTGATCTGGTGCTCCCTCTCGGTATCCAGGCTATCCGCTCCGCTCGCAGGCTCGCTTCGGGACGGGTCCGCTCCGCTCGCAGGCTCGCTCTGAGATGCATCCGGTTCAGCACTGAACCGGGTCTACAATGGAGCGGCTATGACCACTACACCGCAGCAGGCCGCGCAGATCGCAGGTGGCGTCTGGAATATCGATCAGAACCACAGCTTGATCGAGTTCGCGGCCAAGCACTTCGATATCGCGTACGTGAAGGGTCGCTTCAAGAGCTTCTCGGGCAAGATCAACGTCAACGAGCAGGACTTGCTGCAGTCTTCGGTTGAATTGACCATCGACGCCAGCTCGCTGGACTCGCAGGCAGTGCAGATGCGCGAGGACCTGATCAAGGGCGAGGAGATGCTCGAGGTCGGCAAGTACCCGACGATCTCGTTCAAGAGCACCAAGATCTCGCAGCAAGGCGCCATGGGCTTCGTCGTGACGGGCGACTTGACGATGCGCGGCATCACCAAGCAGCTGCAGATCCCGCTGCAGTTCGGCGGTCTCGTCAGCACCCGTATGGGCCCCCGTGCTGGCTTTTCCGGCGAGCTGACGCTCAACAAATCGGACTTCCAGGTGCCGTTCAATCGCGAGTTCGAGCCCGGCCGCGCGGTCGTCGGCGACAACATCAAAATCGAGCTGCAGATCGAAGCCGCGCCAGCACAGCCAGCACAGCAGTAGCGGCGCACTAGACTTTGCAGTTAATGGCGGATCAGAGCACGATCGACGCCCTGCTCGTGGGTGCGTTCGATACCCACATTCACAGCGCGCCAGACGTCTTGCCGCGCAAGTTCAACGACCTCGAGCTTGCGGAGCGCTTCAAACAGCGCAAGATGGCGGGATTCGTCCTCAAATCCCACTACATTTGCACGGCCGATCGCGCCACGCTCGTCCGCCAGGTCGTGCCCGAAGTCCAGGCCTTCGGCGCCATCGCCCTCAACAACTCGGTCGGCGGGCTCAACGCCCTGGCTCTGGACATTGCGGGCCGCCTCGGCACCAGGGTGTGCTGGCTCCCGTCAGTCGACAACGCCAACGAGCTAGAAAACGTCCAGGGCCAGCGCGACGAGAGCAAACTGCCGTACTGGATGAGCATCGCGCGTGACATGCGCGCGCTGGGCATCGCGGGCAACTGGATCAACGTCACCGAAAACGGCGAGGTCACCAAGCAAACCCGCCAGTGCCTGGAGATCATCGCCAAGCACGACATGGTCCTGGCTACCAGCCACATTCGGCCATCCGAAATGCTGCCAGTCGTCAAAGCGGCAAAAGACGCGAAGGTCGAGCGCATCATCATCACCCACCCCGAGTTTCCGACCACGCTGCTGAGCATCGACCAGCAACGCGAGCTGGCCCGCCACGGCGTCTACTTCGAGCGCTGCTTCACCACACCGAACACCGGCAAGATCACCTGGGAGCAGGTGTACGCGAACATCCGGGATGTCGGTCCCGAGAGCACGATCCTGGCGACCGACCTCGGCCAGACAACAGCTCCCTACCCCGACGAGGGTCTGGCGACCTTCATCAACAACCTCCTGGACAACGGTTTCCATGAGCGGGACGTGCAGCGCATGGTCCGTGACAATCCCGCGCAGCTCCTGGGCGTTGAGAAGGCCGCGGCAGTCGCATGAAGCCGTGCGTGATCCGCGCCATCTCCGCGGCGGGCACCAGCAAAGCCACGCCGGGTTGGGTGAATGTCCCGATCCAATGCGGCGATGCGATCGTGCGGCCGGGCGATCTGATCGTGGCCGATGACGATGGCGTCGTGGTGGTGGCGGCTGAGGAAGCGGCGGAGGTTGTCCGCGCCAGCGAAGCGCGGGTGGCCAAGGAGGACGCCAACCGCACACGCTTCGAGCAAGGCGAAGTCAGCCTGGACGTGAGCAACTTGCGGCCGCTGCTGGAACGACTCGGCGTGCAGACCTACGCCACCGCGGGCGAGGCCTCCGCTGACGGTGTCAGATAGCGATCACATCGTTCTCTCGGCGCGCGGACTGAGCAAGTTCTACGGTCCGTTCCGCGCCGTCGATGGCGTCGACCTCGACGTCCACGCCCACGATATTCACGTCTTTATTGGCCCCAACGGCGCCGGCAAGTCGACCGTCCTGAACATGCTGGGTGGGCAGATCCTGCCGAGCGAAGGCGAAGTCTTCTTCGAGGGCAAACCGCTCGGCACCACCACCCCTAGCTGGCGCGCCCGCGCTGGCATCGGCCGCTCCTTCCAGCTGACCAGCATCGTGCCTGGCTTCACCTGCCTGCAGAATGTGGTGCTGGCGGTACAGGCGCAGCGGGGGCTGTTCGGGCTGCTTCGACTCCGCAGTCGCTCGGACGACGACGCCGTCGCGGCCGAGCTCCTCGAGCTGGTGGATCTGCGCGAGGCGGCGGATACGCCGGCCGAGCTGCTGTCGCATGGGCACCAGCGGCAGCTGGAAATCGCGGTTGCGCTGGGTGGCCGGCCGCGGTTGCTGTTGCTCGACGAGCCCTCATCGGGGATGAGCGCGCACGAGCGCGCTGGGCTGGGCGATCTGCTGAAACGGGTCGCGGGCACGGCGACGGTCGTGATGGCCGAGCACGACGTCCACGTCGTGCGATCGGTCGCCACGCGGGTGACCGGGTTCGCCGAGGGCAAGAAGATCGCCGAGGGCAGCTCCGACGAGGTCTTCGATTCCGCCGACGTCAAACGCGTTTTTCTCCGCGGCCGTAGAGATGCTTGACGTTCAGAACCTGCATGCCTACTACGGCTCGAGCCACGTCGTGCAGGGCGTGTCGTTTGCGATCGAGCGCGGCGAAGCGGTGGCGCTGATGGGCCGCAACGGCGTCGGCAAGACCAGCACGTTGAAATCCATCATGGGACTGGACACCCGCACCGAGGGCAGCGTGCGATTCGACGGCTCGCTTTTGAACGGTGTCGCGGCGCACGCGCGTGCCGGCCGCGGCCTCGGCTACGTCCCGGAGGAGCGCGCCGTCTTCCCGGAGATGACGGTCGAAGAAAACATCCGCATCGGTGCCCTGGTGCACAGTGGATTCGATCAACGAGCGTGCCTCGACCGCGCCTACTCGCTCTTTCCGATCCTCCGCGAACGGCGCCAGCAGATGGCGGGGACGCTGAGCGGCGGTCAGCAGAAGATGCTCGCGCTCGCCAGAGCGATCGCGCTGCAGCCGAAGCTGCTCATGGTGGATGAGCCGAGTGAAGGCCTCATGCCCGCCAACGTGGAGCTCATCACCAACGCCCTCTTGTCGGCGACGCAAGCAGGCCTGACGGTGCTGGTGGTGGACAGCTCGTTCGACCTGCTGCGCCAACTGTGCAGTCGCCTGTACGCGATGGACCGCGGCGTCCTGATCGGCACCTACCGCCCCGCCGACTTCGACACCCCCGACGACCTCGCCGCCACCATTCTCGGCGAGAAATCGTGAGCCGCCCCGAAACGAACCACCCCATCCCGCCCGCGGCCCCCCCGCCGCCGCCCTCAGCGTACGCAGGCACCGTCACGCGAACCGTCACAGCAGGCCCGCGAATCGTCACGCGAACCGTCAGGTGTGTGTCACAAATCTGCGCGAGCCGCACCCGAACCGTAACCCCGCCGTCCAGCGCGCGCAGCGCGCGTCGACGCGAGCCACCACCCTGATGCTCGAGCAAATCGTGCTGCAGGCCCTCAATGGGCTCGTGGTGGGCTCGTCGCTGGCACTTGTGGCGGCGGGGCTGGCGTTGTTGTTCGGCGTGCTGCACATCATCAACTTCGCCCAGGGTGACTTCTTCATGCTCGGCGGGTACGCCGTGTGGTTCGCGCTCAACCTCACCGGGAATTACCTGCTGGCGATGATCGTGGGCACGCTCGTCGTCGCCATCCTGGGTGGCGCGCTGCTCAGCGCCATCTGCTGGCCGCTCCTGCAGCGCTCGCCCGTGCTCATCCTGCTGGCCACGCTGGGCGCCAGCCTCATCCTGCAGCAAGTGGCCACCAACTATCTGGGCGGCGATACCAAGCTGGTGCCGTTCCCGGTCACCGCCAACCTGACCCTCGGACCCATCGTCTACCCCTTCTACTACGTGCTGGTCGTGGCCACGGGCATGGGCGTCCTCACCCTGGGCTACTTCGCCCTCAGGTACACCCGCTATGGCATCTGGCTCAGAGCCGTGGCGCAGAACCGACCGATGGCGGCCGCCCTTGGCGTGCCCGTGCCGCGCGTGTACCTGGTCACCCTTGCGGTGTGCTCGGGTCTGGCCGGGATGGCCGGCGGGCTGCTGCTGCCGCTCTACTCGGTCTACCCGACGGTCGGCAACGACGTGATCCTGAACGCCTTCATCGTCGTCGTCGCGGGCGGTCTGGGCAACTTCCGCGGCGCGGCGATCATCTCGCTGCTGGTCGGCGAGGTGCTCTCGGTCGGCTCGCTGTTTCTGATGCCGAACGTGCTAAAGGTTGTACTGTTTGCGCTGGTCATCGTGCTGCTGGTGGTACGCTCCCGGAGTACCCATGGCTTGATCCGCTTGTAAGGGGAGATCGGTATGCACATACGTATGGCTCATCGTCTGGCGTTCTGGCTGAGCGGGCTGGCCCTGGTGCTCGCGGCGTGCACCCCGCCGTCGTCGACTCCCGCCGCGCCCGCCGCCCCGAGCGGCTCGCCGATCAAGGTTGGCGTCCTGGACGACGTCACGGGCGTCGGCGCTATCGAGGGCGCCCTGATGCGCATCAGCGTCGAGCTCGTCGTGCAGCAGACCAACTCGAGCGGTGGAGTCAACGGACATCCGCTGCAGGTGATCTACGCCGACCCCAAGGGCGACGCGACGCAAGCGCTGCAGTCGGCGACGCAGCTGGCCCAGCAGGACAACGTCGACGTCCTGGCGGGCGGCATCTTCAGCCCCGAGTGCCTCGGCGTGCAGGGACTGGCGGAGAAGCTGCAGTTGACGTACATCTCGGTCAATGGCTGCGCCTCGGACCTCTTCACGGCCAAGTCGTGCAGCAAGTACTCGTTCCGCGTCTATCCCGCTGGACGCCAGACCAGCGATCCTACGTTCACCTACCTGGTGAAGACCTTCGGCACCAAGTGGGGGATCATCTACCCCGACTACGCGCTGGGCCAATCGACACTGGCGACCAGTGAAGCGGCGTTACAGAAGAACGGCGCCGAGTACACCACCAAGATCGCCGTGCCGCTGGGCGAAACGAACGTGACGCCCTTCGTGACCAAGGTGCCCACCGACGGCTCCGTGCAGGCGCTGTTCGTCACCATGACCGGTAGCGATCTCGCGCGCGTGATGAACGTCATCCAGCAGTTCGGGTTGAACAAGAAGATGGCGATTTACACCGCGCTGGGCAAAGAGTCCTTCGCGGGTGTCTATCCCGATGCGCTGAACGGCGCGATCATCACCGGTACCCGGCCATCGGATGGCGTTCCAGGCAACAAGGCCGACGAAGACTACATGAAGGCCTGGCTCGACATGGGCAAGAAGAACGCCGATCTGACGGGGCCGCTGGGTGGCGTCGAGCACATAACACCCGGCAACAACAACGGCTACAACGCGTATATGTCGCTGAAGTCGCTGGTGATCGCGATGCGCAAGTCTGGCTTCACCGGCAAGGCCGATACCGACAAGCTGATCTCCACCTTCGAGACGTTGAACGTCCCACAGGGCCCCGAGCCGGATGGGCTGCCGAGCGGCCAGATGATCATGAACAAGGACGATCACCAGGGCCGCACAACCTATTACCTGCTGAAGATCAACGGGCAGAAGGAAGAGGTTGTGCAGACCTTCGCGCCAGACACGCTGCCGCTGATCGGCGACTGCAAGATCGCGAGCTAAGACTTCCTCGGCGCGCTCGGGATACTTAGCGTCTTTGGAACGCCGCTACGCGGCGATCCAAAGCAGCGAACGAATCTAGCGGCGGCGCATGCGCCGTTCTTCAGCCCAGAGCTCTTTGTGGTAGTTGACACTTAGATAAGTGTCTGCTTACATATGTGCGCGTATGACCGCCGAGGCCGCTCTCCACGCGCTCGCCGAGCCGCGCCGCCGCGCCATCTTGCGTTTGGTGCGCGCGCACGAGCGGCCGGCCGGCGAGATCGCCGCCCACTTTCCCGAGGTCACCGGGCCCGCGATCTCGCAACACCTGCGCGTGCTGCGTCAGGCTGGCCTGGTCCACGAACGCCGCGACGGCACCCGGCGGCTGTACCGCGCCCGACCTGAGGGCCTGGCCGAACTACGGACGTGGCTGCGGGACTTCTGGGACGACAACCTGGTCCTGCTCAAGGACGCCGCCGAGGCTGAACAACGCGAGTTGGACGCCACCCATGCCGATCACTGACATCGATGCCGTCGCGTGCGACGTCCACATCGCCGCCAGACCCGAGACCGTCTTTGCCTTCTTCACCGATCCGCAGAAGCTGCTGCGCTGGATAGGCACCGCCGCCGATCTCGATCCACGTCCCGGTGGCGCCTACACGATCAATGTGAACGGCCAGGACGTCGCGCGCGGCACCTTCGTCGAGATCGTTCCCTACTCGCGCATCGTCATGACCTGGGGCTGGGAAGGCCCGGATCAGCCCGTGCCACCGGGCTCGACCACGGTCGAAGTACAGCTGATCCCCGATGGCGACGGCACCCACCTCAAGCTCGTGCACCGTGGTCTGGCATCGGCGGAGCTGCGCGCGGCGCACCGCGAGGGCTGGCAGCACTATCTCGATCGACTGGCGATTGCCGCGCCCGGCGGTCAACCGGGCACCGATCCACTGCTCAAAACAGGGAGAACCGCATGACATCCACTTCTACGAGCGTTACCAGCGCGGCACGGGTTGGCCTGCTGCGTGAGCTCATTCGCGCCGCCCGCAATGTTCTCGAAGGAACAATGGCCGACGTCACACCCGAGCAGGTGCACTACGCACCGCCCGGCACCGCCAACCCTCTTGGTGCCACGTATGCGCACGTGATCATCTCCGAAGACCTGGTCGTTCAGGGCATGTTCAAGCAGAGCGCACCGCTGTTCGCGAGCACGTGGGCGGGTCGCACCGGGCTGAGCGAGCCGATGCCGATGCCCGGCGGAGAGGAGTGGGCGAAGTACCCAGCGTGGACCCGCTCGGTGAAAATCGATTTGGCGGCGCTCCGCGCCTACGGTCAGGCTGTCGCGTCCGCCACCGACGACTGGCTCACCAGCCTGTCAGATGAGGACCTCGATCGGCCGATGGACCTCACGGGAGTCGGGCTCGGCCAGCACACCTGGGGAAGTGCGATCGGGCTGCTGATCGCCAACCACCTGGGCACCGAGACCGGCGAGATTGCTGTGCTCAAAGGCATCCAGGGCGCCCGCGGCTACCCGTTCTAGCGACCGCGTCCGTGCGCGGCGGTGTGCGTGCCACCGCGCATAGACGCCGCCGCAACCTCCCGACAACCAGCAGGTGACAGGGTGCCAGTCCCGGCCCGAAGGGTCGCACGAGACCAGGAGATCCCCGTCACTATGTCAAGCACCGAGCCTGCCGCACCAGGCCTCGAACTCACCGCCGAGATGCTCGCTGGCTGGGAGGCCGCCTTGATCGAGCTTCGCCACCAGGCTGCGCATCTCGAAGCGCGCGGCTCGCTCCGCGCTGCCGTAACCCTCTACGACGCTATCCGCATTGCCCGAGCAGGAGGCCTCAAGTGCGAGCACCCGCCGCGCTCGTGGATGCTGCGGGCCCAAAACTGACGCCGACTGTATTGCCGCCGCTCAGCAACACTCCCACCCGTTCACCAGCTCGCGGCTGATACGCGCCGCTGAGCAGCGCGCCCAGCGCCGCGGCGCCGCCTGGCTCCACGACCAGCCGCAACGTGTTCCAGAGCGCCGCCTGGGCGCGCAAGATGGCCTCGTCGCTGACCAGCACGACCCTCTCGATCGAAGTCTGGGCTATGGCAAACATCAGCTCACCAACACGCCGCGGCGCCAACGAGTCCGCGGCGACGCTGCCCGCCTCGGTGTCTACGGGTCGCCCCGCCGCCAGCACGCGAGTCAACGTGGGTGCACCCTCGGGCTCGACGCCGACCATCCGCACTCCGTTGGCGTACCAGGCGGCGATACCGCCAATCAGCCCACCACCGCCGACCGCGACTAGAAGAGTCTCGAGCGCCGGCGCCTGCTCCGACAGCTCCAGGCCGACACTGCCCTGGCCGAGCAGCGTCTCCACCTGGTCGAAGGCGTGGATGCGCAGCGCGCCCGACTGTTCTGCCCAGGTCTCGCTGGCTTCCAGGGCGTCGGCGTAGCGATCGCCGGTGACCACCAGGTCCGCGCCGTAGTCGCGGATGCGCTCGATCTTGGCCGGCGACGAGACGGTCGGTACGAAGATCCGCGCGGGCACGCCGCGTTGCTTGGCCGCGTACGCCACCGCAGCACCGTGGTTGCCGCCCGAAGCGGCCACGACCCCCGCCGCGGGAATCGTTCGCGTGAGCAGATGCGCGAATGCGCCACGCGTCTTGAACGAGCCCGCGTGCTGCAGATGTTCGAGCTTGAACGTCAACGAAACCGATTTCAGGTCGAAATCGGCCCCGTTAACCCAAATAGTCGGTGTGCGCCGAACGAACGGCGCGATCAGTTGATAGGTGCTGGCGATGTCGTCGCGATCGATGTCTGCAGGTTATCTATCCGCTGGACACCAGCGCGAAGCCGATCACCAACGCCGTAATCACCAGCGCGGCGATGAACGTGTACGGTCGCGGCATCGCAAATGGCAGGCGTCGGTCGAACGAGTACATGCCCGGGCCGACCAGGCCCACCACGAGCAAGAGCACGATCAGCACCAGGTTGTATTCGAAGCCGCCGTTCTGGTTCCACAGACCCTTCGCGGCGTGGATCTTGATCGGGGAGGCGCGCCGCGTCTCCTCGTGCATCTCGCGCACATCCCGTTCTTGCTCCGTGAACTCAGGTGGTCTTTCGAGGACCTGAGTCATGAGCTACCTCCGGATAGGTCTGTGAGTGGGCGCACGGTGCATGCCACCGAGTTCCCACGCTCGTCGGCAGCGGCCTATGTCATCCTGAATACCCATTGCACGAGCGTGACAAGAACTTCGAAGTAGCGCGGCTGCTCGACGAGATCGCCCGCAGCCTTGACATGCAAGGCGAGCAAGGGCATCGGCTGCGCGCGTATCGCCGTGCCGCGCGCAGTGTCGCTGGCTATCCGCGCTCGATTGAGGAGTTGGCGGCTGAAGGCCGGCTGCGCGACATCCCGGGCATCGGCCCGTCGCTCGAAGCGCTCATCTCGGAGTACCTGGAAACGGGCGGCATGCGCATCCACTCGCAACTGGTCGAGGCCCATCCGCCAGGTCTGGCGCCGCTTCTGGCCGCGCGCGGGTTCGGACCGGCCGCGGTGGAGGCGCTCCACGCGAAAACGGGTGTCACCGACCTCGACGACGTCGAGCGCATCGCCAGCGAAGGAATCCTCGCCCAGGCCATCGGCCCCAAGCGCGCAGCCGACCTGATGGCGCAGTTGCCCGCGCTTCGCAATCCGATTCGGCGACTGCGCCTCAAATCGGCCGGCGAGCTCGCGACCGAAGTGCTCGATCTGCTCGGCAACACCGGGACCGAGCAGATCGTGGGCGCGGCGCGCCGCATGTGCGACATCATCGAGGGCGGCCTCGAGCTGCTGACCTCATCGCCCCGCTCGGCAGACATATTTGTGCGGCTGCCCAATGTAGACCAGGTCCTGGAGCGCACCGACCACGAGGTGCGGCTGCGGCTGTACGACGGTCTCGTGGCACGGCTCTATATCGCCTCGCCAGAAACCTTCGGCGCGGCGCTCGTATGGCACACCGGCTCCGCGGCGCACCTGCAACGCCTCACAACGCTTGCCAAACAGCGAGGACTCGAGCTCGGCCCGCGGCTGGCCGCGCGCACCGAGGAAGACGTCTACGCGCTGCTCGACTTGCAGTGGATTGCGCCCGAGCTGCGTGAGGACCAGGGCGAGATCGAAGCTGCGCAAGCCGGTGAGCTGCCCAGCCTGGTGCAGCAAACCGACTTGAAAGGCGACCTGCACTGCCACACCAACTGGACCGATGGCACCAACACGCTGGAGCAGATGGCCAGGGCGGCCAAGCGCCGCGGCTACGAGTACATGGCGCTGACCGATCACAGCCGCTCGCTGACCATCACCAACGGCTTGAGCCTGGAGCGGCTCGAGAAGGCGCGGCGGTGCGTGGAGCAACTGAATCACGAGCTTGCACCGTTCGTGATCCTGCTGGGCACCGAGATGGACATCCTCGAAGATGGCCGGCTCGACTATCCCGATGACGTCCTGGCGTCGCTGGACTACGTCTCGGCGTCCGTGCACAGCCGCTTCAAGCAGCCCGAGTCCTTGATGACGCCGCGCATCGTGCGCGCGGTCACCCATCCGCTGGTGCACACGCTCAATCACCCGCATGGCCGGTTGCTCGTGGCGCGGCCGGCGTATGCGGTGGACATGCAGCGGGTCATCGAGAGCGCGGCGAAGGCCGGCTGCGCGCTCGAGGTCAGCGCCGATCCCGCGCGGATGGACCTGGACGGGAGCTGGGCGCGGCGCGCGCGCGAATCTGGAGCGCGCTGCACGATCAGCTCCGATGCGCACTCCACGCTCGACTACGACAACATCTGGCTCGGCGTAGGCAGCGCTCGCAGGGGCTGGCTCGAGCCGAAGCACGTGCTGAACACGCGTAACCTCGAAGAGCTGCGAGCGCTGCTACACCGCCCCCGGGCTACTGAATGACCATGTTGTCGAAGTTGGTGTCCCAGCCGTTGGAGCTGCCAATCGTCAAGCTGGTACACGTACCGGTCCAGCCGGTGCTCAACGTTCTGAGCTGACCCGCGGGCACGCTGATCGAGACCGTCGCCTGACCCGCGCAGCTGAGGGTGATCGTCGAGGCGCCCGAGCCGCCATTGAACGCATCCAGCTGCACCAGCCGCTGGGCGTTCATGAACCGCAGCGTCGCCGAGGTCGGACCAGCGCCATTGAACGAGATGCTGTTGGTCGTGAACTGGCGCCACGGCGCCGACAGGTACCACGCATTCGCACCCCAATCGATGATCCCCGATGGATACTGACCGCTCAGCACGCGATTGGGACTCCCCAGATCGTTGAACGTCACCGTCTGTTGTGGCGGTGGCGGTGAGCCGCCGTCCTGGGTGATCGTGACGCTCACACTCCGGCTGTTGTTGGCCTCATTCGACTCCGTGACGGTGTCGTGGCCATCTACCAGCGCCCACAACGTGTGGGTGCCGGCCTGCAAGCTGTCGGGAAAGATGTCGCCCTCAGCGATGGTCGACTCGCCCGGCAAGAGCCTCGGCACGGCGATATGCGCGACGAACGCCAGATCGCCTGGGGTCGGCGGTCGACCGAGGTCGGCGAAGACGTGGATATCGAAGGTGACGCCTGGTCCAGCATCGCCGTTGCCTTGATTCAGCACGGTGAACGTGAGGTGCGGCTGCTGCGTGGTCGTGCCGTTGGTGGCGGTGAACTGCGTGAGCGTGAGGTCCGCGCGCACCGTGTCGAAGACCAGGTTGTCGAAGTTGGTGTCCCAGCCGTTGGAGCTGGTCACCGTCACCGACGGGCAGGTGCCCGTCCAGCCGGTGTTCACCGTCGACAGCTGCCGCGCCGCGACCGTGAACGACGCGTCCCGCTGGCCCGCGCAGCTCAAGGTGATGGTGCTCGAGCTGGCGCCGCCGTTGTAGGCGTCCAGGCGCACCAGTCGCCGCGGCGACAGGAAGCGGAACGTCCCACTGGTCGCACCACCGCCGACAAAGCTCGTGCTCTTTGTCGTGAACGATCCGAACGGGCCAGAGTGGTACCACTGGCCGCTACCCCAATCGATCACACCGGCCGGGTACTCGCCGTTCAGCGGCTGATTCTGCCCTGCCCGGTCGTCGAAGGTAACGGTCCCGCTCTGCGGCGGTCCACCAACTGGCGTACTGGTGGGCGTTGCGGTCGCGGTGGATGTCGCTGGCACCGGCGTCGCGGTGCGCGTGGGTGTAGGCGTTGAGGTCGAAGCCGGTGGCGGAGTTTGCGTTGGGGTGGGCGTCGACGTCGCCGGCTGCGGGGTCGATGTGCGCGTTGGTGTGGCGGTCGGCGCGCTGCCATCGAGCATGCGGTACACGACACCGCCGGTGATGTCGATAACGTAGACCTCGCCCAGGCGATCTTCGGCGAACGAGGCGACATTCAGCGTGGTGTCGAGCAACGGCGACGAGTTCCACGTGCTGCCCGACTGCTGCAGCATCCAGATTCGACCCGAGCAATAGTCGGCGTATACATACGAGCCGACCAGGCTGGATATGCTCGCGCCACGATACAGGTAGCCGCCCGTGACGGAGCAGTCGCCCTGGCTGTGGTCGTACTCGGTGATCGGTCCGGTGGAGATGCCCTGCGAACAGGTGCGCGAGGTATTGAACGCGTGCGTTCCTTCGAGGCAGCTCCACTGGTAGTTGTTGCCCGCCGCGGCTGCCGCGGGGTGGCGGTCGATCTCCTCCCAGTTGCCCTGCCCGACGTCGCCGATGTACAGGTCGCCATTCTGGCGATCGAAGGTCCAACGCCACGGGTTGCGCAGGCCCAGCGCCCACACTTCGCCGCGCGCGCCGCTCACGCCGACAAACGGATTACTCGGTGGGATCGCGTACGGGTTGCCGGAGTTGACGTCGATGCGCAGCAACTTGCCCATGAGTGAGCCGAGGTTCTGCGCGTTGTTGTCAGGATCGCCAGCGCTGCCGCCATCGCCGATGCCCACGTACAGGAACCCGTCGGGGCCGAAGACGCCGTTGCCGCCGTTGTGGTTGTTGAATCGATCGGCCAGCGCGAACAGCACGGTGCGGCTGTTCGGATCGGCCTGGTTCGCATTCGAAGCCGAGACGCGGAAGCGCGCGAGGGTGTTGTCGCCGTTGCTGGCGGTGTAATAGACAAAGAAGAGCCCATTGCTGCTGTAGCTCGGATGGAACGCCAGTCCGAGCAGGCCTTGCTCACCACCTGCGCTGGTGATCAGCCCCGAAACGTCCAGGAAGGGCGTTGCTTGCAGGGTCCCATTGACGACGACGCGGATCTGCCCGGTCCGCTCCACAACAAAGAACCGATTGCTCCCGTCAGGTGGTTGGACCATGTTCAACGGCTGATTCAGACCGCTGATGAACGGCATGAGCGCGATCGTGGTCGCCGCGTTGGCGATGCGCTCCTCGCTTGTTGCGCGCACCAGGCTCAAACCGATGGCGACAACCAGGAGGAGGGATGCGCACAGCGTCAGGCGTCCTCGCATGCCGACGCTTTGCGCACGGTGGGTGCCACATCTTTGACTCCGCAGTAACGGCAGACAACCCAATATTTCGCCAACGCCGTTACCCGGTTGTGTGAAACGTTGCATTCGCAAGTGGCACTATTGGTCGGCAATGACCGATGAAGACCCGACCGAGTTCATGCATCGCGGCCAACCCTTCGCCAGAACGCTGGGGTTACAGGATGTCTTCGCTTCGCCTGCACGCGTTGAGGCTTCGATCCGTTATGACCCGGCGCTGTGCACCGGCAGCGGCATCTTGCACGGCGGCGTGCTCATGGGCCTGGCCGATGCGGTCGGCGGATACTGCGCCTACCTGAACTTGCCACCGACGGCCGGCGGCACCGCCACGATCGAATCCAAGACCAACTTTCTGCGCCCCGTGCGCTCGGGCTCGGTGCGGGCGACGGCGCGCCCGTTGCAAGTCGGCCGCACGATCATCGTGATCGACACCGAGGTGCACGATGACCAGCACCGACTGGTCACCCGCACCACCCAGACGCAAGCTGTCCTGCAAGCGTGAGTCTTTCGGCCATGGACGTGGTGGTGCGTGATTTGCTCGCGCTCGATGTTCTCGAGGAGCAGCAGGCTCGGCTTGCCGCGGCGCTGGTGGGTCCCGAGTCCGGGAACGCCGATGCGTTGCTGCGCTCGCTGAAGGATGCCTCCGAGCAGCGCCTCGTGACCGACTCGCGCGCTGCGCTCGGCCTGGCCAACCTGTTGATCTACGGCGCCGAGCTGGTCGAGCAGCCGTGGCACCGCGCGCTCGGGCTGCTCGCCAAAGCCGATGCGCTGCGCCTGCAGGGCCAGTTTGCACCGGCTGTAGAGCTGTACGAGCAATCCGGTCGTCTGTCGCTCACGCTGGACGACAGCGTCACCTGGGCGCGTACCCGCACCGGCTGGGTGCTGGCGATGCACTACCTCGGCCGCGGCCACGAGGCGCTGCCGGTCGCGGAGCAGGCGTTTGTCATTCTCGTCCAGGCCGAGGAATGGCTGAGAGCCGGCGGGCTCAGTCTCAATAGTGGTCTGGTGTGCTACGAGCTGGGCCAGTACGCGCGCTCGAACGAGTTGTACGAGCGCGCGCTGGGGCTGTACCGCCGCGCCGCGGAGGCCAATCCCGAGCTCAGCGCGCGAGCGGAAGAGCGCGTGGCCAAGGCCCAGGCCAATATGGCCCTCAACCACGCCCTGCTCGGCGATTTTCGCAACGCGATCGGCCTGTACACCGTGGCCCGGGACGCGTTCGATCGGCTGGGCCAGGCGGAGTCCGCGCTGCGCGTGGAGCACTACCTCGCGGCCCTGTACGCGGGCCAGGGCCAGCTGACTCGCGCGTTGCGCGTCCACGCCGATGCACTGGCGAGCGCGGAGCGCGCCGGGCTCGCCGATACCGTCGTCGAGGTCGCGCTGGAGATGGTGCGCTGCTATGCGGGCCTCAATCGCCATGCGGATGCGCTCGAGTTGGCCGAGCAGCTAGTCAAACGCTGCGAAGCCAATAACTCGTCCACTGAGGCCGCCAAGGCGCGGCTGGCGTGCGCGCAGTCGCTGGCCGCGCTGGGAAAAGTCGACCGCGCGCTCGCCGAGCTCGATCTTGCGTTCGAGGCCTTCTCACACTCGGGACAAGCATCTGAGCTCGCCGCGACCGACCTCCTGCGCGCACGCCTACACCTCGCCGCGGGCGACTTCGCCGCCGCCCTCACGATTGGGCAGCGCGCGCTCGCCGCGTTTCGCGAACGCGGCGCTACAGTGCCCACAGCCCAGGCGGAGCTGGTGCTCGCGCACGCCCACCTCGGAGCCGAGGAACCAGAGGGCGCACGCGCGCACGCCCAGGCAGCGCTCGCGCATGCGGCCGAGCGCGATCTCCTGCCGCTCACCCAGCAAGCACACCACGTCCTCGCCCGTGCCGCGGACGCCACCGATGATTCCGTGACCGCGCTGGCCGAGTACGAGTTAGCGGTGAACGACCTGGAGCAAGTCCAGAACCGTCTGGCCACGCAGCTGCGCCTAGAGTTCCTGGGCGACAAGCTGCAAGTCTTCCACGATGCCATCGACGCCGCCTTGCATGCTGGCGACGTCCATCGCGCGCTGGGCTACCTGGAGCGCGCGAAATCGCGCGCGCTGGTCGACTACCTGACCTCGAATGCCGACGTCCACGTCCGCGCGAACGACCCTGCCGAGCAAGCTCTCCTGGACCAGGTGACCCAGCTGCGCGATGAGCACCACTGGTTTGTCAGCCGCCTGAATGAGCAATCCGACTACCACGAGTCGGAGCTCGCTACCCTCCAGGCGTCGATCGAGGACCGCGAGCGGAACATAACGCGGGTCCTGGAGCGTCTGGCGCTCGTGCGCGATGCCGAGGGTCTCGAAGCTATCGGCTGGACTCCGCGCCGCAGCACGCCCGAGCCCCCCAATCTCGCCGCCGGCGCAGTGCTCGTCGAGTACTTGCTGCGCGATGACGATGGCCTCGCGTTCATCCAGACCTCGAGTGGGCTCCGGGTAGAGCCCCTGCCGACCGGTGCCCGTGCCCTGCAGCGCTTGCTGGGTCGCTTTCAGCTCAATCTGGACTCCGTCCAGCGCGCGATCGCCGGCGGCGAGCCGCTCGAGCCGTTGATTCCCAACGCGCGCGGGGTGCTGCTGGCCCTGTACCGGGCATTGATCGAGCCCATCGCGAGCTACCTCGACCACGCCGAACGGCTCATCGTCATCCCGTACGGCCCCGCCCACGGCGTGCCATTTCAAGCATTGTTCGACGGGCAACGGCACCTTCTGGAGCGACTGCGGGTCACGACCTGCCCCTCGAGCACCCTGCTGGCGCTGAGCGAACGCCGCCCAGCGGCGTCGGGTCGAGGCGCGCTCGTCGTCGGGCACAGCAGCGGTGGGCAGCTAGGTGGTGTCGTGGACGAGGCGCGGGCGGTCGCCGGGCTGCTGGGTGCTTCGCCGTACCTCGAACGCGACGCGACGCGAGCCAACGTCATGGCCGAGGCGCCGCGGCGCGACGTCGTGCACCTCGCCGCGCACGGTGAAGCACGTCTGGACAACCCGTTGTTCGCGCACATCGCGCTCGCCGATGGCCAGCTCAGCATGATCGACATCTTCAACCTGCGCCTGGACGGCGCTCTGGTCACGCTGAGCGCGTGTGAGACGGGACGCAGCGCCGTCGTCGGCGGCGATGAGCTGGTCGGGTTGAGTCGCGGGTTCCTGTTTGCCGGCGCGGCCACGCTGGTGCAGAGCCTGTGGCGAGTGGACGATCGCTCGACTGCCCGACTGATGCAGTGCTTCTATGGCGGATTGATGGACGGCATCTCGCCGGGCGCCGCGCTGCGGCAGGCACAACAGACGCTGCTGGCAGACGGCTTGCACCCGCATCTTTGGGGCGCGTTCCAACTGGTCGGCCGCGATGGCTGAACGTCGACGCCCACGCCGAGACGACGAGAACGGGCTGGTCAACCACCTGCCCGACGAGGTCTCTGTGCGTGTGCGTGCTCCCGCTGCTGAGTACGTCGATCGCCTCTACGAAGACGTGCGTACCGCACTCAACCGCTACCTGCAGCAGCCACCGACTCGGTTCCACGACCTCCACCAGTCACTGGCACAGGATGTCGAGCCGCGTGAGCTGGCAGCCGCGGGGGGCGTTGCCGAAGTGCTGCAGCGGCTCGACGGCGCACGCGCCGTACCCACCCAGTTCGCCAACGATGTGTGGCACTGCTACTACCGCGTGGAGCCCGCGATGCAGCGCGTCCGCGAAGTCACCAATCTGCTCAACCTGGCTGCACTGGGGCAGACTGATGCGCCAACCGCGCAGGGCTGGTCCCTCGCCGGCAGCTCGCCCAACTGGCTCACCTCAGCGCTGCCGTTCAGCTGTGGCTCGCCCGCGGCGCTCCCCCGCTTGGCCGCCGGTGGCAAGCCGCCATTCCACTTCGAGTTTGGCGAATCGGTTCGCGCCGAGCTCGCGTCCAACCATGGCCGCGACCCCGCGCGCGTCATCGTCGCCATCCTCGATACCTGCCCCGCGGGGCTCGACGATCACGGCAACCCGTTTCTGAGGCAGCTGCTCGATCGCGTGCAGATCACCCACGGGGAGGATCTGCCGAGCTATGTCGCCGAGTGCGTCCCGTGGCTGCAGGAGCAGATGCCATCCGAGCCCATGCCGCGGCCTGAGTTCGCGATGCCCGACCATGGCCTGTTTGTCGCGGGCATCGTGCACGACATCGCACCCGAGGTCGAGCTGCACCTGTTCCAGGTGCTCAATGAGTTCGGCGTCGGCGATCTGTCGGTGCTCGAGCAGGTACTGCGGTCGCTACCCGAGAAGCTGCTAGGCGATCGGTCCGATGCGCGGTTGATAGTGAATCTGAGCCTGGGCAGTGCGGTGCCAGTGCCGCGGCGGCGTTTTTTCAGTCGGTGGCTGCCGGATGCCTATGGCTCGGTGCAGGGGGCCTGGCCCGAGGGCGTCGCGAACGAACTGCTCGAACGTGCCCACGGCGGACTCTTCAACACGATGCAGTGGCTGCACGACCAGGGCGTGCTGGTGGTGGCCGCGGCCGGCAACGATGCGCTGCGCGAGCACCTCAAGGGGGTGCTGCCGCCGCCGCGCTACCCGGCCTATTACGAGTCGGTGCTGGCCGTCGCCGCCGCCGGGCCCGATGGCAGTCCCGCGGCGTATTCAAATCGCGGCGACGTGCAGCCGTTCGGCAACGGCCTGACCACGTTCGGCGGCAACGTCGTGGTGCGCTCGGCCAAACGGCCGCCGGTGACGGCCGAGGACGGCATCGTCGGCGTGTACAGCAGCCCCAAATTGCCCAGCGGCGAAGCCAATCACAGTGGCTGGGTGCGCTGGGCGGGCACGTCGTTTTCGACCGCGATCATCAGCGGCCTGGCCGCCCGCCTGTGGCACCAGAACGCCGCGCAAGCACCCGATGACGTGATCCACCGCCTGCGCACCTCCGCCCACGACATCGCCACCCGCCGCGCCCAGGGCACCGACCCCGACGGCCCGCTCGACGCGCCCTACCTCGAAGCCCACCAGCACTAGCGGCACCTTTCAGGAGCTTTTCAGGTAGTAGCCAGCAGCCTTCAGGAGGATCCCCGCGCGCCACGCGTACTTTGGCGCCAATGAACGGGAGGGGGTTCCTGGGCACCAATGCCAGCCTGGTCTCTGACCTGTCGCTGGTCATCGGCGTGCTCGTCGCGCTGACGTTGACGGTCGGTGTCCTCATGGCCGTGCGGAAAAAGTTCGGCGTGCACCGCTGGATCCAGAGCGCCGCGGTGACGCTGAACGTCTTGCAGGTGGCCATCGTCATGCTCGGCAGCTTTACCCGCTCGGCCGCGCCCGGCATCCCGAGTCGACTGCTCGAGGGCTACTACGCGATCGCGCTCGGCCATGGCCTGCTCGGACTGACCACGCTGCTACTCGGCGTGTTCATCGCCATCCGCGCCAACGAGCTGCTGCCGCCGTTCCTGCACTTCCTGCGCTTCCACAACTTCAAGCTGTTCATGCGCACGGCGTACGGCCTGTACATGCTGAGCACTGCGCTGGGCGTGGGCGTGTACGTCATGTGGTACGTCGTCCAGCCACAAGAAGTAGCGACAACGCTCGAGACGCGGGCGCAGGACGTCGTCGTGCCGATGAAAGGCTTCGCCTTCAATCCCGAGGACATCGTGGTCCCGGTCGGCTCGACCATCGTGTGGGTCAACCAGGACGGCGCGCCGCACACCGCCACCGCCGACGATGGCCTCAGCTTCCAATCCGACCTCCTGGCCAACGGCCAGACCTTCCGGCTGACCGTCTCGAACGAAGGCGAGTTCCGCTACTTCTGCGAGCTGCACGGCTCGGCCGGCGGCGTGGGCATGTCGGGCAGCGTGCGTGTGGTCGCCGCGGGCCAGGCGCCGAATGCTGCCGCATCAGCACCAGCAGCCAAGGCAGCACCAGCAGCCGTGGCACCCGCCCAGACCGCGACACCCGTCGCGATCGCCGCCGCGCCGCGCCTCGACTTCGCCGTCAGCCTCAAGAACGAAACGCAGGAGATGGAGCGCCACGCACGGCTGCTCGTTCAGTCCCAGGCGGTCGGTGATCTACCCGGCGTGCGCCGCCACGCCGAGCCTGTGTTCAACCTGATCGTCGGCGCCCGCGACGAGGACTTCGGCGACCTGGACGGCGACGGCCGCGCGCAAAACGCCGGCGATGGATTCGGCCTGCTGGTCAACGGCGAGCAGCCAGGCTACATCCGCGCCATGCTGGATGCCGCGACCGCTGCCGCCAGCGCCGCCGACACCGTGCCCACGATCAAGGTGCACGCGCGGTACATCGCGGTCAGCGCCGACAACATGCACGGCTGGGCCACTGAGGCGCGCGCCGTCGCGTTCGAGCTGACTCGCGTCCGCGAGCTGGCGGCGGTCGATCGACCCGCCAGTCGGCTGCTGAACCTCGCCAAGTGGCTGGCAGTCGGCGACGACGCCAATGCCGACGGCGAAATCTCACCCATCCCCGGCGAGGGCGGAGCGCTCGTGGCCTACGAGCACGCCCAGTTCCTTGCCGACGCGAAATTCCCTCTCCCTCTGGGAGAGGGCCAGGGTGAGGGCAAGCTTCGCGGCCCGGCGCCGCCCTCACCCCCAACCCCTCTCCCAATGGGCGAGGTCAGCCAATAACCCCCCACCCCGACATGAATTGAGGTTGCTGAAACCACTGATGGATGTGCGTAGTCTCTTCCTTGCCGGCGTCGCCCTGAGCATGGGCGCCTGCGTCGCGGCGCCGGCCGCGGCACCCACCCCCACTGCCGCGCCACCCGCCACGCAGGTGCCCATAGCGCCCCCGACCGTCGCCGTCAGCAAGCCCACGCCGCCCCCGGTCGTGGTCGCGCCAACGCCGACGTTCGAGCGGGTCGCCGAGCAGCAGCCGCGCATCGCGGCGCCCCAGCCGCACGGGCTGGTGACCTGGCGCGACGACACGCTGCGCAACGATTCGCTGCTCATCGCGGCCGAGGACTTGCCGACGCTGCCGAACGGACAGGTGTATGCCGCATGGCTCGCCGGCAACGGCAACAGCGTCTTCCTCGGCACCCTCGCCCCCGGCAGTGGTGGCGCTCAGGTGCTGACCTACGCCGCGAGCGATCACGTCAACCTGCTGAGCGACTTCGACCGCCTGACGGTCACGCGCGTTTCGCCGACCGACACCGGCCAGGCCTCGAACAACGCCGTCCTGGCCGGTGGTCTGCCGGCGCAGGCCCTCCTGCACGTGCGCCACGTGCTCGTCGGCATCCCCTCGACGCCGAACGGCGCCGGCTTCGCGCTTGGTCTGCGCGATCAGACAGAGGAGCTGCTTCGTCACGCGCAGTTCCTGCAAGAGGCGCAGGTCGAAGGCAATCTCGCCAATGAGAAGCTGCACGCCGAGCACCTGGTCAACCTGATCGAGGGCCATGACGGCGAGCACTATGGTGACCTGAACGGAAACGGCAAGGTCGACAACCCGGGGGATGGCTTCGGTGTCCTCGCCAATGGCGCGCAGGATGGCTACATCAACGGCCTGCGCGAGCACGCCAAACTGGCTGCCAGCGCCGCCGACGCCACGCCCGAGATCAAGCTCCACGCTGGCCACGTGCAGATCGCTGGCGACAACACCCAGGTGCGCACAAGCGAGATCCGTGCTCGTGCCTTGAACCTGTCCAAGTCGCGCACCGTCGCCGACACCCGATCGGATGTGCAGAAGGTGCTCGCGCTCGCGCAGCAGACGATCGCCGGGCTCGACCTGAATGGTGATGAGCAGATCGCGCCGGTGCCGGGCGAGGGCGGCGTCGCGGTGGCCTACCAGCACGCGCAATTGATGGCCGGCATTCCGCTCGCGCGACCTGCCGCCGCGGCTGCTGGTGCGCCTGTTGCCACGGCTGCGCCTATCGCTGCTACGCCTGTTGCCACGGCTGCAACAGTTGCTGCCCCTGTGACCGCCACGTCGCTGCCGACGGCGCAGCCGCTCACACTCACCCCCTTACGGATGCTGATCACCGACAACGCCTTCTCGATCAGAAAGCTGAACGTGCCAATCGGCGCCACGGTGGTCTGGTCGCACGAAGGCCAGAAGCCGCACACGGTCACCGCCGATGACGACTCGTTCAAGAGTGACCTTCTGAAGAACGGCGCTACCTTCGAGCACACCTTCGGTCAGCCCGGTATCTACCTCTATTACTGTGAGCTGCACGGCGGCCCGGCCGGCGAAGGCATGGCTGGGGTTGTGCAAGTACAGTAGGTCTCCTGCTGGACGAAGCACAGTTCGATACAGGCGAGCCCACCCTCAACTACGCCGAGGGCCCCCAAACGGCCCGCCGGGCATGACGTCGCGCATCCTGGCTGCGATGGAGCCCTTCCTCAGTCGCCTGTGATCGCCGCCACCGTCTCTTGCGCGGTGCGCTGTAGGAAGCGATGGACTTCGGGATTCGCCGCCGCGATGTAAATCGGTCCGAATAGTTGCCACGGCTCGCCGCGCTCATCGGTGACGATCGCGCCCGCCTCCTCGGCGATCAGCAGCCCGGCGGCAAAGTGAACTGGCAAGCCGCTGCACACGTACACCGCCGCGGCCATACGTCCCCGCGCCAGGTATATGAGTGACAGGGTGGTCGCCAGGATGCGAACGCCGTAGCGCGCATCGGCCAGCACGCGGATCGCCAGCTCCGTGCCGAAGCGGCTCAGTCGGGCTGGCCCCGGGAGAATGGGATCCAGGCTGACCGGCCGCGCCTTCGGGTTGACCTTCAATTGCTCACCACCGAGCAGGAACGCCCCGCCGCCACGCTCGGCAACGTGGACCTCGCCCGTGGTGCCATCGGCGACGACCCCGATCGTCACCTTGTCGTCTTCGACCAGCGCCACGTTGACGGCAAAGAACGGCAATTCGGCGGCGAAGTTGCTGGTCCCGCACAACGGGTCGACCAACCAGTAGCGCCGCGCATCAGGCACGGTGGCGGGGTCGCCCTCCTCGCCCACGAAGGCGATCGCGGCGTCGTAGTCGCGCAGCACGCGTTCGATCGCCGCCTGCGCCGCCACATCAGTGCCAGTGACCATGTCGCGCGGCCCCTTGAAGCGCACATCCTCCGCGTCTTGCCGCGACAGCACCACCGCCAGCCCTGCCTCCACAGCCGCGATCGCCGCGCGAGTCTCGGCTCGAAACCGTTCTGCCATCGCTCGCAGCGTAGGCGGTCAGGTCGTCACACAGCCGATTCGCGCGGCCGCACGCCAGACGTCATTTACTGCGCGGTGTCCCTCAGGGCAGTGACGCGCTCCAGTTTGGTCCGCACCAGGCTGGTGTACGCGGGGCGCGCGGAGCCGTCGGCGTTGGTGATGGCCCACCAGTATTCTTCGCGCTCCGTCGTCCACGTGGGGTCGGGAACGGTCCACAGCGTCATCACCCCGATCCACGGCCGCCAGTGCTGCTGCGCGTAGGTGAACGCCTTCAGGATGTTGGCCGCCTTCTTGTCCTCGCTGACCGCGAACCACGCGTAGTTTGGATGCACCGTGTCCGACGTCCAGCCGAACTCCAGTAGCCACACCTGCTTGTCGGTGTCGCCGTTGCGCACCATCACCTCGCGTAGCTGCTCGACGCGGCGGAAGTAGAAGCTCGGGTGCGGGAAGTTGGCGATCGAGCCGAACGCGGCATCCACCTCGGGCGCCTGCGTGTTGCCGTGCGCGCCCAGCACGTCGTAGTTCACGCCACCCTTCAGACCAGCCTCGAACAGCCACTGCAGGTACGCGACGTCATCGTACGCGTGGCCATCGGTCACACCCGTCGGCGAGAGTCCCGCGGTCACCACGATCACGTACGGGTCGGCCGCCTTGGCAGCGGCGTACGACAACCCGAGCAAGCGAACGTAGTCGGCGGCTTGCTGGCGATTGATGGTCTGGTTGCCCCATTCGCGGTCCAGGTTGACCTCGTTCCAGATCTCAACCGCCTGCACGCGGCCGATGGTCGAGGACGACGAATAGCGCGCGACGAAGGCGGACACGAAGTCGGCGTAGTCCTGGTAGTTGTCCGGCGGGCCATTCGGAGCTCCGTCACGCCGCGCCCAGGTGGGCTGGAGGTCCAATCGAGCGATGATCCGAACACTCGCCGCGGCGGAGGCCTTTACCACGCGGTCCGACTCGGTCCAGTCGAAGCAGCCCTTGCACGCGCCCTCGATCTGCCGCCACTGGAAGAGGGTCTTCTGCCAGCGGAAGCCGGCGTCGGTGACCAGCTTCAGGTCGCGGTCGGTGGTTGCGTTGTGGCCCCACAGGAACAGACTCATCCCGTAGTCCGGGCTGCTCACCGAGGTCGGCCCCGCTGACACAGGAGCAGGCGCAGGCACGGCGACAATCAGTCGCGGCTGCTGCTGGGCGAACGCGTCCGCGAACGAAGAAGCCCGCAAGTGGCCATTGCCAGCGGCCGCGCGCAGCAGCGGACTGCCAGCGGCCTGCGCGGCCAGGTCATCGGGCAAGCGAACGCCGGTCAACACGGCTTTCAAGTAGTCGGCGAGGAGCAAGCCCCGCGTGCACTGACAGCCGCGGTCGTAGTGCATCACGCCGCGCTGGAAGCGCTGGTAGATGAACTCGTGGTTGTTTGGATCAAGCGCGGGCTTACTGGTGGGCAGACCCCACAGCTGCAAGTTCAGCAGCGGCAGCAGGCCCGCGTCGCCGCCTTGTGGAAACGCATCGGCCAGCGTCACCGTGCTGGAAAACGCCTTGAAGAAGCCCACGGGCTCACCTTCGAAGGTGTCGGGGGCGTTGGCGCGCACGAACTCGATGGCTTTGCTGGCGTAGCTCGGATCGTTCGGCAGCGGTGCAGAATCGATCAGCGACTGCACGGGCGCCGGCACCGTGCTGCCCGCGAAGCGGGTGAACGGCAGCAGCCCGGTGTCGAGCAGATTGAGCGTGCCCACACCCTCGCCGCCGCACTGCTGCATGGCCACTCGCTGGAACAGCTGCGTGGTGCAGCCGAACAACATGAACTCGCGGCTGACCGGGTAGCCGAAGGTGCGTAGGCCACCGCGCCGCTGGAAGAAGTCCCAGAAGACGTCACGATCGACACGGAACAGCGTGGCCTCGAAGAAGCGGTCATCGGCGCCAGCGGCAACGGGCACCGGAGCGGCGGGGACGACAGCCGTTGCCACAGGGGTAGCGGCGGGTGGAGTCCCCGACGTGGGCACCCAGCGCACTGCATCCGCGACTACAACGCCGTCAGCGCGATCCGACAGACTCACGCCCTGGTCGGCGCCAGCGCCGAAGCTGAACTTCCCAAGCGATCGCCACACCGCACCCTCGACGCGCTGGTCAACTGGCACATTCGCGGTGCCGCCAGCGTGCGTGATGACATACGTGGCGTTGCTGGCGCGGTTCGGCCCGCTGGTCCAGCGCGCAAAGACCTCGAAGCTGCCAGCGGGCGCAGGCCACCGCACGCGGTTTGCGCCGTCGCCAGCCACGCGATAGCGGTAGCCCTCGCCGAAGAAGCCAGGAGTCGCCGTGGCGACCGTCCAGGCCCCCGTGATCTGCACGCTGGAAGCGGCATCGTCCAGTACCAGCTCATCAGCCATCACCGCCGCGGCGGGCGCTGAAGACAGCAACAGCAACGCCGCCAGACCGCACATCGCAAAGCGCATCCCGCCGAGGGTAGACGGAACGGCGGCCGCGTGCGCGGTTTCGCCGGTCACGACTTGCTCACGTTCGCTGCGCCAGTAGCCACGCGGTTTCGTTCGCGATGTCCTCGCCCAGCTCCAGCGTGGTCAGCTCTGAGTCTGAGAAAGCGCGCTGTAATTCGCCCGGCTCGAGCGCGTGCGCGGGGTTGTAGTGACCGTTCGGCGGCTGCAGAAACGTGTGCACGAGGAGCAAGCCGCCGGGTCGCAGCGCGCGCTGCAGCTGCTCGAACAAACGCCGATCGAGGTAGTGCGCATCCAGGATCAGGTCGTAGGTGTCGGGCGGCAGCTGCACCTCATCCAGATCGACGCGGCGCGGTACCACCCGCGTTTCGCGCACCCGCTCGAGCTCCGTCGCCAGCAGTCGCAACGCAACCTCCGAAATGTCCCAGGCATCGACGGTGTAGCCAAGCTGGGCGAGGAGCAGGCTGTTGCGACCGCCGCCACAGGCGAGATCGAGCGCGCGCGCATTGTGGACCGTGGGCTGCAGCCGGGGTGCGAACGCGACGAGCCAGTCGGGCGGTGCGAAGTCGTACGTTTGCTGTTGGTAGCGCTCGTTCCACAGCGCGCGATCCGCCTCGCCCATCGGGGCGGCAACATATCACGGTACGCTGTCCCGCGATGGCCGAGCGCAGCCTGAGCGAGCGCGACCTCGACCCCGATCCGCTGCGCCAGTTCCAGCGTTGGCTCGACGAAGCGTGGGCGTCCGGCGAGCCGATGGCGAATGCCATGACGCTTGCGACGACCGCTCCAGACGGCTCGCCCACTGCGCGCATGGTGCTGCTCAGTCGAGCCGATGAGCACGGCTTCGCCTTCGAGACCAACCTGGAGAGTCCCAAAGCCGAGCACATCGCCGCTCAGCCGCGCGCGGCGCTGTTGTTCTTCTGGCCGATCCTGCTGCGTCAGGTGCGCATCAGCGGGCAGGTCTCGCGGATGCCCGACGAGGACGTCCGCGCCTCCTTCGAGACATTGCCGCCGGCGGTGCAGGCGATGATCCGCGCTTGCCGCAGACTGTCGCGGATCGGGCAACGCTCGAACAGCAGTGGGCGGCAGCGCTGGCCGAAGCGCCGGACGGCGGCGCGCCCATGCCGTCCGACTGGGGTGGGTTCCGCGTGCACCCCGCGAGCGTCGAGTTCTGGCAGGGCCGCGACAACCGACTGCAGGACCGCCTGCGACTGACCCGTCGCCCTGACGGTGGTTGGTTGCTGGAGCGCCTGTTCCCCTAGCCGGGTATACGGTCCAGCGTGCGCTCCTCGACCACCGCCTCTGACAGCAGCCCGAGGCCATTGGCCACCCGATTGGTGTAATTCAGGTGGGCGCACTGGTTGTTGGCGTCCAGGATGTCCAGGTCGTCGAAGCCCACCGCCCGTAGCGCTCGCACATCCTCCTCCAGAACCTCCCCCGGTCGCAGCGTGAGCTTGTGAACGTACTGCGCGAGTGCCGCATCCGCAACCGGCAGCGCCTCGTAATCCTGTCGATCCAACGCGGCGAGCAGCGCAGCGCCATCATCCACCGCGAGGAGCTGCGGCCGCGCCAGCGAGGCGCAATGCGGCGTCGCGTTCAGCACCGAGGTCAGATAGCTGATCAGCTGGCGTTGTCGATGCGACAGGCGTGACGGGACATTCTCGCTGGCCCGATACAGCACCAGCCGCGCGTGCACGACCTCCGCGTCCAGGCTGCCAAGCTGCGTGAACTCGGTCGGCCGGCCGAGTTTGCGCGATTGCCACGCATAGGCTTCGGCGAGTCGACCCTCGGCATCTTCCGGCTCGATCGTGCGAATCCAGACCATCACTTCGTTCCTCCGTGAACAACTCCAGCCTCGGCGACGAGATCGGCGAGCTCGTGCAGAAAGGCCACAGAGTAGTCGTAGGCATCGAACACGAACAACTCCGGCGCCACGTCCCGGCGCAGCTGGGCAAGCCGCTGCACCACGTCCGAGCGGCTGCCCGTAACCGCGAATCGCTCCAGCACCGCCGCCGGCGCGACGCGCTCGCCCTCGGGCATATCCACGAGCATGTACGACAGGTGGGATAGCACGTCGTCGCGCATCGGTGGCGTCCACGCGACGTTCGGGTTCCACGCGATTGCCGCCGACCGCCCCCGAGCCGCCACGCCGAGCGCGCGCAGCCGACGCACCAGATCGGCCGCACCCCCGATCGGACGCCCGGCCAGCAGTACCCAGTCAGCTCGCTCAGCGGCCAGCCGCTCGACCCGCGGTCCGCGGCCGGCAATGGCTATCGGCAGCGCCGACGCGCTCCACGGCAACTGCGCCTGGGCAATGAACTCACCACGGTGCGAGACCGTGTGGCCGCGCAGCAGGGAATCCACAACATCGACGCACTCGCGCAGCGCGGTGAATGGGCGCGCCGGGCGCAAACCGAGCGGATCGAACACGCGCGTGCCGCCAGCGCCGAAGCCAGCCACGATCCGACCGGGCGCCAGCTCAGCCAGCGAAGCAAATGCCGCGGCAGTCGCGACCGGGTGCCGGCTGTGCGGATTGGTGACCGCGCCCATCAACAGCACCCGCGTGGTGCGCTCCGCAAGCGCGGCCAGCGTGATGTACAGGTCGCGATCCGTGCCTTCGTCGGCCACGAGGATCGCCGCGGCGCCGAGGTCTTCCGCGGTGCCGGCCAACTCCGAAAGCACCGCCAGCGGTCGATCCGCGTGCAGCCACAGCCCCCAGCGCGTTTCAGACCACACGCGGCCAGACATCCTCGGCGAGCAGACGCAGGCTGCGCATGCGATCGGGCCCGATGACGTGCCACGCCAGCATGCCCCGTAGACCAGCGGCAGCGAAGTCTTGCAGACGTCGCGCGACGTGCTCCGGCGCACCAGCCGCCGCAAACGTGTCAATCAACTGGTCGTCCAGAAGAGCGCCGCCCGCTTCAACACCCTGGTCGAACACGGCCTGCCGCACGCGCTCGATGCGCTCGGGCTCAGCACCTGAGGTGGAGAGCACCACCGCTTCGACTCGATGCAGGTAATACGCGAGCACCCTGCGCACGGCGTCGCGGGCAGCTTGCGCATCGTGATCCACACTTACCAGCACGTTGCTGGCCAGATCGAGCCCGGCGGGGTCGCGACCAGCCGACCGCGCACCCACTGCCACCTGCTGCCACGCCCACCGCGCGTAGCCAGGGCTGACGATCGCGCCCAGCTCCACGCCATCTGCCCACGCGCCCGCTGCTTGCAGCATCTTCGCGTTCACCGCGCCCACATAGACAGGCATTCGCGAGACCAGCGGGAAGTCCAGCCGCGCCTCCGCGCGCACGGCGAAGACCTTGCCGTCAACGCCAGACTCGCCGCGCACCAGCGCGCGCACGACACGAATCGCTTCGACCATCGCGGCCAGCGGCCGTTTTGCCCGCGCGTCCGTCTCGCCAAACGCGCGCAGCGTCCACAGCGCTGCGCCAAGGCCGAGCAGGATCCGACCGCCAGCCACCTCGTCGAGCGCGGCCGCCTCCATGGCGATCACCGACGGATGCCGCCAGAACGGGTTCACGATGCCGATGCCGAGCTTGATCCGCGATGTCGCCAGCGCCACCGCCGTCGCGACCGTGAACATGCCGCGCCCGTGGCCGCTCTCCGGCAGCCACACTTCGCTGAGGCCGAGCCGCTCCGCCTCGACAGCCAGCGCGACGGTCTCGCGTACGGGCACCTCGTTCGAGAGCGACAGCCCGAGTCTGAGTGGTGCGCCAGAAACGCCTGTCATCCTGAGCGAAGCGAAAGATCTCGCGGTCTGCCTGTCATCCTCGAGCGAAGCGAAGGATCTCGGCTGCCGACCTGAGATCCTTCGACTCGCAGGCTCGCCTCAGGATGACATGGCCCCCTACCTTCGGCTCGCGGGCTCGCCTCAGGATGACAATGCATGTGCGAGAACCTGCCGCGCCCAGCTCACGCGCTCGGGCAGCTCTTCGATGCTGAAGGCAGGCAGCGCCAGCGACGTGGCGCCGATGTCCAGCGCGATACCGCCTACACGCGCGGGATCGGGATCGGAGATGATCAGGTCCTCGAGCGCGGCCGCGGGCACCAGGTCAGCCGCGGCGCGGGCGCCACCGCCCACGAGCAGCTCGCGCAGCTTCGCCACGTCGGCCGGGGCAAGGCCCCAGCGCGCCTGCACTTCGGCGCGACTATTAAGGACGGAGTATGCGGCGATGTTGCGCACCCGTTCGCGGCTGGCGCCACCATGGTCGACCAGCGGCGCCCACACCAGCTCGGGCCGTTCGCTGGGCGCATCTCGACCACGTTCAACACCTGTTTGAATCTGGGCGACGCTACGCGACAGCTCACTGACTGGCACCGCCCACAACAACGCCCGGTCGGCAACGCGGCCCGCGGCGCGCAAGATGCCATCGCCGCGTCCGGCTATCAGAATGGGCGCCTCGCGGAGCGGAACCTCCAAGCGCCGGCCACTGCCAGGATCGAGCGCTTCGCCACCCGCGACCGACCGCAGCAGCGCCGCCAGCTCCCGCAGCCGCTCGGGGGCATCACGTCGCGAGACGCCGGCCGCGCCCGAGACCTCCGAGCCGCCCGCCGCCAGGCCAAGGAATACCCGCGGCCCCGCCAGGTCCTGCAGACTCGCCACCGCCGCCAGCGTGTGGAAGGGATGCCGCAAGTACGGGTTGGTGACCATCGGTCCCAGTTCCACCCGCTCGGTGACTCGCGCCGCTTCGGCCAGCAGCATCCAGCTGTCGCGCCACCAGAAGGCGTCCGGGATACCCAGCCAGTCCGCGCCAGCCGACTCGGCGGCCTGTGCCAGCGCCCGCAGCTCAGAGAAGTTCACATTGTGCAGATGCGTGATGACACCGACCGGCATGGCTCAGTCCAGCTCTCGCACTGCCACGGCCAGCGCCTCGGCGGCCGGCTCCAACGTGCGTAGAGGATCGTCGGTCAGGAGCGCCACGCCGACGCTGGCAGGTTGTAGTGGCCGGACGCGCTTTGCCAGCTCGCGACCCACCGCCTCGGGCGAGCCATGCATCACCAGCTCATCGAACAGTCGATCGTCGATCAACTGCCGCGCCTGCCCATCATCGCCTTTCGACAACGCCGTAGCCGCGGCGCGCGCATCTTCGAGACATACGCCGAGTGCTGCACGAGTCGCCTCGGGCGCATCCAGCAGCGCGTAGATCATGCGCGGCCGCACCGCTTCCAGCCGCTCCGACTCGAATACCGCGCTGGGGTAGACGCTGACCGCGATGGGCCTGTGGCAGTGGGCCCAGTCGACCGTGGCCTGGAGCCGTGAGCGCGGCACACCGCCGAGAAACACGCCGTCGGCTGCCTCCGACGCGAAGCGATTGAACGCCTCACCGCGCGCGCCGATGAAGATCGGCAGGTCGGGCGCGACCAGCGCGTGCGGCGGTGGTGTGTAGCCTTCGGTCGCCTCGCGCCGACACACCGCGCGCATGATGCGCAGCGCCCGCCGCGTCGCCGCGAGCGGCGCCGTGCGCTGCACATGAGCAGGCCCCAGCGCGATATTGCCGCCTGGACCCAGCCCCAGCAACATGCGCCCACCGGACAGCTCGTGAATCGTGAGCGCGGTTGCCGCCGTGACCGCCGGGTGTCGCAGGTATGGGTTGGTCACCGCCACGCCGAGCGCGATGCGCCTGGTCCGCACGGCTGCCGCGGCCAGCAGCGCGAACGGGTCGCGGGCAGGCCCCTCGTCGCCCAGCCAGACCTCGTCCAGTCCGAGCGCTTCTGCGCGCTCGATGGTCTGGACGATGGCCGGGCCGGCGACGTCCGGGAAGAACCAGACGCCGCGGCGCACGCCCACCGCGGTCGCTCAGCGCGGCACTGCGCGACGCGCGTGCTCGGCCGGGATCGTCGTCTTCAGTCCGAGCCCGTTGGCGACGCGATTGATGTAGTTGAAGTAGGCGACGATGTTGTTGAGGTCGAGGATGTCGAGGTCTTCCAGTCCCACACGCCGCAGCCGCTCGACATCCGCGGGCTCCATGCGGTCGGGCTGCCGCGTCAGCTTCTCCGCATATACGGCGATGGCATCGAGCCGTGCATCCTGTCGCCGAGCGTCTACTAACTGTTCGACGGGCACGCCCAGGTCAGCCAGACGATGCACCAGCCCGGACGAGCAGTGCGGCGTATCGTTGGCCATTGACGTCACATAGGCAGCGACCCGCCGTTCGAGCGGGGTCAACGCCGATGGCGCACCTTCCACCACCTTGTACAGCCGCAGTCGCTCCATCACGAGCTCCGGGTACAGGCTGCCCAGCTGAGTGAACTCCGTCGGCTCGCCCAGGCTGGCAGCTTGCCAGTCGTAGGCCTCGCGCAGCACCCCGCTCGACTCTGACCAGCCGACGGTCGAGATCCAGGGCACTACAGTTTCACTCCTTTGTCGAGGAACTCGTTGGTGACCAGATCGGACGGCTGCAAGCCCGACTTGGCGGGCTTGCCGCGTGTTGCGAAGACCGGCACCACGTCCGCGATCAGCGACTGCACGCGCGCGTTATCGAACGAGCCATACACACCGTCGGTGCCGTTGCCGACGATGCCCAGGTCGACCATCTTCTTGACGGCGTCGGCCGCACCCGCGGCGCTGATCTGGGTGCCACCACGAATCTGCGAGGTGAAATTGACCAGCACCCCGTTGATCGGGCCGGGGTTCTTGATGTAGTCCACGGCGGCGCGTTGCAGCATCGGAATCAACGCCTGCAAACACGCCTTGCTGGAGTCCAGCTTGTCGGCGCGAATCGCCACGGCGTTCTGATAGACCGGAAACTCCTTGTCCATGAGCAGGAACTTGACCGGCTTCATCCACGCCGAAACTTCGTGCTCGTAGATATACGGCTCACTGGTCACAAAGCCCTGCGACACGATCTTGCCGTCCGCGGCCACGAAGCGCGAAGGATCACCGGAATAGGACGTGTCGACCTGGCCCTTGTTCAACAGGCCTTTGCCCTCGAAGACATCCAGATAGGTGGCGCTTTCAAAGGCGAGCACCTGCGCATTTGCCTTGCCGATGTCGGCTACCGACTGGAAATTCCAGGACGGATCGCCCCAGAAGAAGATCTGCGGGTTCTTCTCGTACCACGCCAGCACCGCTTTGGTCGGTTGCGAGGCCGATAAGCCGATCTGCTCATCGGTTCCCACAAAGCCCAGCAGAATACTGTCGTCCGAATACATCTGCGCGGTCACCGCCTGGAAGCCGATCGCTGGGCCACCAGCGCGGACTTCCGCGGTCACACCGGTGTTGCCAACCGGGCCGGAGTAGGAATTCTTATTGGTGTCGATGCGGCCGTTCGGCCCAATCAACTGGTAGAAGAGGCCGTGGTCGGGCTCGGGCCACCAGTTGGTCTGGAAGACGATGTTGTCCGGGCACACACCCTTGAGATTGGTCGGCGCCGCGGCTACGGGTGAGGCAGCGGGCGACGGCGAAGCCGCCGGCTTGGCGACTGGTGAGGCCGCGGGCGACGCAGCCGGGGAGGCAGCGGCCGATGGACTGGCAGCGGGCGATGCAGCCGCGGGCGGCTTGGTCGCCGCCGGCGCAGTCGTGGCCGCGGGTGCGGTGGTCGCCGCCGCGGGTGGTGCGCTGGTACTCGGCGCACACCCCGTGGCCACGGTTGCCAGCGCCAGGAGTGCGCTACCCACGGTCTGCCAGCGAAACGCATGCATGCTCGGGACCCCTTTCATCGAGTCGTCGATCATTCGGTCGAACGGTGCGATTCGTGCCACGAACCGACCAGCAGTTGGCCCAGCAGGCCAAAGGCCCAGAATACGACCAGGCCGAGCAGCGACGAGAGCGCCACCGACGCAAACAGTTGCTCTGATTGCAGCCGCGCCCGGAAGTCGTCGATCAGTCGGCCGATGCCCGGCTCGCCCTGGCGGAAGAAGAAGTCGCCGACGATGGCGCCGATCACCGACAGCCCCGCGGCGATCCGCCATCCTGACAGGATCGCCGGCATTGCGCCAGGCAGCTGCAGTTTGACAAGCCGTTGCCAGCGCGAGGCATGTTGCAGCGTGAACAGGTCATGGTGTGATTGGTCAGTCGACTTGAGGCCGAATAGCGTGTTGGTGACGATCGGGAACAGCGCGATCAACACACACACCAGCACGCGGCTGTTGAACCCGAACTGGAACCAGAACCCGATCAGCGGCACGATGGCCAGAATGGGGATGGTCTGCAGCACCACCGCCCAGGGGTAGATCGACCATTCGACCCAGCGCGCCTGGATCATCGCGATCGCGATCAGCGTGCCGATGCCGATCGCCAGCGCCAGGCCGACCAGCGCAACCTGCGTGGTCGACCACAGCCCGGCCAGGATGCCCAGCAGATTGGTCGGATTGAGCAGCCCAACCAGCAGCACGTCCTGCGGCGGCGGCATCAGAAAGCGGCGGCGTGGTTCGAGTGCCACGTAGCTGATGAACAGCCACACCGCCATGACCAGCGCGAACACGATGAATGGCGCCAGCACCTGCGCCCACGAGCGCCGGCGGGTTGCAGTCATTCCATCCCCTCGCGCAGCCGCCTCGACACCGCGCCCGCGATGGCCGCGAAGTTCGCGTCGAACCGCAGCTCGGGCGCCCTCGGGTAGCCGAAGGGCACCGCGATCTCGGCCAGGATTTTGCCGGGCCGTCTGGACATCACCAGGACTCGTGAGGCCAGGAAGGTGGCCTCGCTGACCGAGTGCGTGACGAAGAGGCCGGCGAAGCGCTCGCGCTCGAAGAGGCCCAGCAGCTCGCCGTTGAGTCGTTCGCGGGTGATCTCGTCCACGGCGCCGAACGGCTCGTCGAACAGAAAGATGCGCGGCCTCAGGGTCAGCGCACGAGCGAGCGAAACGCGCATGCGCATACCGCCCGACAGCGCCCGCGGCCGATGCTGTTCAAACCCCTTGAGGCCGGTGAGTGCGATCGCCTCACTGGCCAACCGCGCGCGCTCCTGCTTGTCGATGCCGGCCAGCTCAGCCAGGAGCTCGACGTTGTGCTGGACGGTCCGCCACGGCAGCAGTGTCGGGTCCTGGAAGACGTATCCAAGATGCCCCTCCGCACACGAAATCTCGCCTTTTGAGGGCGCCGTGAGTCGCGAGGCCAGTCTCAGCAGCGTGGACTTGCCGCACCCCGATGGTCCGACGATAGCCACCAGCTCCCCTTCGTTGACCGCCAGGGAGACATCGTCGAGCGCATGCGTCCCGTCAGGAAAGGTCTTGCTGACATGCGCGAACGTGAGCGCGGACATGCCACCGCCCAGTGGCCGCGCCAGGACGGGTGCGGGCTGGAGCCCAACCACACGCGTTAGGGTACTCAGGCGGTCAAGTATTCGGCTTGGTGCGATATGCCCAGTATCGCGCCCGCCTGTTAGCCTGCCCTCGCGATGGTGCAGCGCCTGCCGGACACCTGGGAAGTCGGAGCCGCGTACGAGAGCTTCATCGGCCGCTGGAGCAAATCAGTCGCCTGCGAGTTCCTGCCGTGGGTCAACGCCCCACAACACAGCCGCTGGCTGGACGTCGGCTGCGGCACCGGCCAGCTCAGCCGCACGATCCTCGAGCTGACCAGCCCGCGCGAGGTCGTCGGCATCGATTCCTCCGAGGGCTTCCTCGGCCACGCGCGAGCGAGCACGCCCAGCGCCACGTTCCAGCAGGCAAATGCGATGCAGCTGCCCTTCGAAACGAGCGCCTTCGATGCCACCGTGAGCGGGCTCATGTTGAACTTCGTGCCCGAGCCCAACAGGGCAGTCGCCGAGATGGCCCGAGTCACCCGCGCTGGCGGCACGGTGGCCCTATACGTCTGGGACTATGCGCAGGGGATGCAGCTCATCCGCTACTTCTTCGAGGCTGCCGCGGTTGTTGACCCCACGGCAGCCGAGCACGATGAGGGCCGCCGCTTCCCGCTGTGCCAGCCCGAGCCACTGCGGCGGCTGTTCGAGCAGGCCGGCCTCACCGATGTCGAGGTGCGCGGGATCGATATCCCCACCGACTTCGTCGACTTCGATGACTACTGGGGCCCGTTCCTGGGTGGCCAGGGCGCGGCGCCCTCCTATCTGATGTCGCTCGACGAAGAGCACCGCGTCGCGATCCGCGAACAACTGCGCCGCACCCTGCCCACCGAGCCCGACGGCAAGATCCACCTCAGCGCTCGTGCCTGGGCCATCCGCGGCCAGCGCTAGCGTAGCGGCACATCCCTTGCGGCGCAGCCGGAGCGATGCGCTGGCGAGCCGCCGTGACGTCCATACTGCTGTTCGTGGTCGGCTGCGGCGGTAGCTCCTCGAGCACCTCCGCCCCAGCCTCGCCGCCAACGCCCACGGCCGCGCCGACACGACCGCCCGCGCTCCGCGTGGCCACACCGTCTGCTGTCAGCGGGGCCCCATCGCCGTCGCCCTCGCCGAAGGCACGCAGCCTCACGTATGTTGCGATCGGCGCCTCCGATACGGTCGGCGTCGGCGCCAGTGATCCCGCGCGTGATGGCTGGGTACCGCAATTCGCGCGCATGCTGGGTGCCGAGACACGCGTCCGGAACCTCGGCGTGAGTGGCACCGTTCTCAGCACCGCGCTCGCCGAGCAATTGCCGCAAGCGATCAGGGAGCAGCCCGACCTGGTCACCGTCTGGCTCGCGGTCAACGACCTCAACGCGCAGGTACCGCTCGAGCGCTACGCCGCCGACCTCGACTCACTCCTCGGTGCGCTCCAGCGCCAGACTCACGCGCGGGTGCTCGTCGCCAACGTGCCCGATCTGGGCGTCGTGCCGGCCTATCGCGACCTGGACGTGCCCGCGCTGCGTAAGGAGGTCGGTCGCTGGAACGTCGCCATCGCCGACCTCGCGCGGCGCCACGCCGCCACGGTCGTCGATCTGTACGCCGAGTACGCCGAGCTCGCCGCCAACCCCACCTACATTTCGGGCGACGGCTTCCACCCCAGCTCGGCGGGCTACCGCCGCATCGCCGAGCTGTTCTACAGCGCGGCTACGACGTAACTACCTCGTCGACCCACAGCAGCGCATCGGCCACGACTTCGATCGACGCCACGTTGCTCATGGTGATCACCACCGCCTGCCGCACCTCCTCGGGCGTGGCGCCGGCGGCGAGCGCCCGACGGCAGTGCGACTTGAACCCGCCTGCCTGGCGACCCACCGTGAACGCCCCGAGCAAGATCAGCTCGCGCGTGCGCTCATCCAGCGGACCACCTTCAGCGGCCGCCGCCTGCAATGCCCGATGGCCTTTGAGAACACCCGGGAAGAAGCGCTTGATGGTCTCCGGTGACGGTGGCTTGCGCACGTTCACACTCATGCCCATAACTCCTGTGACGCCAGACGCGCCCCCTCAGCCATCGCCGCGAACTTGGACCAGAAAATCTCGCCGTTCCACACGCGCGAGCCCACGCCGCAATCGGTCCCAGCGATGACGTTCTCCTTCCCCACCAGGCCGGCATACAACTCCAGCCGGTCCGCGATCAGCCGTGGGTGCTCGACGATATCCGTGGCGTGTCCGACCACGCCCGGCATCAGCGACTTGCCCTCGGGCAGCTTCACTTCCTGCCACACGCGCCACTCGTGCTGGTGACGCGGATTGGCGGCTTCGATCGAATACACCTGCGCCTTGACCTTCAGGACGATGTCGATGATGTCGCCGAGGTCGATGTCGTTCTTGTGCGGGCCAAGTCCACTGCCCCAGCAGATGTGCAACCGCACCCGTTCCTCGGGGATACCACGAATTGCGCGATTGATCGCCTCCACTCGGACCTCAGCATACCGCCGGTAGTCGGCCACGCTCATCGCCGGAAACATCTGCCAGCCATCGGGGAGATCTGGATCGTCGATCTGCAGATTGAGTCCTGCATCGGTGATCATTTTGTACTCTTCGTGCATCGCGTCAGCGACGGCGAAGAGCAATTCTTCCTCGCTGGCGTAGTGCTCGTTGTACAGCCAGTGTTCGATGGTTCCCGGCGCGACAGCCGGCAGAAAACCTTCGACGTCGAGTCCGTCCAGCGCGGCCTTCATGTTGGCAATGTCGATGCGCGCGGTTTCCTGGCCGGCATAGGTGATCGGCTTCGTGCACACCATCGGCGCGAGAAACCCACCGATGCTGGCCGCTGCCGGCCCGCGGCCATACCCGCCACCACCCGAAGCAAAGAACTCTGGGAACTCGCGCAGGTCACGGGCATTGATGTTGCGCGGTGGCAGCTCCTTGCGCCTGGCATCGCTAGCTAGCTCGATGCCGCCGAGTCGGTCGCGTACGTACGAGGTGAAGTTGCTCTTGCTCAGCTCACCGTCGTTGACAACGTCGATGCCAACCTCCGCTTGTTGCTTGACCACTTCTTGGACCGCGCTCGGCAATCGTTCTCGAAATGCGTGCTCCTGTTCGGGACCCGCGTTGCGCAGCTGCTGCAGGTCGGCAGGCCGCGGGACGGTGCCGGCATGCGATACGAGAATCCGCTCCGTACTGCGTCGCATGGCCGTGCCAGGCTATAGGAACTGCTGGTCGGGATCGAGGCCCACCAGGAACTTGCCCACCGATTCGAAATGCGCGGCGCGGCCCTGCAGTTGCTGCGTCACGGCATGCATGTCGCGGAAGCGCCGCTCGAACGGATGTGTGGCAAAGATCGCCGTGGAGCCCGCCGCTTCGTAGGCAGTATCGACGACCGCTTTGGCCTCGTGGGTCGCGTGGGTCGCCGCCAGTCGCACGTTGACCCGCTTCGCCAGCTCCAGCTCGCCGGTCTGACACGCCTGGTCCCATGCCTCCTGCAGTCGCTGGTGGAGCAGCAGCCGCGCGCCGTCGAGCCTGGCCTGCGCTCTGGCTATGGCTGCCTGGACGGTAGCGCTCTCCCGCAGTCGACCGAGTCCGCGCGGCGTCTTGTCCCGCGCCAGCTCGATCAGACTGCCCAGCGCGGAATGTGCGATGCCCAGCGCCACCGAGCCAAAGGTCGGCCCGAACACGCCCGAGGACCAGAACTGATACAGCGGCCCGTGCTCCTGCCGCGTCCTGTCCGAAATGACCGCCGAGTACCCCTCGGGCACGAACAGGTCGCTCACAGTGAACGAAAAGCTGCCAGTGCCGCGCAGCCCGCTCACCTCCCAGGTGTCGAGCAGTGTCGCCTCCTGGATCGGAAACAGCATGAACCGGTTGGACGACTCGCCCTCGACCTTGGATATGGCGTCCAGCCAGGTGGCGTGGCGAATCCCGCTGGCAAAGTTCCACTTGCCGGTGAGCCGGTATCCGCCGCTCACCCGCGTCGCGCACCCGGGCTCGTTCCGCTCACCAGGCCCGTTAGCCAGAATCCCTGGCGTGGTCTCGACGAAGATGCGCCGCGCCGTCTGAGGTTCCATGTACGCCGCCAGCAAGCACAGCCCCGAGGACTGCCCTACGCACCAGGCCACGCTGGCATCGGCCCGCGCCAGCTGTTCGATTACCCGCACATAGCCAGGCAAGTCGAGCTCGACGCCGCCCACCGATTTCGGCAACAGCATCTTGAAGAGGTCCGCCTGCACGAGCTCCGCCACCAGCCGCGGTGGCAACCGCCGCTCGCGCTCGATCTCCTCCGCCGCCGCGTCGATGCGCGGTGCCAGCCCGCGCGCGGCCTCCAACAACACCTCACCACCCGCCCGCGCCAGCGTCACATACCGAGCGTATCAGCAGCCCTGCCAGCCGAAGGACGTCCCAGGGCGACCTGGCACACCGTGCAAGAATGAAGGGCCAGGATGAACGACGTTACCTTCGGCATCTTCGACCACATCGACAAGCAGACCTTCCAACCCCTCAGCGCCACCTACGCCGATCGTCTGCGGGTCTTGGAGCGGGCCGACCAGGCTGGCTTCTACAGCTACCACCTCGCCGAGCACCACGCCACGCCGCTGTGCATGGCCGCGTCGCCGGGCGTGTTCCTGGGTGCGCTCTCCCAACGCACGAAACGCCTGCGCCTCGGACCGCTGGTCTACCTGCTGCCGCTGTACCACCCGCTGCGGCTGATCGAAGAAGTGTGCATGCTCGACCAGCTGAGCGGTGGTCGACTCGACCTGGGTGTGGGCCGCGGCATCTCGCCGATCGAGCTCGGTTTTCACGGCGTCAGCGGCGATGAGGCGCCGCTCCGCTTCCAGGAGGAGCTGGAAATCCTGCTGCTCGGGCTGCGGTCGAAGCGACTGACTTTCGAGGGTCGGTTTCACCAGCTGCACGACGTGCCGATCGAGATGGAGCCCGTCCAGAAGCCGCATCCGCCGATCTGGTATCCGACGAGCGCGCTCGACCGTGTCGCGTGGGTCGCCGAACGCGGCTTTCATACGGTCTTGCTGGGCGACGCGACGCGTGTGCGGGCTGGTGTGGATCGCTACTGGGAGGTGTGGGAGGCCCACCACGCTTCATCGGGGCCCAGGCCGAAGGTGGGCGCGATGCGCACGATCTGCCTGGCCGATTCTGATCGTGAGGCGCTCGAGCTCGCGCGGCCCAACTTCCGCCAGCATTACGAGAGCCTGGTCAAGCTGTGGCGCGAGCACCACATGGAGACCGCCGCCGAGCACTTCACGCCGCACGTCGAAGAGGAGACGCAAGATCATCGAGCGTTCGTTGGCACGCCAGCCACGGTGCGCGAGCAGCTCGCGGAGTTTGTCGAGCGCAGCGGCTGCCAGTACATCGTCACGCGACCGATGTTCGGCGATCTGCGGGTGGACCGCGTGCTGTACTCGATGGAGCTGTTCATCAGCGAGGTCATGCCCGCGTTCCAGCAGGCGGCGGTGGCTACCGCGTAGGCGCGTTCCTGCAGGCCGCGGTGGCTAGCGCGTAGGCGCGTTGCCGCCGCCGCTCGGCGTGAGCGCCACCTCGCGCTGATGCAGCTGCTCGAGCTCGTCGATGACCGGCCCGAGCACCCCTGCGAGGTGCGGCGCAACGAGATAGCGCTGCCTCGGCTCGGCACTGGTAACCGCTTCCACGACCGCCTCGACCACGGGCGACAGCTCACGCGGCCCGCCCTCGATACGTCCGCGTAGCGCCTCGTAATAGCGCCTCGCCGCGTCCTCGTGGTCGCTACCCTCAGCGAGCTCTACCCGCAGGTTCCCGCCCATCCCGGTGTTGAACGCACTCGGCAGCACCGAGCTGACGCGAATACCGAACGGCCGCGACTCGATGTCGAAGGTGGCCGAGACACAGTCGATGGCGTGTTTCGAAGCGCAGTACGCGCCCAGATAGCCGGTATTGAGCAGCGCCCCGATCGCACTCACGAACACGATTCGGCCCGACCGCTGCTGGCGCATGTGCGGCAGCACGGCGCGGGTCACGGCGATGGCCCCGAACACATTGGTGTCGAAGACCTCGCGCAAGGTTTCGTCGCGCAGCGTTTCCAGGGCGCCGACCACGCCGATGCCGGCGTTGTTGATCAACGCGTCGATGCGGCCGTACGTCTGCAGAACGCCGTCGACCGCGGAGTGAATGCTCTCGGCATCGGTGACATCCAGACGACGCACGTCAATACCCGGGCCGAGCTCGCGCGGAACGCGCATCGTCGCCACCACCTGATCGCCGCGCCGATGGAACTCTTTCGCGAACGCCAACCCGAAGCCCGAGCTGCACCCCGTAATCAACACCACCGCCATGAGGTGTCCATTATCGCCTCGCGCCAACGCTGTGGACGCCGCTGCACTCATTCCCGCCTCCCCGTCGCCTGCCCGCGCCGCCGCCGAGCGAAGCGCTGGCCCATGCCGCCGCCGAGCGAAGCGCTGGCCCATGCCGCCGCCGAGCGAAGCGCTGGCCCGTGCCGCCGCCGAGCGAAGCAATGGCCCGTGCCGCCGCCGAGCGAAGCGCTGGCCCGTGCCGCCGCCGAGCGAAGCGATGGCCCGTGCCCGGCCTGCGTATCCTGACCGGGCAGCGAAAGGAGCACCGCGACATGGCCATCAGTGCCCTCACCTTTGAGCTCGTCCCCAACTGGGAGCACATCCCCGAGGGCTGGAGCCACGGCGACGTCGCCGGCGTCGCCACCGACAGCCACGATCGCGTCTACGTCTTCAATCGCTCCGAACACCCCGTCATCGTGTACGACGCGAACGGCGCCTTCCTCAGCTCGTGGGGCGAAGGTGTCTTCACCCGACCGCACGGCATCACCATCCACAAGGACGTCGTTTACTGCGCCGACGACACCGACCACACCGTGCGTGTGCTCACCCTCGACGGCCAGATCCTGCACACCCTGGGCAACCTGAACCAGCCCAGCGATTCCGGCTACTCGCCCGAAGGCCGAACGAACCTGTTGTCGATCAAGCGTGGCGCAGCGCCCTTCAACCGCCCCACGCGGCTATCAGTCTCGCCCTCAACGGGTGAGCTGTACGTCAGCGACGGCTACGGCAACGCCCGCATCCACCGCTTCTCACCCGACGGCAAGCTGATCCAGTCGTGGGGTGAGCCAGGCACGGAGGCTGGCCAGTTCAACCTGCCGCACAGCGTCTGGGCTCATACGGATGGTCGGGTGTTCGTGTGCGACCGCGAGAACGACCGCATCCAGATCTTCACGTCGGACGGCAAGTTCCTGTCGATGTGGACCAACGTCATCCGTCCGGGTGACCTCTTCATCGACGGCGATAACAACGTGTATGTCGGCGAGATGTCGCATGCCGCGGGAAGCACCAGTATGGCCGGCAGGCCGCTGACCGAAACGCACGCTGCCAAGATGACCGTCCGCGATCTCGACGGAAACGTCGTGAGCCAATGGGGCGGTCCCGAGCCGTGCGCCGACGGCAGCTTCTCCTCACCCCACGGCCTGTGGGTTGACTCGCACGGTGACCTGTACGTCGGCGAGGTCACCCAGACCTACCTGACCGGCGCCGGCCAGTGGCAGCCCGGCTGCCACTCGCTGCAGAAGTTCACCCGCCGCGCCTAGCCGCGCCCGCCCGGGTCTTGAAGGCAGCGGTACCCACCCGCCGCGTGGGCGCCGCGCCTTCCAGCCCTTCGTCGAACCGCCGAGGACCACCTACCACACACTGGCGGTCCCCCGCCGACTACTTGGTCCCGAATACCAGATACAGCACGAACGCCGCGGCGAGCACCCACAAGATCGCGTTCGCGCGCCGAGCGTTCAGCAGCACGTACAGCACCACGCCACCCGCGATGCCATTCGTAATGCTCCACGTCAGCGGCATGAGCATCACCGTGAACAGCGCGGGCAGCGCCAGGGAGAAGTCGCGCCACGGAATGTCGTTGCCCACCGCCGCGAGCATCAGCACCCCAACCACCATCAGTGCGCCGGCGGTGGCCTCCTGTGGCACGATCGCGAACAGGCTCGCGAACACCATCGCGACCACGAATGGAATCGCCGTCACCACCGAGCTGAGGCCCGTGCGACCGCCCTCGGCGATCCCCGCCGCGCTCTCGATATACGTGGTGGCGCTCGAGGAGCCGACCACACCGCCCATCAGCGCGCCCATCGAATCGACCACGAACGCGCGGTCCTCGTTCTGCCGCAGGTTGCCCTGCTCGTCGACCAGTCCCGCCTCGCTGCCCAGGGCGGTGAACGTCCCGGCGGTGTCGAAGAAGTCGCTCAGCATGATCGACAGCGTCGCCAGAATGCCCGCGAGAATCAGTCCGCCAGCGCCCTTGGTCAGGAACCCGAGTCCGAAGAGGCCGATCCCGACGTAGCGGAAGTCCGGTGCGCTGATCAGGGGACCCGACAGCTCGAGCTTCCCAGGAATCACCGACAGCGGCACCCGCAACGCCAGGTGCACGATCACGCCCACGGCGGTGATGGCGAGGATGCCGATCAGGATCGCGCCCTTCACCCGTCGGTGCATCAGATACGCGGTCAGGAGCAGTCCCGCGACGGCGTAGATCAGCGCGGGCGAGGCGAAGCTGCCAAGTGCGCCCGCCGTCGGCGGCGCGACCGTGCCGCCCTGTGTCGCGCCGAGCGGGACCAGGTAGAGTCCCGCCTCGTAGGCGCCAATCGCGAAGATGAAGAGCCCGATGCCCGCGCCGATCGCCAGCTTCAGCGCCACCGGCAACGCATGCAGCACCCGCTGCCGCAGGCCAGTCAGCACCAGGATCGTGATCAGCAGTCCTTCGACCAGGATGACGCTCATCGCCTCGGCGAAGGAGTACTTGAGTCCAACCATCAGTTGGAAAGCCACGACCGCGTTGATGCCCAGCCCCGGCGCGAGCGCGAATGGCAGGTTGGCCCACAGCCCCATCGCCAGCGTCATGACCGCCGCCACCAGGCAGGTGCTGGTCACCAGGGCTGGAAACGACACGTCGAGCCCCGCGATCGAGGCGCCCGTCGACAGGATCACCGGGTTGACCACGATGATGTAACTCATGACCATGAACGTGGTCAGTCCCGCGCGCACCTCCGTGGCAACGTCGGTGCGCCGCGCGGTGAGCTGGAAGAGCCGTTCGACGAGCGAATCGCCCTCGCGTTGCAGCGCCACTTGCGCCATGCCCGTGCCCCCTTCTTAAGTGGTTCCGACCGCGGCAGACAGGCGCGATTCTATGGCCCGCCGGATCCGCTCCGGTAGACCCTTGACGTCCGAGCTTTCGCAGATTTCCTTCGGCGATGACCGGCGGCGCGCCGCTCGGAACAATTGGGCCGGAGGGTTCGCGCGAGGACTCGGCGCACGTGGTGACCAGTTGCCGACCTGCTTACGCTACGGTGGCCTCCCCCAATACCCGGCGCCCGCTGCCCGGCCGCTGCGGCGGCGATCTCCTTATTGCTCATCCCGCGCGCGATGAGCGCGGCGACCTCCAGCTCATGCGCGCTCAGAGGGCTCCCACTTACGGTGCGGTGGCCTTTGCCCCGATACCCGGCGCCAGTTGCCCGGCCGCCGCGGCGATCTCCTTATTGCATCCCGCGCGCGGGCCGACGCCCCGCCGCCTCGCCCCGTGCCCTTTCGCTCCTGCGCCCCAGCGCTTCTGCGCCCGCCGCCGCGCTCCGCGCTCTCACGACCTCCGTGCCCGGGGGCCAAGCCGCCTCACCGCTCCACGCCCCCCCATCCCATGCCCGAGCCCCGGCGGCACACGCGGCCCCCGCCCCAGAAATACCTTGACGCGGTAGAACGCATGTTCTACACTTCAAACCGTGACCGCGCCGCTCGCCACCCTCAGAATCGCCCACTTCCCCGTCCCGCGGCCCGCGCGCACTCGGCCGCACGCCCCGCCTATCCGCCTCGAAGAGGACTGGGCCGAACCCCCCGCGGGCTTCCGCCTGGTGCTGCTGCGCGACAAGCGCGACCGCCTTGCGCGCCGCGCCCAGGCCCTCGCCGCTCACCGCGGCTGCAGCGTCGCCAATTGCTCGGCCGAAAGCCTGCCCGTGCTGCTGGTCGACTCGGAGACAGAAGCCCTGCTGTGTCCGTACCACCAGCTCGTGCACCTGGACGGTACGCCGATCGACGGCGAGCCGATGCTCGCCACCGCCGGCTGGTGAGCCACCCCATCGGAGGTCATGTGAAGTGCAGAACACCGAATTAGCAACAACCCGCCGCCTGTCGGCGTCCTACTTGATGAAGGCAAAAAAAGGACTCCGCACATGTACCTGGTCGATAACGACTCGAGCACCTTTACCCCCGCCGAGCTGCAGCGGCTAGCGGCCTACCGTGCCGCGGTCGCCGCGGGCTTCTATACGGACTGGGACGGCAGCGCCACGAGCACTGACTCGGAGACGCTGGCGTGGCTCGCCCAGCCAGTGGCGGCGGCGGGCAGCTACCCGTTCACGCCGACTGAGCTGGAGCGGCTGGGGCACTATCGTGCCGCCGTTGCGGCTGGGTACTATGCTGAGGATCAGCCGCCGCAACCGGAACCGCAGGCGGTCGACGCACCCGCGGCTGAGTAAATAGACGCAGAAGGAGCGCGACACGGCTGCCGGTTGGAGGCGGCCAGCAGTCGTGTACCTCGCGCTCCGCAGCTAGTATCGGGACCTGACTGGCAAATTGCAATAGCCATCAGGCTAGTTGTGGTGCGCCAGCTCGCGGGCATGAAAAAGCCCGCCGAGACTGGCCCCGGCGGGCGATTCGGATGCGGTTCGAGCGAGGTGCCAGCGAGGCGACAGGGATGCGCCAGCGAGGCACCAGCGAGGTGCGAGCGGCGACCTAGGCGGCGCGCTTGCGCGGCTTCTTGACCAGGTCGCGCTGCGAGGCGACCCACACGGCGTCGCTCAGGAACACAATCGGGTGCGCCTCGACGCGGTCAGCCGGGTTGGGCTGATCGGCGACGCGGCCGCGCATCACCAGCAGGTGCGCGTACTGGCGCTCGGTGAACGGCCACGGCGCGACTGCGCGCGGCCGACGGCCGAACTGATAGGGCTGGTCGTTGTCAGCGGCGCCGCTTCCATCCTTGGAGCCGCCATCTGCACTGGTATGAGTTGTCCGTTCCATCGGAACCCCCGAAAAATGTGGGTTACACAAAGTTCGGCCGCGCGAGCCGCGGCTCGCTCCCCCATATGGGGGGTTCCGGTAGAACAATTCTCCCACGCAGCGTACGCGGACCTTTCAACCACGCCCGGCTTGTGCTAGCGGACGGCCGCGTCGCCAGCAGCGCCAGCAGCCAGCCGACCACGCCCGCCAGGAACACGGCGCCAGTCCACAGGTGGATCGACCACGACAGACCGCTCGCCGCTAGCACGACCACGAAGTACCTGGCAGCCCCCAGCGCCGCCCCTGCGGTCTTCCGGCCGCATCGCGCAGCGCATCCTGAACGGTCCGGCCTCGCTGCCGCCGCCGTTCGGCCGTCTCGGCGCGATACAGCCGAACGGCAAAAGCCAAGTCCGCCACGGGGGCGGTCGGCCTCAGCGGTGCGTTCAGCGACAACTGCGTGGTTCATCCTCACCGGCGCAGTGCGGCCTGGCATGGCGTCGTACATGCTCAACGGCTTGGCTTCGGCCCTTATTAAGAGGTAACCGCGGCTCAGTACGACCGCGGCATCCCCAGCACGTGCTGCCCGACGTACGCCAGCACCAGGTTGTTGTTGATCGGCGCTACCGCGTACAGCCGCGTTTCGCGGAACTTCCGCTCCACGTCGAACTCCGCGGCGAAGCCGTACCCACCGTGCGTATCCAGGCAGGCGTTGGCGGCATCCCACGCGGCTTGGCTGGCCAGCAGCTTGGCCATGTTGGCTTCGGCGCCGCACCGCTCACCGTGGTCGAAGAGCCACGCGGCCTTCCACCGCAGCAGATCGGCTGCCTCGAGTCGCGCGTGCGCCTGCGCGATCGGAAACTGCACCCCTTGATTGGTCCCGATCGGCCGACCAAACACCACCCGCTCCGACGCATACCTGGCCGCCCGCTCGACAAACCAGCGTCCATCGCCGATCGACTCGGACGCGATGAGGATCCGCTCCGCGTTCCAGCCGTCGATGATGTAGCGGAAGCCCAGCCCCTCCTCGCCGACAAGGTTGGCCGCGGGCACCTCGAGGTCCTGGATGAACAGCTCCGTGGTGTGGTGATTGAGCATGGTCTCGATCGGCCGGATCTCAATCTGCCGCCGCGCAACGGCCTCCCGCAGATCGACGATGAACACGCTCAGCCCGCGCGTCTTGTCGGTGAGCTCGTCGTACGGCGTGGTGCGTGCCAAGAGCAGCAGCAGGTCAGAGTGCTCGGCGCGAGAGGTCCAGACCTTCTGGCCATTCACGATGTAGCACTCCCCCTGCCGCACCGCGGTCGTCTTCAGCCGCGTCGTCTCGGAGCCGGCGTCGGGCTCGGTCACCCCGAAGGCTTGCAGCCGCAGCTCACCCCGCGCGATCGACGGCAGATAGCGCTGCTTCTGGTCGGCTGACCCGTGCCGCAGCAGCGTGCCCATGATGTACATCTGCGCGTGGGCCGTGGCCGCGTTGCCGCCGTTGCGATTGATCTCCTCGAGGATGATCGACGCCTCGGTGATGCCCAGCCCCGCCCCGCCGTACTCGGTGGGGATCAGGACCGCCAGCCAGCCAGCCTCGGTGAGTGCGCGGACGAACTCTGTCGGGTAGCCGCTGTGTCGGTCGAGCTCGCGCCAATAGGCGTCCGGATAGGAGGCGCACAGCTCGCGCACCGCGGACCGAATCGCCTGGTGCTCTTCAGGCTGGCGGAAGTCCATCGATCTGTGCCTCTGGGTCCGCATAGCGCGCCAGCGCGGTGCGCATTGGCTCGGTCAGCTCGCGCGAGCGCATCGAGCCGCGGTCGTCGCGGCCGATGAACACGCGGTCCTCCCGACCGCGCACCAGCAGCTCATCGGAGCCGTCGTCGACGCGGACTATCTCATGCCGCAAGCTCAGACTCGATCGCCCGACGCGGCTCACCCACGTGCGCACTTCGAGGACGTCGTCCATGCGCGCGGGGATCAGATACTGCGCCTGCGTCCCGACCACCGGGAACCCGAGCATGTCGGTGCCCGGCGGGATCATCGACTCGCGCGGAATGCCCATCTCGCGCGCCAGAACGTGCGAGACCATGTCCATCCAGGCGTAGAAGCGTGGGTAGAAGACGATGCCAGCGGGGTCGCAGTCGCCCCAGCCGACCTGCACTCGAACGGCGAGGTAGCGCCGTTCGCCAGCGTCCATACGATGTACGTTAGCGCGTCAGCCGATCGCGCTGAGCCCTTAGCCGATCAGGGTTTGGCCCTAAGCCGACCAGAGTGAGCCCTCAGCTGACCAGCGTGTGGCCCTTGGCTGACCAGGATTTGGCCCTTAGCCGACCAGGTTGGAGACCGCGCCCAGCACGCCGACGCCGGCCGTGAAGATCAGGCAGTTGCGCGCCAGTCGTGCCCGGCCGAGCTGCGCGGTGCGGACGAACAGGAGCACGCCCAGCAGGACCACGCCCAGCTTGACCTGGATGAGCCCGACCGGACCCGAGTTGCTCATGATGTACCGCGCCAGTGGGTTCTGCTCGAGGTGGATGCCGTACGTCAGCATCATGCGCAGCCCTGTGGCGAGGTCGAGCACATGAACGATGAGGACTAGCGCCGCGAGCAGATAGATCGCCGTCGGACCGGTCGCCAATCGTGCGCCCCAGCTGTCGTCGCGCCCCAACAGAACACGGCGACTCCATACGGCAACCTTCAAACTCATTCCACACAACTCCGAAGACGAATGGGCCCGAGGTTACAGGCCGTCGGCGTGGCCGGAGTTGCCGCGCCGTTGAGAAACGACTGAGCAAACGCCGGCCGGCGGCCCCGCACGCGCACGCTGGCGCTGCCGCATCCACCGAATCACGGCGCAGTCGCTCCTCCAGCCACAATCGCTACACCCCACAATCGCTACACCGCTGCGGCCGGTGCGCGCGACCCCCTCGGGCCGAGTCGCACCGCTGACGCCAAGTGGCACTTGCCGTCAGCGGAGCCGCGCCGCCGTGGCCGAATCGCCCGGCAACACCGCCGTGGCCGAATCGCCCGGCAACACCGCCGTGGCCGAATCGCCTGGCCACAGTTGCCGAGTCGTCAGCGCCCGCCCCTGCTGCGAAGTTGTGCCGCCGCGAATCGGCCCCGCGAGCGCATTCGCCACGTGAAGCCGCCCCAGATCAGTGGCCGACTCGGTCGCTCTCGCCTGATCGAATCGCCGCGAGCGCTGGGTGGGCCGCCGCCGTGTAGCGCCTCTGCTCCTGCGCCACCGCGGCCGCGCCGGCGACACCTGCCGCCGACAGCCGAGTTGGCCTAGCTCGCGTCCATCGCCGCGAAACCCGCCGCCGATCCTCGAGTCGTCAACATTAGCGCGCGGCCGCGCAACTTGACATAGCAAGCGTCACGCGAACCGTCACAGCCGCGACTTGAACCGTCACGCGAACCGTCACGGCCAACTTGACGTAGCAACCGTCACGCGAACCGTCACAGATGCGCTGCGAACGTCAGCCGAAGCGTCACCGCCGCACGTGCAACTGTTGGACTCACGCGCGCCGGCCGATGGTGTCAATGAAACGCCCATGTCGTGGTTGCCGCTGCCCCTCGAGTCGGCCCGTCACACGCTCGCTGAGCTGTGGAACGGGCCCGACCACCTGCCACGCCCGCTCAAGCTCGAGCGGCGCCTGGTCCTGGGCCGTTTTGTCGCGATCGCGTTCTGCGCCCCGGCGCTCCTGCTATCGAACTTCCCGCATACGCAAGCCACCCAGGCGTTCGCCCTCCTCGGTGTCGCCCTGCTCTACAACCTGGGCCTCTACGCGCTGGTCCGCCGACAGTTCCGCTGGATCATGGACGGGTCACTGCCGACCTTCGGGGACGGCGCGCTGTGCGCGATGATGATCCCGATCGTCGGCGGGTTCGAGTCGCCGTATTACTCGATCCTGTACGCGATTGTGATTTCCGCAGGCATGCGCCTCGGTTTCGTCCGCGGAATGGTGCTGGCTACGGCGATCGCGACGATCGACGGCGCCGGCAAGTTCACACACGACCAGGGCATCGACGCGGCGTACACCATCCGCTCGGGCGTGCTCTTCCTGACTGCGCTCCTCACGAGCTACCTGTACGAGGAGTCGCACAAGACCGAGGCCATGCTGGCCGACCGCCTCCACCAGTCCGAGGTGCTCAACACCGCGCTCGAGCACCAGGCGCAGCACGACCTGCTCACGGATCTGCCGAACCGCACGCTGCTGCACCACCACCTCGAGCAGGCGATCGGCGCGCGACGCGACGATCAGCAGGGTTCAGTCGCGCTGCTGCTGATCGACCTGAATCGCTTCAAAGAGGTCAACGACACCTTCGGCCATCAATACGGCGACCTCCTCTTAAAGGAGATCGAGCCGCGCTTGCGCGACGTGCTCGGCGCCACGGACATCATCGCCCGACTCGGCGGTGACGAGTTTGCCGTCTTGCTGCCGCACACCGACGCACTGCGCGCCGAACGCCTCGCTCGACAGCTCGTGACGCTCCTCGATGAACCATTCGCGATCGCCAACTACAGCGTCGATATCGGCGCCAGCATCGGCATCGCACTGAGCCCCGAGCACGGCGCCGACGCCGACCTGATCATGCAGCGTGCCGACATCGCGATGTACGTCGCGAAGCGCTCGAACCGCGGCTTCGTCGTCTACGCTCCTGAGCACGATCAGCACAGTCCAGAACGACTCGCGCTGGTCGGGGAGCTGCGTCGAGCCATAGACACCGATGAGCTCACCCTTCAGTATCAGCCCAAGATCGATCTGGAAACGAGCCGCTGCATCGGCGCCGAGGCGCTGATCAGGTGGCAGCATCCGCAGCGCGGCATGATCCCGCCCGATCAGTTCATTCCGCTGGCCGAGCAGACCGGGCTCATCCGACCGCTCAGCCGCTGGGTGCTCGGCGCGGCGCTGCGCCAGGCGCGCGCGTGGCATGACGAGGGCTTCGAAATTCCGATCGCGGTCAATCTGTCCATGCGCGACCTGCACGATACTGAGCTGCCCGAGACGGTCGCGAACCTCCTCGCGACGTGGCAGGTGCCGTCCGCGCGGCTCATGGTAGAGATCACCGAGAACGGTCTGATGGCCGAGCCAGCGCGCGCGCTGCAGACGGTGATCGGGCTGCGGGCGATGGGCATCCGCATCGCGATCGACGACTTCGGCACTGGCTACTCCTCGCTGGCGTATCTCAAGCGGCTGCCTGTCGATGAGCTCAAGATCGACCGCTCGTTCGTGCGCGAGCTGGCGGAGGACCAGGATGATCTGGCCATCGTCCGCTCCACGATCAGCCTGGGCCACGACTTGGGTCTGCGGATTGTCGCCGAGGGTGTCGAGGATGCCGCGACCCTGAGCCTGCTGCAGGAGCTGGGTTGCGATATCGGCCAGGGCTACCACATCAGTCGACCATTGACGCCACAGGTGCTGGTCGAACGCTTTCACACATTGGCTACGGCGGCCTGAGTACTTCGCGGTCAAATCCTGGCCGGGCGCAGGCTCTCTTTCGTGCCGCCAATGGCAGTTACGCAGAACGCCCTTGGCAGGCAGGGGTGTGCATACCAGTCTCAACGTGCGGCCAACACGCCATCGAGCTCTCGCACCGATCGTGGACAAGCCCCCTTGGCTCGCCGATCACGACGTCGCCTGAGCTTAGAACCTGGTTCGATCCAGCGCGCAGCGCCCTAGCCCGACGCCGAGCACCCCGGTAGCTGCGCCGATCGCGCGCGGCGAGCCCGCCAGGCGGCGAGACAGGGACGATCGCACCCCACGGTCATGCCCGCTACTCCAAGGAGACTTGCGGCCGAACTGCCACCCTGGTCGGGCCCGGACGGCTCTGACGGCCGGGCGAGCCGCGAGCCGTGGGCCGTGGGCCGTGGGCCGTGACTAGCGTTTCGTGGCCCTGGGCGTGTCGGCTTTCGGGGCAGTCTTGGGTTTCGCGGTGGAGTTGGCTTTCGCGGCCCTGGGCTGCTTGGGCGGCAGCGAGGCGCCGTAATCCAGCGCTCGGTCGAGCCAGGCCCGCAGCTGCTCAGGGTCCTCGACGATGGGCCGCGGCGCGAGCAGGTAACCGGTCATCGGCCGACCCATCGGCGCGAACTGCTCGGCCCCGTGTTGCTCTATGAGGATGTTGCGATCCGCCTCGCTCAGTCGCAGCACCACCTCTTCTTCGAACAGGCCGCCGAAGTGATTGCCGTTCACGAAGCCTGCGGGGAAGCCGAACATGGGTCGCTGCTCAGCGCGCGGGTCGTCGGGGAAGGCGCGTTTGAAGGCCTCGATCAACTCCGGCGACGACTTCTGCATCTTCACGCTTGCCAGCCTACAACCGGTGGAGTCTTGACATCGTCAAGGCCCTACATCTTGATGGCACGCCGCGTGCAGTCGTACACTGGCAACTGCCAGGGCCGCCAGCCTCGAGCGCGGCGCGCAAGTGCTCGGCCAGCAGCCCTGCCTTGACACCCTCTGGGGTCCACAACCCAGGGGGTGTTTCTCTGGAACAACGGTTCGCCTGGCGCTTCGCCGAGCGGCGTGATGGCGCACACGAGCGCTGTGACGGTTCGGCTGACGGTTGGCGGCCGCGCTGTGACGGTTCACGTGACGGTTGCGACGTCAAGTTGCGCCTGACGGTTGGCTGTGACGGTTCGCGTGACGCTTGTTCCGTCAAGGACACAAAAATGCCTAGTGGTCTAGACCCGCAGCGGAGAGGTGTTACCACCCCTTCGCAGCCCCTTCCAGCGTCCACAGCACTGGCACTCGGCTTTCGCCGAGTCGGGGCGGGGACCGGTCGGCCCTTTCGGGTTCTCGAGACTGTGGCTTCTACCGACCCCGTCGCGTGGTCTAGCTCACCAGGCAGAGCAAAGACTATGTCCCCGGACGAAGCCCGGCAACCCGAACCGGCCGCACACTTTGGGCCAGTCTGAGCACTCTTTGAGCGCCTCCTTCGAGCGCCCTTTGAACGCCCCATACAAGCGCTCTTGAACGCGCCCCTCGAGCACTCTTTGAACGCCTCGTGCGAGCACTCTTGAACGCCCCGTTCGAGCGCCCTTTGAACGCCCCATACAAGCACTCTTGAACGCGCCCCTCGAGCACTCTTTGAACGCCTCGTGCGAGCACTCTTGAACGCGCCACTTGAGCACTCTTTGCCGGCCGTATCTGAGCCGCCGCCGCGGTCCAGGTCAGCGGTTCCGGATGGGTTCGGTCCGCGGCGTCACGCCAACGGTCACAACCGCCTGCTGAAGCGTCACAAGAACCTTCTGAAGCGTCACGCGAACCGTCACAACCGCCCCCTGCGGCATCTCAGACGGGTGCAGTTGGCCCGCGGGCGCTC